>Ga0335072_10004342_pt1 | contig 21118 bp, 16 predicted proteins | sample Lox_Sample_21_FD_206725 | JGI IMG/M metagenome (GOLD analysis project Ga0335072, IMG submission 206725) | Soil microbial communities from Loxahatchee National Wildlife Refuge, Florida, United States - Lox_Sample_2.1 | ecosystem: Environmental > Terrestrial > Soil > Wetlands | place: USA...
CGCGACGACGTCGTCAGACCCTAAGCTGCCGACTGTTACGCGACCTTGGGAAGCCGGTACGAGTGCGGAGTCCGGTGCGCGTGCCGCAACGAAGTTGTGGCTGATTACCACGCGCTGCTGCTGTGACGGGTTCAGGACAACAAGATCGTCGCCTCCGCTGCCGCTCATGCGCGCGCGCAGCAGGATAGGCGCCTGTGAGCCAGGGTGCTGCAAAGCAGGCGCGGTCTGACGTTCGACCACTACCCAGGGATTGCCTCCGGTGCCGGTCTCCGGTTGCGCCAGGGTGGACGAGGACATTGGCGCGTGCTGGGAAGCGCGGCGCGCCTGGGCAAGCTGCTGCGTGGTATAGGGCTGCAGGTCGTAGCCCTCATGCGCGAGGATGAGAGTTTCACCCCTTGAGGTCACCACAGAAAGCTGAACCCCGGAGTTCCGGTCGAAGAGGAAGTCGCCGGCAGCGACGGACTCCGCGCCATTGACCGGCAGCGTTTCCAGTTGCCCCCTGCCGTTGATGGCGTCCTTGCCGTGCAGCACCAGCAATTGGCCGCCGGCCACCATGGCCGTGTCAGGAATGAAGTCAGCATCGAGGTTATCTACCACAAACATGGAGGGCGCCACTGGCAGAGCATATGTCGCCCTCATCGACAATCCGGCTCCGCTGAAGCTGAGAAGTTCCACCCTGCCGCCGTCTCTGGATCTGTAGCCGGCGATCACCGCCTCTCCTGGCACGGGCGGACCAGGCCTGTACGCACTCAGCGCCGTGATTTCCCCGGGAACCGAGGTGCGGATTGGCGGGAGAAAGTTACCCTTGCCGTCGCCAAGCATGACATTCAACTGCGTGCCGCCCTGGGTGGCGTAAACCAGGTCAAGATGGCCATCGCCGTTCACGTCGGCAGACACCAGCAGACTTGGAGCTGTCGTTAAAAGAATCGGTTCCGATCGCTGGAGAAAAGGATCGGCATATTCATGCCTTCCGGCCGACAGTAAGCCGGTCTCGGTCTCCGGTGTGATAGCCTCGCGGTTGCCGTGAAGCAAAACGATCGAACCGCCGGTTGGGACGCCATATCCGATTACCAGGTCCGGCACACCGTCTTCATCAAAGTCGCCCGATACCATAGCGAGCGGGCGCGGCTCCTCACCGGAAAATTGCAGATTCAGCTTGTGGCTCTGTTGCGGGGGCGCTTGCGCGAGCGGGCTCCGTTGTGCCAAGGCCGCGTTCTGGAATAACGCGACGCAGGCCAGAACGATCAGGAGCGAGAAACCGAAGACTGCCAGACGGGAAGTTTGCTGTGGCGCGCGCATCTTGGAACCTCCAACTCCCGGTGGCTGACAAGACGCAGGGAGGTGACATCCGAAGGGGGAGCCGAAACCGGCTGCGAAACGATACTGAAAATGGATAAGGAAAGGATTTCAGTCAGAAGCGATCTAATCCATTTCCTGCTGATGACCGAGTGGTATCTGCAAGAGGCCCGCGACTTTTTAGACAGAGAAAGTCTCCTCCAGCGCCCGGCAATTGTCAACGCAATTCCTGAGCTCACCCGTGCTTCAAACAACAAATAACTTGCACAAAGAATGCGCCGTTTATGGATAGATCAGGTATAGTACCTCCATCCTTCCCCGGGATGGAGGAATTCTTTATGAATCCCACACGGCGGGTGTTTCTGCAAAATGCTGCGCTTTCTGTAATCGCAGTAAGTCTCCCTTCCGCTGTATTGGCTCAGAAGCCTGTCAAAGCTCCAGATCTTACCTTTACTCCGGACAATTTGTCCCTGTTTGATGGTGTTTCCAGCCAGACCTTCGAGCCATGGATCGGGTCAAGTTTTGCCGTGAGTCTGAACAGCAAGCCGAGGGGCTCGCTGCTCCTTCTTTCCGTGGATGAAATGAACAACCAAGCGACGGATACACCTGCCGGTCGGGAAATCGTACCGCAAAGCAGCCGCGCTTCGCAGTCTGCCGGTACCCCAACGACGACGAGTTTCGCGCTGCACTTCCAGGGCTCCGGAGCTCCCTTGGAGCAGAACACGTATACCCTATCGCACGAGTGGCTGGGAACCTTTCCGCTCCTTCTCGTGCCTTCCGGTCTCCCCGGGCCCCAGCCGACGTGCACAGCGGTATTTAACCAGCTCGATCAAAACCGGCCGACGAAGTTGGGGTAGGCCGCCTGCGCGACCGCCTCCTGCAGGGTAATTGGCCCGGGCGTGGCTATACTCTGGGCTACGCGGGCTTCCCCTGTTCGCGAAGGAACCGTGAAAACACAGCTTGATAGCGCATCCTCCCGGCATCGGGACCAATCGGGACCAGAAACAGCTCGCACTCGCCCATTCGTGCATGCGCGAGTCGATACAATCCCTGCGGAAGCCATGGTGCGGCGGTTCCTGTAAAGATTAGTGAAAACTGCTCCAGCTGTGCGTTGGAACGATCCGTGACCTCTGCCAGTTCCAATTCATAATCTTCGGGTTGCGACACCCGAAAGCCGGTATGAAGATGTGGCACAAAATCGTTGATCGTAAGTCTTTCCGGCATTTTAAAATCCCTCTTGCGAGCGTCGTGGAGTCCACTCCATCTGGACATACATTGGATCGGCGGAGGTTTCGATAAATCCCAGCCGCCTGTAGAGTCGAATGGCCCGATTGCCTTGCAGCACCTGCAACCGCACCGGAGTGTTCTCAGTCTCGCACTCCTGCAGCAACCGGCGAAGCAGGCCTGTGCCAACCCCCTGATTTTTGTACGCTTCAAGCAAAGCAATGTCGATAAGGTGCATTCCCGCGGTCTCGCGGCTCACCAGCATGCGCCCCACAGCAACGTCGTCGAGGCAAACGATACGATCCGTGGCATCGGGAAATCCTGCCCGGTACGAACGATATTGTGCATCGAACTGCATCCGCAGAAACATGTCCTGCTGTGCCTGTGGCCAACCCCATGCAGCCACTTCCTGTTGGCGGGTATCGCTGTAAAGGCTGGCAAGAAACTCCCTATCTTCGGGAGTCGCATTCCGAAGCGTGACCCGGCTCTCCACCATGCGATTACGAACGCGACGGATAGACGCCCTGAAGAGCGATTATAAAATTCAGCGTTACATATGGAGGCATATTGTTGTGCGGGCCGCCGCCACCGGCGGTGCCCACAGCCTGAGCGCTCATGGCAACAGGGCCCCCGGCCGGGCCATATGCCAGCCCTTTGCCGCGGCCTCCTCCGCCGAAGATCGTCGTAGGCCCCGGCGTACTCGCAGTGCTTGCAGCCGCGCTCTGCGCCACATGCGTGTGCGAAGGTATCTCCGTAGTGAGCAGGGTCACCGCCGTCTCGCCGCCGGTTTCGCCGATAGTCCTCGGGCTCAACCCTGCGCCGTTTCCCTGGTGCATCGGCGCCGAACCCTGCAGATTCGGCAGAGCGAAATTGGTCGTGCCGTTTCCGCCATAATACGTGCCCAGCAGCGAAAAGAGCGCCGTGTTCTGGGAGATCGCGAGGATCTGCCCATTGCATAGCGCCCAGCCGACCGGAGCAAAATTGAACCCGACAACCCGAATCTCTCCTACATATGGATCCATAGACCAGACCCTCCTGTTTCAGTTGCGCGATGGGAAAATGCCTGAAAGCGCGATGACAAAGTTCAACACCAGATAAGGCGGCATGTTCTGGTGGGGCTGGCCACCGCCCGTAGAAGAAACTGCCGTAGCCTTGAGCGTGGTATTAGGCGCCGCATTGTAGGGATTCTGCACGGATGCGGCCCAGGTTTCGCCGGCGGCCGTAGCGGAAGTGGCGCCTGCCGACACACCCTGCGCTACATGCGTATGAGAAGGGATTTCCTCGGTAATCAGCGTATGGTTGACCTCGCCGCCGATCGCCCCCTGCACGAACCCGTTTCCCGTGTGAATAGGCATGCTTCCCTGCAGATTCGGCAGCGCGAAATTGGTCGTGCCGTTCCCGCCGTAGGTCGTCCCGAGCAGTGAAAACAGCGCCGTGTTCTGCGTGATAGGCAGGAGTTGCCCGTTGCAAAGCGCCCACCCCTTAGGTGCGAAGCCAAAGCTTACTACCTTAATTTCCCCAAGAAACGGTGTGGCCATATATCCTCCCTACTCACCCACTCGGTCCAGGCTTTAGCTCTGGCTCGGAAAAACGCCGAAGAGGGCAATGATGAAATTGACGACCAGGAACGGTGGCATGTTGTCGTGTGGCTGGCCGCCGCCCGTTGCGACCAGGGTGCTCGGGTCCATCGTCTGCGTATTCGCCCCCGTTGAGAACTGCCCCAGTGTCGACGCGGCCCATACTCCGCCCGCAGGGCTGGGCCGCGTGCCGCTCCCGGAGCTTGCTCCCAGCGGGTGAGTATGGCTGGGTATCTCACTCGTTAAAAGCGTCACCGACTCCGCTCCCGAAACCTGCCCCAAGACCAAATCATCGCCGACGTGGCTGCCCTGATGAAACGGGATGCGGCCCTGCAGGTTAGGGAGTGCGAACGTTGTCTGCCCATCCCCGCCATAGGTTGTGCCAATGAGTTGAAACAGCGCGGTATTTTGGGCGATAGACAACAGCTGGCCGTTGCAAAGCGCCCAGTCGACTGGGGCAAAGTTGAACCCCGCCATTCGTATTTCGCCAATATATTGAGTGGCCATTTCTAGCTCCAATGTGGGGGTCAGGGGCCTGTGAGGACAGCGACGGCAGAATCAATCGCAATAGCTCACGGCCTCGATTTCCGTCGGATAAAGCCTGAGCTTGAAAGTACGTTCTTTTCGATCTCCCGGGCCGGGACCCGGAAATCGTTGCGAATTACAATAACGGGAAAAACACAAAACCGCCAGTAAATTGTCATCGATTGTCTGGCCCGCGGACGTCGCCGCCGGCATTGGCCCCTAGTTCACGGTTGCCGTTTGCCCGCTCTTATGTAATGAATCGTATCGGGAACGCACTCAGCTGCGGCACAGGTAGCCTGTCGTGAAAGAAACATCAGATCGGGATCATGGCCTGCACCGTGTTCCCTGCGCCCATCCCGGGCAATGGCTGTATCTGCTGGCCGATGCGGGCGTAGTGTTTTCAGAAACGCACAATCGCTTTGTCGGCCTTAGCTCTGCCGGAGTCGCCGCGTATCAAGCCTTCGACGCGGGCGCAACCCTTGAAGATTTGAGAGCATACAACCAACCCACTCGCTCCGTTTCAATGGACACCATCCACGCGCTATCGCACGGAATCTTCCCGGCCGGGGAACCTCGCGTTGTGTGGCCGCCTCTTCAACATGACCTCACCGCCAACCTGGAGATCCAGGACGTTCCCGTGCGTATTGACTTTCCGCCGGGCCCATCTGAGCAACTTTGCCGCGACTGCTTCCGTAGCTGTCCACCGACTGCGAAGCCGGCGAAGTGTCACATCTCTGCGCGGCGAACGGGAGATAGCTGGGCAATTTATGCCAATGACTGCGAGATTTTAGCTTCACTGGCCGAAGAGCAGCTTGGACTTGGCTTTCTCCATGCAGCCCGGTCTCTCCTCTATGCCCAATCGGAGTACGACGTCGCATTTCACGCAGCCACGGTCGCGAATGATCGTTGCGGAATCATGTTCAGCGCGCCTCGTGAGGCAGGCAAGAGCACCCTGGCTGCCTATCTGGTTTCCCATGGCTTTCATCTTGTTGCAGATGAGCCCACGCTGCTGGATCTCGATACCGGCTGTGTCCCTTCGTTAACCCTGCCTGTCAGCCTGAAAGAACAAAGCTGGACAGTGCTTCAAAATGAATGGCCGCAACTGTCGCAGGCTCCGATCCATGTGCGTTCCGACGGCATTAGGGTCCGGTTCCTGCATCCGCCGCCCGCAAGCCGCCCATCATCGCCGCGCCTCACTCATATTCTTTTTCCGGAATACCAATCCTCCAGTTCGGCTCGCATAGAGCGATTGACTCCTCTCGAGACCCTTCGTCTTCTGAACGAAGCGGGCATGCTTCTGGCAAAACATCTCTCACCGCACAAATTCGAAGCATTTCTGAAAACGATTTCGGCGACCCCTGCCCACACGCTCAAATACGGTTCCTTACCGGAAGCTTTCTCGATCATTACCAGACTCGCAGACGAAGCATAGACCGGCAGGCGACCGTGCGATTTTACTGGATGGGTTTGTATATCTAGATTGGCCGATCAAAACGAGACAGCAAACCTGAAGAGTGCTTCTGACTTGAAAAGGGGTCCTCATAGTTCTATGGATCCAGAGGGTCCCAATGGGCATCTCATTATCGATTTGCAATTCACCTGACTAGACGCTGCTCTCGTATTTGTTCAATAAGCACCTCGAGCTATGGATCGTGAAATGTATAAAAGGAATTGGAGGGAGCGCTATGCCTGGAATCACACTGAATAAAAGCACTGACAGACTTGGATTTATTGGCTTGGGGCTCATGGGAAGCCGTCTGACGCAGCGCTTGCATTCCTCCGGATGGAATATTCGAGCATGGAACCGCAGTCCGGAGCCGGCAAACGCCCTCAGGCGCGAGGGGATAGCGATCGCGACATCCATCGGAGAGCTGGTCGGCAATTCAGAAGTCATTCTCTCTTCGCTGGCCAACGATGCTGCAGTTCGCTCCGTGTATCTCGAGAAGGATGGCGTCTTGTCCACGGCACAGCCAGGAACGACTGTTCTTGAAATGAGCACCATTTCGCCGGAGCTATCGCGTCTTCTCCACCAGGAAGCGTCAGCCCGTGGTCTCAGCCTTCTCGATCTGGCGATCTCCGGCTCGACCCCCGCGGTCGAAGCCGGAACGATTACACTGTTTGCCGGCGGAGATCAGACGGCCTTCGAGAAATGCGTTCCCATTTATGAATCCATCGCCCGGCAGTGGTTCCTGATCGGACCTGCCTCTTCCGGTATTCTCATGAAGCTGGTCGTCAACCTTCTGCTGGGCATTGATATGCAGGCCATCGCCGAGGCCGTTTCGCTGGGAGAGCATCTTCAAATCGATAGAGATGTGTTGTTCAATGTCCTGGCCAAAACATCCGTGGTTGCCCCGGCACTTGTAAGAAAGTTTGAGAAGATAAAGACCGGCGACTACAGCCCGGAATTTCCTCTGCGGCTGATGAGTAAAGATATGGATCTGGTCATGGAGGCCGCAAAGATCTCAGGAACGGATCTGCCTGCAGCAAGTGCCGCCCAGCGTGTGCTCACATCCAATCTTGTTTCAAATGGAGATCGGGACTTATCTGCTATAACGCCCTTTGTCGTCGGTCCGATGTCCGGAAGACAGGCAGCATGACACCCAGATGAATGTTATCTGGGACGCAGACGTGCTTAGCCGCCATGCGCGACCTGGGCCCTTCGTTCAAATCAGCCGAACGTCAAAATGGTTTCAGAAATTAGATCAGCGCGCGCTTGTCCCCATGATGCTTGAATAGTATCTGGCCCCGAAGTGGTCGTTGCCGGGTTCGGCGTCCCGTTCTCTGCCGGTAAAAAAATTTTCGGTGGGCGCGGACATGCAGGTTTCGCTGTCGCCATGTGCATGGCGAAGCTGAATCTGCGCACCGGCGAACGGGACGGCGGGGGTTTGTCGGAGCGGAGCGGGCGAACGAGGGAGGTAAGCCGCTGCTATACTCGGCTGCAAAACCATGATCGGCAAAACGCTCTCGCATTACCGCATCCTGTCCGTGCTGGGCAGCGGGGGCATGGGTGTGGTGTATGAGGCGACCGACCTGGTCCTGGAGCGGAAGGTTGCGGTTAAGGTGCTGTCGGCCCGGACGAAAGAATCGCCGGAGGCGGCGCGGCGGCTGAAACGCGAAGCCAGGATTCTCTCCACGCTGAACCATCCAAACATCTGCACGATTTATGAGCTGGATGAGTATGAGGGGCGCCCATATCTGGTGCAGGAACTGCTGCTGGGCGCGACGCTGCAGGAAGTACTGCGGAAGAGAACACTGGCGCCGGATCTGATTCTGGAACTGACGATACAGATTGCCGACGGTCTCAGCGCGGCGCACGCGCAGGGGCTGGTGCATCGGGACATCAAGCCGGCCAATCTGTTTCTGACCGAGTCGAACCGCGTGAAGATTCTCGACTTCGGCCTGGCGGGTCAGGCGGCACCGCCGAGTAGGGCCCCGGACGAGGAAACACTGGCAGAGGTCGATTCGATGGTGTTCGCCCCGCCGGGCGTGCTGATCGGGACACCGCAGTATATGTCGCCCGAGCAGGTGCGCAGCGAAACGGTCACGCCGAGCAGCGACATCTTCTCTCTGGGGATTGTGCTGTATGAGCTGCTGACGGGGCGACACCCGTTCCGGAAGGGATCGGCGATTGAGACGCTGAGTTCAATTCTGATGCAACCGGCCGAGCCGGAGGCGACAAACTCGATGCTGCCCGGCATGAGCGGCCTGCTGGAGAGGATGCTGGCAAAACAGGCGACGCAGCGATTTGCCGATGGCGGTGAGCTGCTGACCGAGCTCAAACGGATTCAGGGGCGCCGGCTGGCACAGACCTCCCGCGGGGAGCATGGGGTCTGGAGCAGAACTGGGGACGGCGCGGATCCAGCGTCGATTGCTGTGCTGCCTTTTGTGAATCTCAGCAGACAGGCGGACCATGAGTTTCTGTGCGAGGGACTCGCGGAAGAGTTGGTGAACGCGCTCACCCGGATCGAAGGCCTGCGGGTAGCCGCATGGAACTCGGCGTTTCGCTATCGCGGCGAAAATCAGGACCTGCGGGAGACCGGGCAGCGGCTGCGCGTGAGCGCGATCTTGGAAGGAAGTCTGCGGAAGTCCGGGAATCATCTGCGCGTCCAGGCCAGGCTGCTCGATGTGAAGAACGGAATGACGCTGTGGGCTGAACGGTACGATTCGACGGAAGGCGACGTTCTGGAAATTGAGGAGCAGCTCGCGAACGCAATTGCCGGCCAACTGGCCGTGAAGATGGGCCTGGCCGATGCGAAGGCGCAGCTGCGGCGGCACAGCCGGAATACGGACGCGCATACTTTGTATCTGCGCGGAAGATATTTTTGGAACCGGCGGGACCGGGCATCGCTGGGAAGGGCGCTGGAGAATTTTGAGGCAGCCATTGGTAAGGATCCTCAGTATGCGGTGGCGCTCGCGGGAATCGCAGACTGTCATATTGTCAGCGGCATCCAGGGTGAGCGGCGTCCCGACGAAGTGTTTCCCGCGGCCCGCGAAGCGGCGCGGCAAGCGCTGGCCGCGGAGCCGAACATGCCGGAGGCCCTGACGAGCCTGGCGTCGATTGACGCGCTGTTCGACTGGAAATGGGAAGAGGCGGAGCGGCAATTTCGCAAGGCCATCACCGTCGATCCTCAATATGCGACTGGACACCAATGGTACGCCTCGCATCTGCTGTTGCCGCTGGGACGCTTTGCGGAAGCGAAACAGCAGATCGAGCTGGCGTCGGCCAACGATCCACTTTCGATGGCGATCCAGATCACGTCGGGACTGATTGCCTATTACCTGCGGAATTTTGACCAGGCGATCAGCGAATACAGGAAGGCGCTGGAGACGGACGATAAGTTCCCGCTGCCGCACTATTTTCTGGGCCAGGCGTATGAACAGGCAGGATCGTACGCGGCGGCAATCGCGTCGCTGGAACGAGCCCTGGAGTTGTCGCCGGGGAGCACGGAGATGGAAGCCGCGCTGGTCCGCGCGCACGCGTGCGCCGGGGAAAAGATCCGGGCCGAACAGGGGCTCGAGCAGCTACGGAGAAAGGCGGGTCACGAATATGTTTCTCCGGTCCTGCTGGCGCAGGTTCTGCTGGGGCTGGGGCGGCGTGCGGAGGCGCTGGAGGAACTGCGACGGGCGCTCGCGGTGCGAGCCACCGATCTGCCTTGGATGAAGGTGCGGCCGGTTTTCGACGAGCTGCGCGGAGCGAGCGCCTTCAAGGAACTGCTTTCGACCATGAGAATGGACGCAGCCGCGATCGCTTGATGCGGCGCATAGTTCACCGCGCCGCTGATTCAACAGAGAACCACGGATGTGCATGTATGCTGGAAGAACGATGAGCACCCCGGCGAGAAGTCCCGCGAATGGTGCGCTGGCGATCTACCTGCCTCGCCTGCAGCTTCGCCTGCTCCGGGACGAAGGGTTACCTCAGGAAGGCGTGCCTGTCCGGAGCTTCGCAGCGGCGGTATTGCTCGCGGATCTGTCGGGATTCTCCCAGCTGACGCAGGAGTATGAGCACCGGGGTAAGGCCGGTGCGGAGGAGCTGTCGGGCGTTCTGCGGCGGTATTTCGGTAGGCTGGCCGAGATTGTCCTGGCGCACGGCGGCGATTTATTGACATTTGCCGGAGATGCGGCGCTGGCGATGTGGCCGGCCGAGAGCCAGGCAGGCTTGGCCGAGTCAGTGCGCCTGGCGAGGCAAGCCGCTGTTGCGATTCACCGAGACTTGGCGGACGACCCGGAAATGCACCGCGGGATTCTGCAGCTGCGTTCAGCGATTGCGTGCGGAACGGTATATGCCCTGCATTTGGGCGGAGCCGGCGGAAAATGGGAATTCTTGGTGGCGGGGCAGCCGCTCCGGGAAGCGGGCGAAGCCATTCGCTCGGTTCCGCGCGGTAGGATGGCCGTCGGGCCGTCGGCCAGCGAATGGCTGGAGGCAAACAAGGCTGACGCTGCGACTGCGGGGAACCCCGCGCTGATCAATCCGCAGGGCATTGCGGCGGATGCGCTTGGCCCGGTTGAGATCCAGGCGGACTTTGCTTTGGGATCGTTCCTGCCAGAGGTTCTCGCCGAGCGGCTGACTGCCGGGATGAGCAATTGGCTGTCCGAGTTCCGGAACGTTACGTCGATTTTCGCGGGATTTCCAGACTTCAGAGAGATTTCTGCCGAGACTCTGCGCGGCCTGCAACCGGTGGTACGCAGGGCCGAGGAACTGCTGCAGCAATATGACGGCACGCTGTATCAGTTTTTGATGGACGACAAAGGACTGGCGCTGATCGGGATCTTTGGATTGCCCGGGCAGGCGCACGAGGACGATGCTCTACGCGCCGTGCAGACGGCGACCGGAATCCAGGCAGCAGCGGCGGCACTGGGAATGCGGATGTCGGTGGGCGTGGCGACGGGCAGCTCGTTCTGCGGTAATTATGGATGCGATGCACGGCGGCAGTATGCGGTGCTGGGGACAGCAATGAACCGGGCAGCGCGCTTGATGGAGGCGGCGGCAGGCAGCGTCCTGTGCGACGACGCCACGGCGGAGCAGGGGAAGTCGCGCGGAGAGCTGCGATTCGAGCAAGTGGGCCCGCTGGTGATGAAGGGACATAGCTCGCCGGTTTTGACCTACCGGCCGGGGACAGCCGTCCATGGGGTGGTTAGCGACAGCACGGCGCGGGCGACGCGGCCACTGCAGACAGGCCTGGTAGGACGCGCCAGAGAACGCGAAGCACTGAGTGAGGCCGTGGATGCGTTGGTCACCAGACGGGAGCGCGGATTGATCATCCTCGAAGGGCAGCCGGGGATTGGGAAGTCGCGATTGATCGAAGAGGTGCTGCAATGCGCCGCGGCAAAAGGGCTGACGTGGCTGGGCGGCGCGGGGCTGGCGATTGAGGGATCCATCCCCTATCACGCTTGGCGACCCGTCTTTGCCACCGTGTTTGGGCTGGCCAACTCGACGGAGAGCCTGCCTCGGCGACAGCAGCGCGTAATGAGTTATGTACGGCAGTCTCCGGAGCTGGCCTCGCTGGCTCCGCTTCTCAACGTGGTGCTGCCGATCGAGTTACCGGAGAATGACACGACGGCTGAGCTGCGGGGCGAAGCGCGCGCGGAGCGGACGCGGCAACTGCTATTGCGGGTGCTTGAACTGTATGGGGGGCAGGAGCCACTGCTCATGATCCTGGATGACGCGCACTGGTTCGATTCGGTCTCGTGGACACTGGCGCGCATGGCGACTCAGCGGCTTCCGGCGATGTTGTGCGTGCTCGCGACACGGCCCACGCTGGATACGCCCACGACAGAGTATGACGAACTGCTGAGGATGCCGATGACGCAGCGGTTCCGGCTGGACGCGCTCCCCCCCGAGAATGCTCTGCAGCTCGCTTGCCTCCGCCTGGGCGTCACGAAGATGATGCAGCCGATTGCGGATTACGTGCTGCGGCAAACGGATGGCACTCCGCTGTTTGTCGAAGAACTGGTGTATGCCATGCGCGACTGCGGGGCAATTGAGGTTCACGACGCCGAGTGCAGGCTGGGCCCCCGGATGCAGGGCACGTCGAAGAGCTTCGAAGAGCTGTTCAGCGAATTGCGGCTGCCGGGAACCGTGCAGGGTATCGTCCTCAGCCGCATCGACCGGCTGCCGGAGCCGGAACAGCTCCTCATCACGATCGCGAGCGTGATCGGGTATGGATTCTCGCTTGCAACCCTCGAGGGAATTTATCCGCTTGAAGAGGGGCGAAAGAAGCTGGCGGCGATGGCAGAGAGGCTGGAGAGCGTCGATCTGCTGCGCAAAACGGCGGACGGAGTGTACGAGTTCCGGCATGCGCTGATTCAGGAGGTGGTGTACGACAAGATTCCCTTTGCCACACGCAGAGAGCTGCACCAGGCAGTAGCGGAATGGTACGAGCGAAGTCACGCAGACGATCTGCAGAACTACTACTCTTTGCTGGGGCATCACTGGAACCGCGCCGAAGTAGTGTCGAAGGCGATTGAGTATCTGACGATGGATGGTTCGCGGGCGCTCAAAAACTTTGCCAATCTCGAGGCGGTGCGGCTGTTCAGCGAAGTGATTGCACTCGACCGCGAGCATCCGCAATGGAGCGGCGAAGACGAGGCGGCCGCGCAGGCGCGCCGCGCGCACTGGCAGCTTCAACTGGGAAACGCCTGCGTTGCGTGGTCGAAGTATGAAGAAGCTCGCGAACACCTGGAGCATGGCCTGGCGCTCGCCGGTCGTGCGATGCCCTCTTCCATGTTCATTGCCAGCCTGGGTCTGCTCGTTCAGGTCCTGCGACAGGCGGCCATCCGGGTTCGCGGACCAAAGTCCAATCCGCTCCCGGAGGGAGAGCGTTTGCGGCTGCTGGAACTGACGCGGGCTTATGAAGGCCTCATGGAGATCTACTTTCTCACCGATCGACCCGTCCCATGCCTCTATTCTGTCTTTAACGGCCTGAATCTGGCCGAGACGGCCGGACCATCGCCCGAGCTGGCGCGTTGCTATTCGTCGACGGGCGCACTCGTGGGCTTCATGGCGATGCGCAAGTGGGCGAACGGCTATTTCCGATTGGCTCTGGACACGGCACGCCACACTGCGGACATGGCGGCAGAGGCTTGGGTGGCGATGACTCACGGCGTGTATCTCGCCGGACTCGCGGACCGGATAGGCGCGCGAGAGCAATTGCTCAAATCCGTGAATATCTATGATCGGCTCGGCGATTCGCGCCACGGCGATGATGCGCGCGCCAACCTGGCCGCATCCTGCCACCTGCATGGTGAGTTTGCTGAAAGCCTCGACCTGGCGACGCGTATCTACAGCTCGGCGCTGTTGCGCCGCGACGGCCGCGTGCAGGCGGAAGCCACGCGCTGGCGCGCTTACAATCTGATCGCTCTCTCCAGGATCGAGGAAGCACAAGCCGCAATCTCCGAACTCGATTCGCTGCGCTCGACCACAATGCACCTGGGCGGCGTTCATCGCAAGATGGATGTTTTGACCTTGACCGGCCTGCTGAGTTTGAAGCGCGGCAACTCCGGAGTTGTGCTTGAACAGGCACGGGCAGCGCTGCGGGAGACACGCTCGCTCTCGGACAGCCTGGAATTACTGATGGAGAGGGCTGGAATTGCAGAGATGTACCTCTCGCTTTGGGAGAGGGGCGAACTGCCGGCCAAAGAGCTGCGGACGGAAGCTGCCGCCGCGGTGAAAGCCATCGGAAAGTATGCCTCTTTCTTTCCCGTCGGCAAACCGGCCTTCCTGCTCTATAAAGGCCGGCTGGTATGGCTGATGGGAAGTCGCGCCAAAGCGCAGGAACTCTGGCTTAGGGCTTGCAGCACAGCTGAATCGCTTGGCATGCCTGCCTATGAAGCATTGGCGCACCGTGAGATCGGCCAGCACTTGCCGGCCGAAGACCCTTCGCGCGAAGAGCATCTCCGACGGGCGCAGGCCATCCTGGAAGGAATAGCGTCGCGATCGGTGGGCAACTAACGGTTACCTCGGGCGCCTTTCTAATCATCCTGCGAAGCTGACGCGAAAGGGCAATCCTGTTTGCGTTGGCGTTATTCTTGCTGTACAAACTTGAGTTAGGCTTCCCCGGCTTCGTTCTGTCTTCTAAGTTGGTTTCGATATGATGAAGGACTTAGCTGATTCCCGCGCCGTAACCGCTCTCTTAAAAATCGAGCAGCGTCTGCAGAAGAAGACACCGCCCGGAGTGGCGCGGCAACTGATTGACTGGATGGCCTCGCTTTCGCCCACTGGGGTCGCCGCCGATTACTTCACCCAGCGTACGATGTTCCCCATGCTGCTCTTGCCGGAGTGGATGGCCGCAGCCGCGGCTGCCCCACAGGATCAGGAGTTTCTTGCTGACTTGGCCTATTCAACCGTGAACGGCTACTACTTCATTCGCATGCTCGACAACGTAATGGATGACCATGCCACGGTGGAAGCACAATTGCTGCCGATGTCCGCATTCTTCCATTGCGAGTTCCACAGTGTCTATCAGCGCTACTTCGACTCTTCTCATCCCTTCTGGGAATGGTTCGAATCGCTGTGGTTGACCTCGGCAGGCGTGGTATGCCGCGAGGTTGCCTTGCCGGATCTGGACCTCGACGGCTTTCGCGAGATAGCGGCGAACAAGCTGTGTGCCGCCAAGATTCCACTGGTTGCCCTTCATTATTTTTGCGGCGAGCGGCTGGCACTGGCAAGCTGGCTGCAGTTCGCCGATCGGCTGGCGGAATGGTGGCAGTTTCTCGACGATTTGATGGATTGGCACAAGGATCAGGCGCGAGGAGCTTGCACGTATTTTCTCTGCGAAGGGCGGCGGCGGAAGCACCCTCGCGAATCCCTGCATCAGTGGGTTGCCAGGGAAGGCTTTCAGTGGGGTATTGACACACTCAACTGCTGGATGCGCGTTCTCAAAACTTTGAGCGCTCAGCTTGGCTCGATGGGGGCGACCCGCTTCCTTGACGATCGCATCCGGATGCTTGATGAGTTGGCGGATGAAATTCTTCCCGGCCTGGGCGCACTGGCACGGCTGGCTGTCGCAATGGACTTCAGTTCGCTCGAATCACAAACGGATTTAGTAGCTGCAAAATAAATCACAAAGGAGCATTACGCCATGTCAACGCCGTTTCAGCAGTTAGTCGAGAAGTGCCTCACAGACCCCGGCTTCCGCAAACAATTTCTGAGCAATCGTGTGGAAGCCTATAAGAGCCTCGGGTTGCCCGATAATCCCATGATAGAGAAGGCGCTCAACAACCTCGATACAAAAAGCATTGTGAATTTAGCCATTGCCATGCAGGGCCCGGGCCAATTCACCTAGGATCAGGCCCACGGGATCAGGCCCACGAACTGCACCGGTATACCGCGGGAGTCTGGATGAGCTCAACTACAAAAGCCGTCGATCAGCAAATCATTTCGCGCCATTCCATGAGCGCCTGGAACGTCAACACGCAGATGACCACCGTTCTCGGGATCATTGCGGACGTATTGTGGATGCTCGCTTATATCTTCACCATTCGGGTGGGATTTCGTGACCATAGTTACGGAATCCCGCTCGTTGCCGTCTGTCTGAACTTCACCTGGGAGTTCATCTTCTCGCTGGTCTTTCGGCCGAAAAGCAAGTTGCGGATGGTGCTGACCCTCTTGTGGCTGGCCATCGACTCGGTCATCCTTTATCAACTCTTTCGGTGGGGAGCAGGCGACCAGGTACTGTGGATACGAGCCCACTTCGTTGCGGTCGTCATAGGCACTCTGGTGCTCGCCGCGATCGGGCATATCACCTTCAATTACACCTATCAGGAGCATGGCGGACAGGAGGGGGCCTTCATCATCAATTTGGTGATGAGCATCTTGTTCGTCTTTCTCTTTTTCGACCGCCCCGGCTTGCGCGGGCTCTCGTATGCGGCGGCGTGGTTGAAGATGATCGGTACGTTGATTCTTTCGCTCGGGAACTTCGCTCTCATGTACAAAGAGCCGAAGAAATACTGCTTCTTTTTCTTTCTCTTTGCAACGATCTTTCTCTTCGACGTGCTCTACGTATACCTGATGACCCAGGCCCGAGGATAGTGCTCTGCTCATCGTTTTGCCCTCGATGTGCGAATGGGGCGAATACACGGTGAATGACTCGTTAGCACTGTCGGAAGGCTATCCCGTTTCAGTTCCTGGCGGCTTTGGGCCGTTTCACAACCATTCGCAGTGCTCGCGCGCGCGAAGTGCTCCGCGGAATTACATTCGCCCCGCAGCATCAGGACGGGTGGTGACAAGCAAAGAGTCCGACCTTTCTTAAGCCCGCTCATCAACGAGCAGGCCGACGCTCTAAATCCGCCGCGAATACTGTCCTTCAGCTTGTCTTAAGCTCAAGCCACTAACCTTGGCAGTTAGACAGGGTGACCTACCGGCGCCCTTACTTTTTGCTTGAGTGGGGTTTGCACTTGCCATTCCTTCGCACGATAGCGGCTTTCGCGGCAACCCTGCTCGTCACATCGGGGACTCCGGCGCAAACGGGCACTTCTGTGCATAATCAGCCTGCCGGCGGGAGGATGAAGGAGGTACCTATTGTTACTCTCCACGACGCGATTACACAGGCAGAGGCCAATGATCCGAACTATGCGGTGAAGGTTGCTGACAGTGGCGTGGCGCAATTGGACCACAGCATCGGGCGCGATGCGCTGCTGCCAGTCATCACATATCACAATCAGTACCTGTATACGCAGCCGAATGGTTTGAAGAACCAGGCCGGGCAGGGTGCTGCCGCACAGGACGCTCCGCGCTTCATCGCCAACAACGCGATTCGGGAGTATGCAAGCCAGGCACTAGTAACGGAGACCATCAGCGCAACGGGTATCGCAGATATGAAGCGCGCCGGTGCCGCCGCGGTGAAAGCTGAAGCCGATGCCGCGATAGCAGAGCGCGCTTTGGTAGTGACAGTGGCGACCGCGTATTACACGCTGGTAGCCGAGGAGAGCAGCGTGCGCGTGGCCCGGCGCGCTGAGGATGAGGCGCGGTCCTTTGTCGAATTGACGGAAAAGTTGGAATCTGGGCGCGAGGTTGCACATGCGGACGTAGTGAAGGCAGACTTGGCATTCCAGCAACGCCAGCGCGACCTGGAGGATGCGCAGCTTGCGGCACGAAGGGCTCGTCTGGAGCTTGGAATGCTCATTTTCCCCGATCCGCGCACCCCCTACAGGCTGGCCGATAGCGACACCGTATCGCCTGCGCTGCCTTCGCGCGAAGAGTCTGAAGTGGCGGCATCGAAGAACAACCCTGAACTTCGGAGCGCGTTGGCGGCATTGCGCATGAGCAGACTAGAGGTGTCGGCGGCACGGGCGGCATATTTGCCCACACTTTCGCTGAACTACACCTACGGAATCGATGCGCCGCAATTTGCCGTGAACGGCCCGGATGGGGTGAAGAATCTTGGCTATTCCGCTTTTGCTACGCTCGATATTCCTGTCTGGGACTGGCTGGCAACGCATGATCGCGTGAAGCAGAGCGAGCTGCGGCAAAAAGTCGCACAGACGCAATTGACGGCAACGCAAAGGAAGCTGATTGCCGAACTCGATGAGTATTACAGCGAAGCGAAGGTGGCGAACGATGAACTGACATCGCTGAGCCTGAGCGAAAAGACCGCCGAAGACAGTTTGCACCTCACTCGGCTTCGCTACGGCGCCGGCGAAGCTACAGCGCTTGAAGTTGTGGATGCGGAAAATGCCGCGACGCAAGCCGAAACAGCGAGCGCCGATGGGGCCGTTCGATACCGTGTTGCGCTTGCCAACTTGCAGACTCTTACAGGAACCCTCTGATTGCCTATGCCCGACCATTCCATTCGATATGTATCTCTCGTAATGCTGGCGCTGGTAGCCACAGGATGCCGGAAGAAAGAGACAGCTGCGCCGCCGGAAGTGGAAGTACAGACAACGTTAGTTCGCCGCACAGCAATTACCGAGCATATTGATGTCGACGGAATATTAAGTCCGATAGCGCAGGCGGCAATCTCTCCTCGAATCTCCGCGCCGATAAAAGAGTTTCTGGTGCAGCGTGGCTCGAAAGTCAGCAAGGGCCAGTTACTTGCGGTTCTTGAAAATCGCGATCTCGATGCTGCTTTAGTCGACAGCCGGGGAAATTATGACGCGGCCCAGGCCGAATACCAGATTGCGACCGACGCCTCGGTTCCGGCGGAAACCCAGAAGGCAAAACTCGATCTCGCGCAGGCTCAGGCGAATCTCAATCTCAATTTACAGATCGTTAAAAGCAGGAAGAAGCTCTTTGCCGAGGGGGCAATTTCGGGCCGGGAATTGGATACAGCACAGGCTGAGCTGGTGCAGGCGCAAGCAGCGTACGAGCTGGCTCAACAGCATTTCGACGCGGTAGAGAAAGTAAGCCATGCGGCCACGCTCAAGAGCGCGCGAGGCCAGCTCGAATCGGCGAAAGGAAAATATCTGGGCGCTGAGGCGCAGGTTCAGTACTCCGAGATTCGCAGCCCCGTTGCAGGAGTGGTCACCGACCGGCCGCTGTTCGCCGGAGAGACGGCGGTCGCCGGCACACCGCTACTGACCGTCATGGATATTTCATCGCTGATCGCTAAGGTACATCTGACGCAGGCGCAGACGCAGGGACTCGAGGTTGGCGATCCGGCTGCGGTGACAATTCCGGGAGCTGACGCACCGGTTGCGGGCAAACTCTCGCTTATCAGCCCAGCACTCGACCCGGGCAGCACGACCGTTGAGGTCTGGGTGCAGGTAACCAATCCTGACGGCAGGCTCAAGCCCGGCACTTCGGTGCACGTTTTGATTGCGGGAAAAAACGTATCGGATGCGCTTGTGGTTCCAACCGGCTCGCTGATTACGGCACCCGACGGCGGGAAGGCCGTGATGATCGTAGGTCGCGACGGCGCTGCCCATCTAAAGGAAGTGAGCACTGGTCTTGCAGACGATGGACTTGTTCAGATCCTGAGCGGAGTTTTCGTGGGCGATCAGGTGATCACGAAGGGGGCGTATGCGCTCGATGACGGCACAAAGGTCAAAGTCGTGACAGCTGCTGACGGCGCTGGCAAAGCAGACGCTGGCGGAGACAGAAACTAAATGGAGCCGAAAGAGGGTGAACAGCCATTCTGGATGACGCGCTATGCGCGCGCCATCTTTTTCTTCACGCTGGCTCTTGCCACCGCCGGTTTTTTTCTTGCGTTTCAGATCCCGATCTCAGTTTTTCCAGAGACGAATTTTCCGCGCGTCGTCATCGGCGTGGACAATGGCGTGATGCCGGTTGAACAGATGCAGGTTACGATCGTCAAGCCGATCGAGGATGCGGTGAACAGCGTTCCCGGGCTCGAAACCGTGCGCTCGACGACCAGCCGCGGGTCTGCGGAAGTGAGTCTTTTCTTCAACTGGAACGTGAATATGTTTCAGACACTGCAGCGCGTAGACACGGCATTGTCGAAGGTGGAGCGGACTCTGCCCTCAACTGCGCACATCACCACCAACCGGTTGACCTTCGCGACCTTTCCCATTCTCGGATACAGTCTGACTTCGAAGGCGGTTCCGCAGACGCGGCTATGGGAGATTGCGACCTATGATCTCAAGCCCCCACTGAACCGGCTGCCCGGGGTGAGCACGGTTACGGTGCAAGGCGGACAGGTTCCGGAATTTCATGTCATCCCAAACCTGACCAGATTGCAGGCCAGCTCTGTAACTATCTCCGACATCGTGAACGCAATCCAGTCTTCAAACCTGGTCGATTCGCCGGGACTCTACGAGTCCAACCATCAGCTGGTTCTTGGGCTGGTTGGGTCGCAGGTTCACGATGCGCAGGAGCTGAGCCAGATTGTCGTGAAGACCACGCCGGCGGGAGTTCCGGTAAAGCTGGGCGATATTGCTGAGGTGGTTCCGGCAACCATGCCGGTGTATACCGTCGTTACCGCGAACGGTCAGCCCGCGGTGCTGCTGAACATCGCACGGCAGCCTTCGGGCAACACCGTGGCCGTGGCCAATGAGGTTGCATCGGAGATCGTGCAGCTCAGGAAGACGCTTCCTGCCGATGTACAGCTGGAGCCGTTCTATGACCAGTCCCACCTTGTGCGGGAGAGCATTGCCAGCGTCCGCGACGCAATTCTGATCGGGATTGTTCTGGCTTCAATTGTGCTGGTGGTATTTCTGCGCGATTGGTCCTCCTCGCTTGTCGCTGGACTGGTGATTCCGGTCACAATCCTGATTACCTTTCTTTTTCTCAGGCTCACGGGACAGAGTTTCAACCTGATGACGCTGGGTGGCCTGGCTGCTGCGGTGGGACTTGTGATCGATGACGCTATTGTGGTGGTCGAAAACATCGTGTTGCACCGCGACTCCGGCGAAACACGTGCCGTTGCGGTCCGGAAGGCGTTGCATGAGATCACGCTTCCGCTGGTCGGCTCTACGATTACGCCTATCGTGGTCTTTCTTCCTCTCATCTCTGTCACAGGCGTAACCGGTACCTTCTTTCGCGCGCTGGCGATCACCATGACGGTCGCCCTGTTGACGTCGCTGCTGCTGGCGCTCACCTGGACGCCAGGCCTGAGCCTGTACCTGCTGCGCCGCAAAGGTACGGGTGCACTCCGTCAGGAACAAGACCGCCGGAGCGGATTGATGGCGCGTATTCTCAGCACGCACCGACGCGTTCTTGACCTGGCTCTCGCGCGGCCATGGCTGCTTGCCGGCTGCTGCGTTCTGCTGGTGGCTGGAGCCTTCGCAACATTCCGGATGCTTGGCACCGATCTGCTTCCGGCGATGGATGAGGGAGGCTTCATTCTGGACTACATCATGCCCGCCGGCAGTTCGCTCGCGGAGACGAACCGTGTACTCGAGCATGTGCAGCGGATTCTGGAGCACACACCCGAAGTGGAAAGCACGTCACGGCGGACCGGACTGCAGATGGGGCTGGCGGCGGTGACGGAAGCCAACACCGGCGACATTACCGTGAAGCTGAAGGACCATCGCAGTCGCAACATTGAGGAGGTGATGGAGGATGTGCGGCAGCAGATCAATTCAACTGAACCGGAGCTGGA
>Ga0335072_10004343_pt1 | contig 21117 bp, 16 predicted proteins | sample Lox_Sample_21_FD_206725 | JGI IMG/M metagenome (GOLD analysis project Ga0335072, IMG submission 206725) | Soil microbial communities from Loxahatchee National Wildlife Refuge, Florida, United States - Lox_Sample_2.1 | ecosystem: Environmental > Terrestrial > Soil > Wetlands | place: USA...
TGAAGGAACTGCTCGCCGCCGGCCTGCTCCATGGGGAGTGCCTGACCGTAACAGGCAGGACGGTCGCCGAGAACCTTGCCGGATTGGCTCCCCCCGGCCCCGACGGCGACGTCGTCCACCGCCTCTCGGCCCCGCTCCATGCGGACGGGGGGATCGCCATCCTGCGGGGTTCGCTCGCGCCGGCAGGCTCGGTCGTGAAGGTTGCGGGGCTCGACTTCGACCGTTTCGAAGGCAGGGCAAGGGTTTTCGACGGCGAGCAGGCGGCGCTGGACGCGATACTCGCCGGCTCGATCGAGCCCGGGACCGTCGTCGTGATCCGCTACGAAGGGCCAAAAGGGGGGCCCGGGATGCGCGAGATGCTCGCCGTGACCGGTGCGATGAAGGGGGCGGGCCGGGGGCTCGACTGTGCGCTCGTAACCGACGGCCGTTTCAGCGGCGGGACGCACGGCTTCTGCATCGGCCATGTCGCCCCGGAGGCAGTCGACGGCGGCCCGATAGCGTTCCTTGCCGACGGGGACAGGGTCGTGATCGACGTCGCAGCGCGGGCGATAGACCTCGACGTCCCGCCCGCCGACCTCGAGCGCAGGCGTGCGGACTGGAAGATCCCCGAACCGCGCTACCGGCACGGCGTCCTGGCCAAGTACGCCCGTCTTGTGAGCGGGGCCGAACGCGGAGCGGTGACCGAGCCCTGAGCGCGGTGGCTCGACCGGGCAACTCGCAGAGCGATTTTCACAGCGGCACTGAGCGGCCGCGTGCGGTCTTTTTCGACCTCGGCGGGGTGCTCCTCGACTGGGACCCGCGCAACCTCTACCGTAAGTTGTTCGGGGACGACACCGAGGCGATGGAGATCTTCCTCACCGAGGTGTGCTCACCCGCGTGGCACCTCCAACAGGACAAGGGCATGAGCGTGGCCGCCGCCTGCGCAGGCCTGAAGGTGCAGTTCCCGCTCCACACCGAGTTGATCGAGGCCTGGGAGCTGCGATCGGACGAGATGATCAGCGGGGTCATCGAAGGCAGCGCCGAGATGCTCGCCGAGCTGAAAGCCGCCGGTGTGCCTTGTTACGCCCTCAGCAACATGGAACGTGAAACATGGGGGCGGCGGCTCGGTATTTACCCCTTCCTCCATTGGTTCGACGGCTACTTCATCTCGGCGCTCGAGGGCGTCCTGAAACCCGACCCGCGCTATTTCGAGTTGGCGCTCGAGCGGTTCGGCCTCGAGCCGCGGGAAGTCTTTTTCATCGACGACCGGGAAGAAAACGTCGCCAGCGCGCGGTCCCTCGGCATAATGGCTGCCCAATTCAGCGGTGCGCAGGCAGTCCGCGCCGGGTTAAGTGCCTGCGGGCTCCTGCCCTCCGGGCCCTAGGGCACTCGCGATCCTGGAGAGGATCTCCTCCAGGATGGCCGGCGTCGTGGCGAAGTTGACGCGGGCGAAACCCTCGCCCCCCGGGCCGAAGGCGGCCCCTTCGCTGAGAAGGACGCGGGCGTGCTCGACCAGCCACTTGCCGGGCGCAACATCCCCGCGTGCCGCCGTGTTGCGGAAATCGAGCCAGGCCAGGTAAGTGGCCTCGGGCGCGTAACCCTTGACGCCTGCCCGCTCCCCATCGCCGCCGAACCACGCCCCGAGCGCTTCCCGGTTGGCACGCAAGCGTACGAGCGCCCGGTCGAGCCAATCGTCGCCCTCGGGCGACCAGGCGGCCAGGGTCGTAGCGACCGCAGCGGTGCTGACGCTGCCCAACAGGTGCGAGGGCAGCGCGGCGAGCGCTTGGGCTACGGCGTCGTTGCCGAGGTGGGCCACGGCGCAGCGCATCCCGCCGAGGTTGTAAGACTTGCTCGCCGAGTAGAAAGTCACGGTGCGGGCCTCGGTCTCGGGGCTGAGCGAGGCGAACGGCAGGTGCCGCTTTTGGACCAGGGAGAGGTCGGCGTGCACTTCGTCGGATATGACGATCAGGTCGTGCTCGGCAGCAAGGCCCTCCAGCACGCCCAGCTCGTCCGCCGTGAGCATGCGCCCTGTCGGGTTGTGCGGGTTGACGAGCAACAGCGCCCGTGCCTGCGTGGCGTACGCCTTGGCGACCTCGAGGTCGAAGGCCCAGCCCTGCCCGTCATCGACAGCCGGCACGGCGAGCAGCCGGCGCCCCATGTCCCTGATGCTGTCGACGAAGGGGGGGTAGGAGGGCGTGAGCAGCAGGACCCCGTCGTCCCTGGCGGTCGCAACCTCGAGTACGGCCTGGGTGCCCTGGACGAGGTCCGTGAACGCCCGCAGCCGCCCCGGCCGCGGTGACCACCCGAAACGTTCGCGCACCCGTCGCGCCCAGGCACCTTCGAGCCGTTCGGCTTCGTTGCCCGAGGGGTAACGGAGGTCACCCTCCCGGGCGAGGCGGGCAAGAGCCTCACGGACCGGCCCGGGGGCGGGGAAATCCATGTCCGCCACCCAGCTCGGGATGACATCGTCGCCGGCTGAGCGGGCCACTGCCCATTTGGCACTCCCCAGCCGCTTCAAACCGGCCAATTCGATCTCGTCGAAACCGTCGTCCGGAGCGCTTGCCTGTCCTGTCTGTCCGGGCTGGGGGGCGGTCGGCATGGGCGTGGATCGTACAGGGTTGCAGCAATTTGGTTGCTGTGGCATTATGGCGCCTATGGCAGCGGCACCTGCGGGCACGGCTAATCCCGGTGTCTCTGCCGCGACCGGGGTTGCAGCGGGCCGGACCAAGCTGAACGGCCGCCCAGCACCCTCGAGCTTCATCGTAGTACTTACCTGACGCACGCGCCCCCTGCGCGTGCGCCCAAACGGCCTCCCACCTCGGGAGGTCGTTTTATTTTCAGCACAAGGGCTTACGTTCAGCAAAAGGGCCGGCACCCGACAAAGACAACGAAAAAAAAAGGACCTGTGAGGCGAACATGCAACTGACGGGGGCACAAGCCCTTATAAAGAGCCTCGAAATGGAGCGTACCGAGGTCATTTTCGGCCTGCCGGGAGGCGCGATCCTGCCGGCGTACGACCCCATCCTCGATTCGCCCATCCGCCACGTGCTCGTGCGCCACGAGCAGGGTGCGGGCCACATGGCGGAGGGGTACGCCGACGTGACCGGCCGGCCGGGCGTCGTAATGGTGACGAGCGGGCCGGGCGCCACCAACCTCGTCACGGCGCTTTGCGACGCTTACATGGACTCGGTGCCTATCGTGGCGATCACCGGCCAGGTCGGGCGGCCCGTTATCGGGACCGACGCCTTCCAGGAAGCCGACACCGTCGGCATAACCCGGTCAGTGACCAAGCACAACGAACTGGTGATGAGCGCCGAGGACATCGCCCTTTCCGTGAGGCAGGCGTTCGTGCTTGCAACGACGGGGCGGCCTGGCCCCGTGCTGCTCGACATACCCAAGGACGTGCTGGTGGCCAAGGTTGAGTGGCAATGGCCGGCGGACCACGAGGTCGCCGCCTCCCTGCCCGGCTACAAACCGACCACCAAAGGCCACCCGCGGATGGTGCGCGAAGCAGTCAGGCTGATAACTGCCTCGCAAAAGCCGGTTATCTACGCAGGAGGAGGGATCCTGAAGTCGCGCGCCAGCGAGGCGCTCGCCAAGCTCGCCGAGCTCACCAACGCCCCGGTCGTCACGACCCTGATGGCGCGCGGCGCCTTTCCCGACAGCCACCCGCAGTGCCTCGGGATGCCCGGGATGCACGGCAACTACACGGCGATCACCTCGATGCAGGAGGCGGACCTGCTGATAGCGCTCGGGACGCGCTTCGACGACCGTGTCACGGGGCACGTTGGTTCTTTTGCGCCGGGGGCGAAGGTGATCCACGTCGACATAGACCCCGCCGAGCTGGGGAAGATACGCCGGCCGGAGGTCCCTATCGTGGGGGATTGCCGGCTCGTCATCGAAGAAATAGCCCGTGTGCTCCTGGCAAGCGGCGAGGCACAACCCGACCGGAGCGCATGGTGGGCCCAGCTGAGGGAATGGCAAGCTCGCTTCCCGCTCTATTACGAGCCGCAGGCAGACGGCGACCTCCTGAAGCCGCAGGCCGTCATCGAGGCGATCCGGGACGCAAGCCCTGCCGATACCACCGTTGTTTCGGGCGTGGGCCAGCACCAGATGTGGGCAAGCCAGTACTGGCGTTTCGACTACCCCTACACCTGGGTCAACTCGGGAGGCCTGGGCACGATGGGTTTCGCCGTCCCTGCGGCGATCGGCGCCAAGGTCGGGCGTCCCGACCGCACTGTTTGGGCCATCGACGGGGACGGCTGCTTCCAGATGACTGCTCAGGAGCTCGTGACAGCGGCGAGCGAGCGGATCCCGGTCAAGGTGGCAATCCTCAATAATGCCTACCTCGGCATGGTCCGCCAGTGGCAGGAGATGTTTTACCAGGAGCGCTATTCCGAGGTTTACCTCTCGCCCGACCTGCCCGACTACGTCAAATGGGCCGAGGCGATGGGCTGCGTGGCCTTCCGCGCCGAAACCCCCGAGGAGGTGGCTGCGGTAGTCGACAAGGCGAATTCCGTCGACGACCGGCCGGTAGTGGTCGATTTCCGGACCGACTCGAGCGAGAAGGTCTTCCCGATGGTCCCTTCGGGGGGCTCGAACAGCGACGTGATAGTCCATCCTCACCTGCGGCCAGGCGGCGAAAAGGTGGTCCAGTAATGTCTTTGCCGGCGACCAATTGGGCTTCGGGGAGCGGGCGCCTCCGCCACCAGACCATCTCGATAATCGTAGAAAACCGGGCAGGCGTGCTGGCACGGATCTCGGCCTTGTTCGCCCGGCGCGGCTTCAACATAATTTCGCTTGCCGTCGCGCCGACCGACGACGACGCTTTCAGCCGTGTGACCATCGTCGTGGACCTCGAGGAGACATCTGTCGAGCAGTTGACCAAGCAACTGTTCAAGCTCGTGCACGTCGTCAAGATCACCGAAATGGCGCCGGGTGAGGTAATAGAGAGGGAGCTCGCACTGGTCAGCGTGCGCTGCTCCGCTCCCGGTGCGCCAGGTCCGTCGAGGGGCGAAGTCGGCGACCTCGTGCGTATTTTCGGCGGCGTCGTCGTAGACGTCGGCCAGGAAGCCTTGACGGTCATGCTGGCCGGCCAGCCTTCGGCGCTCGACGATTTCGAAGAGCTCCTCCGCCCGTACGGGATCATCGACATCCAGCGCACAGGGCGCGTTGCCCTTCCCAAGCTCGAGCGTTCGCCGCTGCGGCGCTCCTCAGGCAATAATTGACCCCATGGCCACGATCCATTACGAAAGCGATGCCGACCCGTCGGTAATAACCTCCCGCAAGGTTGCCATCATCGGGTACGGGTCGCAGGGCCACGCGCACGCGCTCAACCTTCGCGACTCGGGGGTCGACGTCCGGGTCGGCCTGCGCGAAGGCTCGGCGTCGCGCGCCAAAGCGCAAGCCGCCGGCCTGCGCGTCCTTACCCCTGCCGATGCGGCCGCCGAAGCCGACGTCGTCATGATGCTCGCCCCCGACACGGCGCAGCAGTCGATATACGAGTCGTCCGTCGGGCCCAACCTCCGGCACGGCGACGCATTGATGTTCGCGCACGGCTTCAATATCCGTTTCGGGCTGATCGATCCTCCCGAGGGGACCGATGTCGTGATGGTCGCCCCGAAAGGCCCCGGGCACCTCGTGAGGCGCACGTACGAAGGAGGGGGCGGGGTCCCGGCCCTGCTGGCCGTGGAGACGGACGCAAGCGGCAAAGGCAAGGCCCTCGGCCTCTCCTACGCCTGGGCGATCGGGGCGACGCGCGCAGGCGTCCTCGAGACGACCTTCACCGAAGAGACAGAGACGGACCTTTTCGGCGAACAGGTGGTACTTTGCGGTGGCCTCACTTCGTTGATCAAGGCGGGTTTCGACACCCTCGTGGAGGCCGGGTACCAACCCGAGTCCGCCTACTTCGAATGCCTCCACGAAGTAAAGCTGATCGTGGACCTCATATACGAGCACGGCATAACGGGGATGCGCTACTCCATTTCGACGACTGCGGAGTACGGCGACATGACGCGCGGCCCGATGCTCATCGACCCTTCCGTACGCGAGACGATGCGGAGGATCCTTGCCGACATCCGATCAGGCGAGTTCGCCCGCGAGTGGGTCAAGGAAAACAAGGACGGCCTCCCCAATTACAAGCGCCTCCAAAAAGAAGGTGCCGAACACCCGGTCGAAAAAGTGGGCGCCCAACTGCGGGCGATGATGCCCTTCCTCGCATCGGGCAGCGCCAAGCCGCAAGACGTCTCGGGGGGATAACCGGGGCAGTGGGCGAGGTCGCCCGTGAGCGCTACGACGTCGTCGTCGTAGGTTCGGGCTTCGGCGGTTCGGTCGCAGCCCTGCGGCTGGCCGAAAAGGGCTATGCCGTGGCGGTCCTCGAGGCGGGCCGGCGCTTCGACGACAACAGCCTCCCCCGCAGCTCGTGGGACATCAGGCACTTCGTGTGGGCACCGCGGCTCGGCTTGTTCGGGATCCAGCGGACGCACTTGCTCCCCAACCTGGTCGTGCTCGGGGGCGCCGGTGTCGGAGGGGGGTCGCTCAACTATGCCAACACCCTTTACGAGCCTCCAGAGGCTTTTTTCGATGACCCCCAGTGGTCCGCCGTTGCAGACTGGCGGGCAGTGCTGGCGCCTTATTACGACCAGGCCAAGCGCGTGCTGGGCGCCACTGCCAACCCTTTGCTGACCGCTGCGGACGACCTGCTGGCACAGGTGGCAAACGAAATGGGCGCCGGGGAGACCTTCTCGCCCGCCGATGTGGGGGTCTTTTTTGGCCGGCAAGGCGTTGCGCCCGGGACTGCGGTGCCTGACCCGTTTTTCGGCGGGGCCGGGCCGGCGAGGCGCACTTGCGTCCACTGCGGCGAGTGCATGACGGGGTGCAGGAGGGGCGCGAAGAACACGTTGCTCACCAATTACCTTTACCTCGCCGAGCGCGCCGGCGCGGCCGTAGTCCCCATGACGACTGTCACAGCGATCGAGCCGGTGGAGGGCGGGTGGCGTGTTGGCGGCCGTCGCACCGGTTGGCGGGCCGGAGCGCGAGGCGGGGGGCAGCGCGAGTTCAGCTGCGGGCAGGTGGTCCTCGCGGCAGGCACTTACGGCACCCAGCGCCTGCTCCACTCGATGGTGCTCTCGGGCAGGTTGCCGCACATTTCCCCCCGCCTCGGCGAGCTGACGCGAACCAATTCCGAGTCGCTGCTCGGGGCGACCGTGCCCCGTGGGCGCGCGAGGCCGGACTTCAGCCGGGGGGTCGCAATAACGTCGTCGTTCTACCCGGAGCCCGGTACCCACGTCGAGCCGGTCCGCTATGGCCGCGGCTCCAACCTGATGGGCCTCCTCGGGACGCTCCTTTTCGACACGCCACCCTCAGGCGTTAATGGGGCTGGCGGGTGGCAAGGCTTGGCCCGCCTGCTCGGCGCAGCGGCCCGCCACCCCGGCAAGGTCCTCCGCTCCCTCGACGTCAGGGAGTGGTCCGAGCGGACCGTGATCGCCCTCGTGATGCAGTCGCACGACAACTCGCTCACACTGTTCGCCAAGCGCGGCCTGCTCGGGGGCCCCCGCCTTTCGAGCCGCCAGGACGAGGGCAGTCCCAACCCCACCTGGATCCCCATCGGCCACGAGGTGGTCAGGCGCCTGGCCGGCAAGGTCGGCGGCGCCCCGGCGAGGACGTGGGGGGAAGTGCTCGGAGTGCCGATGACGGCCCACTTCCTCGGCGGCTGCGCCATCGGCGCATCGGAGGCGACAGGTGTGGTCGACCCGTGGCACCGTGTCTACGGCTACCCCGGGCTGCACATAGTCGACGGCTCAGCGGTGCCTGCCAACCCCGGCGTGAACCCGGCCCTTACGATCACCGCCCTGGCGGAGCGGGCTTTTTCTTATTGGCCGAACAAGGGTGACCCGGACCCGCGCCCGCCACTGGCGGCCGGGGCGCCCCCAGTCGTCCCGGGGCTGGTCGCCGGTGTCCCGGTGGTCGCTCCGCGCTCGCCGGCCGTCCCCAAGGGTGCGCAGGGCGAGCTACGCCTGTGACGCGCGCTCGCCTCCGCCGGGTGCCGAGGGGCTAACGCCGGCCGAAAACCGATGCGTGGCCGAAGGAGCTGGTCCTTTCGTGGCGGGTGTAGGAGTCGACGAGCTGTTGGCGCCGCTTCCGCCCGCTCGAAAAAGCCGCCGCCCCAGGAGCGGCGCGCTGCGCCGGCACCCGGCGTCGCCGGTTGAGGCGGGTCGCCGTGGTTAGTTCCCACAGGGCAAGGACGGCCGCCGCCCCGGCAAGCAGGAGCAGGGCTCTTGCCGGCCACGACCCGACGACGGCACCGAGGCCGCGCCGGGCGGGTGACGAAACGTGGCTTGGGGCGGCCGTGGAGCCGGCTCGTGACGAGCCCGCACCTGACGCGGTGAGCGAGATGCCCCGCCCGCCCCTGTCCCCGCTGCCCGAGGCTCCGGCTTGCTTTTTGCCGGTGTGGCCCGTGCCGCCTGCCGGCGAGTGGTTGACGCCGCTCGGGGCGGCAAGGGGGCTCGGCAACGCGACCGCTGGCAGGCGGTCGGACGTGGGCTCGGAGGCGACCGGTGTCGCAAAGCCCTGGTTCAACAGGTCGATCGCAGTCTGAGTGGGGTTGTAACCGTTCATCACGACGGCGAGCATCGTGCGCCCATCGCGGGTGGCTGCTGCCATCAGGCACGAACCGGCGCGGTCGGTGAAACCTGTTTTGATCCCGACGGCGCCTACGTAGCTCTCCAGGAACACGTAGTCCATGCTCGGAAGGTCGTGCGCCGCGCCTGTCGGGTCGACGAAAGAGGCGCTCTCTTCTCTCACGATACGTGCGAGGAGGGGGACGCTCAGCAGGTCGCGCCCTGCGACCGCAAGGTCTCGCGCGCTGACGAGGTTGCCGCCGTCGACACCTTCGGTCCCGTCGAGGCCTGCCGGGTCGTGGAAGACCGGGTCATCCGACATCCCGATCTGGGCGGCCGAGCGGTCCATGACGGCCCCGAAGGCGTCGAGCGAGCCGCTCACCCGCTGGGCAATTGCATAGGCGGCGTCGTTGGCCGAGTAGACGAGCAAAGCCTGGAGCACCTCGTCGAGCGGCCATGCAACGCCCTTTTGGATGCCGACGATGTTGGGGTAGGCGGCGAGGGACTGCGCTGTCCCGGGCACACCGGCGTCCGGCGGGAGATAGCTGACGGCTATCAACGCGGTGAGGACCTTTGTGAGGCTGGCGGGTGGGACGCGGAGGTGCTCGTTGTAACCCGCCAGGACGTTGCCAGTGCCGACGTCCACGAGCACGTACGAACGCGACGGCGGCACAGGGGCGGTCGCCTGGGGGGCGACGGGATTGCTGGGTGCCGGGCGCGTGCTGTGCGCGTTGGTGGCGTGCTCTGTGGTTCCCGCCTGCCGGGCCCCGGTGCCGTGAGCAACCGGACGAGGTCCGGCAAAGGCGGTGGTTGGCGTGGCAAACGCCGCAATGGGAGAGATCGCGGCGAGGAGAAAGGCGGCGGCCCGGGCGATGCGGCGAGCACCCCGGAAAGAGCGCGGTAGCGCTTGTCCCGCTCGCGAGCGCATTTCCCGAGGATAGCGGGATGCCGGGCCCTCGTGGCAGACCAGGCCGGAAGACTGGGCCCGAGCGGAATAGCGGTGCGCCGGACGGCCAACCGCGCGAGCATGAAGGATCATGGCACCACCAGAGAAAAGACGGGTTTCTGCCCGCATCGGCGCTGTTTCGGAATCGGCCACCCTTGCCATCGACGCCAAGGCCAAGGCGCTCCGCGCGAGCGGGGAGGACATCGTCGGGTTCGGCGCCGGCGAGCCCGACTTCCCGACCCCCAGTCACATAGTCGAGGCGGCCGTAGCCGCTTGCCGCGACCCCCGCAACCATCGCTACACCCCGGCAGCCGGGCTCCCCGAGCTGAGGGAGGCGATAGCCGCCAAAACCGGGCGGGACACCGGGTACCAGGTCGAGGCGGCGCAGGTCCTCGTCACCAACGGCGGCAAGCAGGCCGTCGAAGAGGCTTTCGCCGCTCTCCTCGACCCGGGCGACGAGGTCCTCGTCCCGGCGCCCTACTGGACCACCTACCCTGAGGTCGTGCGCCTCGCGGGCGGGGTGCCCGTCGAGGTGCCCACGTCTCCGGCGAGCGGCTACAAGGTGAGCGTCGCACAGCTCGAGCGTGCCCTCACGGGCCGCACCAAGGTCCTCCTGTTCGTATCGCCGTCCAACCCGACAGGTGCTGTTTACGACGAGCTCGAGACGATGGCTATCGGGGCCTGGGCGAGCGAGCGGGGCCTGTGGGTGCTGACGGACGAGATTTACGAGCACCTCGTCTACGCCGGCGCACGCACCTGGTCCATGCCGGTGCTCGTGCCCGACCTCGCCGAGCGCTGCATCGTGGTGAACGGCGTGGCGAAGACTTACGCCATGACGGGCTGGAGGGTCGGCTGGATGATCGGGCCGCGCGACGTGGTGAAGGCGGCGGCAAACCTCCAGAGCCATTCTGTCTCCAACGTTTCCAACGTCTCGCAGAGAGCGGCCCTGGCCGCCGTCTCCGGCCCCCTCGACGACGTCGAGCACATGCGGTCCGTCTACGACCGCCGCCGGCGGGCGATCGTCTCGGCACTGTCCGAGCTGCCCGGGACGGTCTGCCCGGAGCCCCAGGGAGCGTTCTACGCCTTCCCGAGCTTCGAAGGCCTCCTCGGCCATCCGGTCGGCTCGCGCGGGACCGTGCCCCGCTCCAGCCAAGAGCTGGCAGAGGTGGTGCTCGACGAAGCCAAGGTGGCGTTCGTCCCTGGCGAGGCCTTCGGGGCTCCGGGCTGCGCCCGCTTTTCGTACGCGCTTTCCGACGACGACCTGGCCGAGGGGATGGCGCGGCTCGCCAAGCTCTTCAACTAGCCGAGCGGGGGGCCGGGCTAGGGGGAGGCTCGGCGGGCGGGGGCCATGGAAGCGAGGACCTCCTCGGCTATGCCGAGCGTCGTGGCGGGGTGGAGGAAGATGAGCCTGGCGACAGTCTCACCCTCCCAGGTAGTAGGCGTGACGAAGGCGACCTGGTCCCGAAGGAGCTTGTCGGACCAGGCCCAATAGTCTTGCGCCCCCCAGCCTCGCCGGCGGAAGAGGACGACCGACAGTTCGGGCTCGCGCACCAGTTCGAGGTAGGGGAGCTCTTTTATGAGCGCTCCCGTGGCCTGAGCGAGCGACAAGGCGGCGTCGACGGCGTCGGAATAAGCGCCCCAACCGTTGACCACGAGCGAATACCAGAAGGGGAGGCCTCGCGCCCTGCGGGTCAAATGGTAAGCGTAGTCGCTCGGGTTCCACTCGTCGCCTGCACCGGTGTGCATCGGGTCCAGGTAGGCGGCTCGCTGGGTGTGCACGGATTTGGCCAGTGAGGGGTCGCGGTAAAGCAGGGCAGCGCAGTCGAACGGTGCGAAGAGCCATTTGTGCGGGTCGACGACGAACGAAGCTGCCTGCCCCGAACCCTCGAACATCCCGCGCACCCGGCCGCTGCGAGACAGCATCGCCGCACCGCCGTAGGCGCCGTCCACGTGCAGCCACATGCCGCGCCTTGCCGCCACCTCGCCCAGGCCCTCCAGGTCGTCCACGATCCCGGCGTTGGTAGTCCCGGCGCTGGCGACAACGGCCACCACTTGGTGGCTTTGCTTGTCTGTCCGCAGCGCTGCCTCCAGCGCGTCGCCGGTCAAGCGGTGGTCCTCGGTCTCCACGACGAAGGCGGGCGTACCGATGACGTGGAGCGCCTTGCTGACCGACGAATGAGCGTCGGCGCTCACCGCGACCCGGACCTCTTCACCACCGGTCCTGGCGCGGCCGACGTCGCGCGCTACCACGAGGGCGGAGAGGTTGGCGGCCGACCCGCCGGACACGAAACAGCCGCCCGCCCCCGCAGGCATCCCGGCCGCTTGCGCGAGGAAGCTCAGAGCCTGGTTCTCGGCGATGATCGCCCCGGCAGCTTCGAGCCACGAGGTCCCCTGGAGCGAGGACGCCGAGACGACCATGTCGAACAGGAGCGCCGCCTTGGAAGGCGCGGCCGGTACGAAGGCAAGGAAGCGGGGGCTGTCGACGGAGATGACCGACCTGACCACCTTGTCGGTGAACGTCGACAGGGTCGCCACCGGGTCGCGGCCTCCCGCGGTGATGAAGCCGGCGAGCACCTCCTCGAGCATTGCCCGCGGCACCGGTTGGTCGAGGGGTACGGGGTCCTCGGAAAGGCGCGCCCGGCAGTAGTCGAAAACTGCTTCAGCCGTCGTCGGGTCGTAGGCGAACATGACTTAGGGCCCGACCGCCGCTCTGGCGGGTACCGGCCGGAGCGCTCCCAGAGCCTCAGTCCGGGACTGCGAGCAGGTCGACGTGGCCGCCGTCGTCGACCATCGACAAGATTGCGTAGTCGTCGAGCCCCCGCGGCGCTACGTCGTCGGCGCCGATCACTGACAAGTGGTACCCCAGCCGGCGCAGCGTACTGAGGTAACCGCAGGCGCTGCCCCAGGGGGCACAGTCCAGAGCGAGCGGGTAAAACTCGCTCAGGAGCACCGGCCGGTCGCGCTCGATCGTCTTTACGGCTCCTTCGAGCACGAGGGGTTCGGCACCCTCGACGTCGACCTTGATCGCGTCCACCCGCTCCACCCCCTCGTTGGCCAGCAGGTCATCGAGGGGCAGCGTCGCCACCACGAAACTGGCCTCGATGGGCTGGGAAGGAGGGCCGTCCACGGGGATCAAGCGCCCGTTGCTGCCGTCGGTCTCGAGGGCGGCCGCCCCGGCAACCGCTGCCAGCGCCACTTCGGCAACCTCGATGTTGTCGAAGCCGTTTTCCTTGGCGCTCTCGCGCAGGAGGGCCACGTTCCAAGGGTTGGGCTCGATCGCGAGCACAGTGCCCGCCGGGCCGACAATACCGGCGGCGAGGAGGCTGAACCACCCGATGTTGGCCCCGACGTCGACAAAGGTCTGCCCGCGCGACAACACCTTTCGTAGGGCCGAAGAGACATGGGGTTCGTAAACCCCAGTGCGCGCGACGGTATGGCCCACCGCGAAATCGGACGGGTCGACGTGCATCCGGAAGCCCTCAGAGGTGCCCACGACCTCGCTCGCGGCACGCTCGGGCCTCCGGGCGTGGTTGTGGGCCCGGGTGAACTCGACGCTGCCGACGAACTCGTCTGCAAGCTGGCCGGCACTTATGCCCTCGCGCAGCCGGCGACGGTAGGTGGCCAGGCCTTCGGCGTCGGGCGGCCTCTTCAGCAGGAGCCGGTAACAGGCGAGAAGGTCGGCGTAAGTTGCCCTATCGCCGGCGCCGCGAGCGCCGCCGGGTAAGTTGTGGAGGTGCGCGGCGGACATGGCCCTAGCGGCGAACTGCTTGCTTTGCCTTGCCCATTGACGGTACGGCATTGCCCGCAGCTCCTGCAGGAGGGCATGTAATTGGCCGCCGCTATTGGGGTCTTCGTCAGGGTGGCGGGCAGGCACAGCCCGCTATGCTACCGCCCGGGATGACGAGCGCTCGGGGGTTGGGGGGCCTATGAGGCGGCGGATCGCATTCGTATGCCCGAGGTACGGGGCCGAGATCGTCGGCGGGGCAGAACTTCTCGTGCGCGAGATCGCCCTCGGCCTGCTCGACCGGGGGTGGGAAGTCCAAGTCCTCACCACTTGCGCCGTCAACCCGTACACGTGGGCCAACGAGCTGCCCGAGTCGGCCCGCGTCGAAGAAGGGATCCTCGTCCGGCGGTTCCAGAACTTCCTGGCGACCTCGGCCAGCAAGGAGCACGCAGTCCACGGGAGGATCTACTACGGGGAACGGCCGTCGCTCGACGACCAGGTCACGTGGCTGAACGCTCTTTTCCGCACGCCAGGCCTCTTCGAGGTGCTGCTGCGCGAGCGTGACAGCTTCGACGCCTTCGTCTTCGCTCCCTACCTTTTCTGGTCGACGACGGTCTGCATGCCGGTCGTCGCCGACCGCGCAGTCGTGATGCCCTGCCTGCACGACGAGGTCTACGCCCACCTCGAGGTCATGCGCCACGTGCTTTCTATCCCGGCATCGGTGTGGTTCCTCTCCGGGCCCGAGCACGACCTCGCCCACCGCATGGGCCCCGTGACGCCGCAAAACACCATCATCGGCGCCGGGATGGACGTCCCGGAGAGCTACGACCCCGAAGAGTTCAGGGAGGAGTACGGCATCGACTCGCCCTTCGTCCTCTACCTCGGACGGCGTGAGGCGGACAAGGGCTGGCCCTGGCTCGTGGACGTTTTCGGGCGGACGAGGACGCCGGTGAAGCTCGTGAGCGCCGGGGCCGGCGACGCGGCCGTGCCGCCCCGGCTGCGCGGCCGGATCATCGACGTCGGGCTGCTGAGCACGGAGCAGCGCAACAACGCGCTCGCGGCGGCGCTCGCCTACGTGCAGCCGAGCCTTATGGAGAGCTACTCACGCACGGTCATGGAGTCGTGGCTCGCGGGTACTCCGGTCCTGGCCCGCAAGGGCAGCGCCGTCGTCGAATGGCACTGCGCCCGCAGCGGAGGGGGTTCCAATTTCTCGGGGTCGCGCGACCTCACCAAATCGGTGGCCAACCTGCTCGCAAGCCCGGACCTGGCTACGGAGATGGGCGAACGCGGCCGCTCCTACGTCCTCGACAACTACCAGTGGCCCCACGTCCTCGACCTGATCGAAGCCGACCTGGAGCTCTTGAAAGGCGGCCGCTGAGCGCTCGGGCGCCAGCCACGACAGCCTGCGCGGCGGGCGCGCCGTGACGAACGAGAACGGCTCGCTCAGCTGACGTAGGCCCGCTCACCCGCAGGTGAAGCGGGCCACTGCGTGCCCACACCGGCCCATCGGTCCCAAACGTCTTCGGGGCGGACCTTCCAGGACCTCGACAGCCCGGCCCGGGTGGCGAGCGCCCAGGGGAGCAGCCGGGCGATGCCGTCCCGGACGCCTCCGTCGGGACCGTTCTTCACCCGGTCTGCCAGGCCTCGCAGGGCACGCGCACGGGGGCCGTTGCGGACGAGCGACAGCGTCCGGTTGCGCTCCGCCATCACTCGTACCCAGGGTTTGTGTTCTCCGCCTGAGCTCGCCGAGCGCCTGTGCTCGACCGAGACGACCGGGTCGTACCTGAGCCTCATCCCGTTGAGGTTGGCTCGCCAACACCAGTCGACGTCCTCGTAGTAAGCGAAGAAGCGGGCAGCGAACGGCCCGAGGCGCCGCCAGGTTTCCATCCGGGTGACGAAGGCGACCCCTGAGATGGCGAAGCGGTCCGCGGGGGCGTCGAAGCGGCCGTCGTCAGGCGAGCCCTCTCCGATGTCGCCCCCGTAGCCCCGGTCGTCGAGGAAGCCGCCGGCGCTGTTCACCAGCCGGACGGTCCTGCCGGCGGGAACCGGTTCCCCGTCGACCGCCACGTCGGCCGCGCCTACGCCGTCGGGCAACGGCACGTACCACGGCCGGGGCCCCGCCGTCCAGCGCCAGCGGTCGCCCCCTTCATCTCTTTCGAGGCGGTGGATCCCGGGGCCTTCAGCCTTTTCCAGCAGCTCCAGGCCCCCGGCGCTCACCGAGCGGACCTGGCGCCCGAGCCGCCGGCCGTCGCCCGGCGCCTGCCACTCCTCGTCGGCAAGGACGATCTCCAAGAAGCGCTGTGCCAGGACGACCTTTGGGCCTACGGCAGCCACCGATGGGTCCCTCAGGGCATTTGCCGCGGCCTCGAGCCAGCCCGGTCCGGCTACCGCGTCGTCGTTCAGCAGGGCGATGAGCTCACCCGAGGACGACCGGGCAGCGAGGTTGACAGCCGGGGCGAAGCCGATGTTTGCCCGCATCCGCAGGACCCGGGCCCCGGCGGCCTCTCCGAGCCTCGAAGCTTCCCCTCCCTCGGACCCGTTGTCGACGACGAGCACCTGCTCGGCTTGGCCGCAGACCGAGGCAAGACATGGCTCCAGCCAATCGCCCGGCCGGTGGGAAACGACGACGACTGTCGCCGTCACGCCTGGGCGGCCTGCGACGCCTTCACGACCAGCTGGGCTGTGCGCTCCCAGCCCCCGGCGCCGCCTGCAAAAACGGCCTGCACGCCCCAGCTCTCCAACTTGGAAATGGCGTGCTCGTCGGGGCCAGGCCCATCGGCCGCGACCACCGCCACGGCACGGCCAGGCAAAGCGTTCGCGAGCTGCTCCATGTCCCTCATGCCCTGCTCGTTCAGGTTGGAGCCCCACCCGACGACGGCGTCGTAACCCCCGCGCCAGCGGTCCAGGCGCCCGAGCGCCGACCAGGAAAGCGGCCTGGAGCGCCGGCGTGCCGCCTGGCTGTCTTCGACCTCGAACGGGCCGAGGAACTGGTCGCACTCAGCTAGGGGGCGCAGGGCCCGGGCGAGCTGGGGCGGGGCCCCTACGGTCGCCAGCCTTGGCCTGGTGCGCCAGCGCGCCTGAGGCATAGCGGCCCGCCGGGCCAGGTCCTCGAACACCTTGGCCGCGCGGCCCGCCACGGCGTCCCAGGAAGGAGGTTCCCGCTTGGCCAGCTCGAGCAACCTGCGTCGCGTGCCCTTGTCGGTCAGGGCGCGGCTGAGCGCCTCGGCGATCGCCCAGGGATCGTTTGGCTCGAACCTCGCCTCCCTTGGGAGCAGTTCTCGCAGGGAGGAATTGTCGCCCGCGATAGCCGGGGTACCGCACGCCATCGCGTCCACGACAGGCAGGCCGTACCCCTCGTAGAGGGATGGGTAGACGGCGAGCTCGGCCGACTGGTGCAGGGCCACGAAAACGTCGTCCTCCACGTACCCCGGGATCAGCACCCTGCCCTCGACGCCGAGGTCTTTTGCCATCACGAGGTAGTGGTTGCGCGTGAGGGGAGGGGCGTCGCAGACGATGACCAACTGGTGGCGGTCGATCAGCTCCCTTGTCATGGAGGCGTAGCCCTCGATCAACCGGTCGACGTTTTTGCGGGGGTTGAAAGCCCCGTTGTACAGCAGGAACCCCTTGCGAAGCCCCCGCACGCCGCTTCGCGCCACTTTGAGCGCCTCAGGCCGCGACGCCGCCGGGCGGAACATGTCGGCCGTCCCGCTCCCGATCGCCGTCACTCGTCCCGGCGGGACGCCGAGCAGCGAGATGGTGTCCTCACGGGCCGTCTCGGAAAGGGTAAGGACGGCGTCGGCGACGCGCACGAGCTCGCGGCAACAGCGCCACCGCCTCCTGAGCCCGGGGTCCGCAAGGTACCAACCAGGGAACATGTCCGGGATAAGGTCGTAAACGGTCACTGCGGTCAACAGCCCGTGCGCCGACGCCTCCCTTGGCCAGAAGGTACGGACCGGGACTTCGAGCTCGAAGGCGGAGCTGATGTGCAGGACCGCACCTTTCTCCCAGTCCGGCTCGGTCGTCAGCCATCGACCGAGGGTCTCCAGACCCTCGGGGACAGGTAGCTCGGGGTGGAGCGCAACGGCGCTCACGAGCTCGGGGTGCACCGAGGCGACAGCCTTCACGAGCTCGATGCTGTAACGGGCGATCCCCCGGCCCTTGTAGCTCGGGCTCTGAGCGCCGACGAGGTCGAAGACGACCCCCCGGGTGGTCATGCGGGGCTTGTGACGGCTTGGGCGCCCAAGCGGGCGGTCGCGTCGCTCAGGGCCTCCACCTCGGCCGAGAGCCGGGTGAACGCCCGGCCCATCACCTCCGCCACCTGGTCGGCTGCGTCACCTTGCATCCGGATCATTCTCGTCAGCTCGACCACATCGGCCCGGACGGCGGCGGCTTCGGAGCCGACCGACCCGAAGAGGCCCTCGAGCTGGGCCATCATCAACAGCTCCAATTTTTCGAGGCCCTGTTTGGTTGCCTCCCCCAGGTCCTCCATGGCGGAGCGGAGCTCGGCCTGGCGCTGCGCCTGGTCCTCGAAATAATTGACCAGGCTGCCAACGCGTGCTTCGGCGTCGCCTACCCGTAGCTCGACGCGTTCTGCGAGCTCGGCGAAGCGCTCCTGGAGCTGGTTGAAATGCTCGTGCAGGTTTTGTTCGACCACTATGAAGTGCGACCCGAGTTGGCCGAAACGCTCTTCGACCGTGCCGAAATGGGTCTCGAGCCGCTCCATCCGGTCGCGCAAACCGCCGGCCTCGTCGAGGATCTGGTGGAGCCTCAGGTTGGTGTGGTCGAGGCGGATGTCGCTCGCCCCCCGCACGCCTCTCACCTCGTCGGTGGTCGCCCGGTTGTCAGCCTCGATTGCCCCGAGGCGGTCCCTGATCTCCGATACGAGCGAAGTCACGTCCTCGCGGACCGAGACGATCTCCCGGAGAGTTGTAGTGAGTTCGCCGCGAGCGCTGGCAAGTTCGCTCTCGATAGGCACGAAAAAAGGTTTGACTAGGCGGTCGGCGCCCGCCCGCGCGCTCTCCTTGAAGCCGCTCATGTCGGCAGAGCCTACTGCGACATGGGGTTACTGATAAGTTTTCAGCCATGGCGGTTTGTGACGTTGTAGTGGTCGGGAGTTACCCGCCGATGCCCGGGCCGGCGACGGCGGCTACTCTCGCCGCGGTCCGGCGCGCATGGGACGAAGGCCTGAGCGTGCGGGTGGTCTCGTTCCGGCCCGGGGCGGCCGACATTTTCGTCCCCGTGGCGGGCCCGTTGGCAGGGTGGCGCCTCGAGCACGTCCGCCGTCACTACGGCAGCCCTCCCCAGGTGGTGCTCGTCCTCGAGGCGGGCGTGCCGTTCAACGACCGGAGGTACACGCGGCAGTGGGCGACAGCGGCCAGCCTCGCGGTTGCCCTCCGCCGCTTCGCGCGCTCGACGGTCGTCGTCGGCGAGGACCCAAAGCTCCTGCCGGTTTGTTTCAGGGCTCTTGCCGGAGCGGCCGGCGAGCTCGTCACCGACAGCGAGACGACCGCCGCCACCCTCTGCGAGCGCTACGGCATGGCGCGCGGCGCCTTCCGGACCGAAGAAGTGGAGCCTTTCCCTCACCTGCCGACGGGCGTCGAGCCTGAGACCGCTGGGCTCTACCGCTCACGCAGCGACCGCGCCCTGGCACTCGTAGAAATGCCTACTACTACTCTCGCAGAGAGGGTACGCGCCCGGGGGCGCCTCTCCGGGAGCGCTGCTCTGCGGCGCCTCAGGGGCCGCTGAGAAGCCGGCTCGCCGGCGCAGCAATTGGGACTTTCCCGGCGATGTAGAAGGACCTTGGCGCTCTCTTGCGCCCTGGCCGGCGCCGCCGTCGCGCTGCCGGGTACTTCGGGTACGCCGTTGGGGGCCGCTCAGGCAAACGGAGTCGTCCCGGACAACCCGTGCTACGACGTCTCCTGCGGGCCCAACGAACCGGTCGTCGAGTACCCGACACTCGGCGCAGGCATAACAGGGGTGCACCCGGACGGCCAGACAAATCTCTGGGCCGTGAACGCCTCTGCCGCCTGGGCGATAACCAAGGGCAGCAGCAGCATTTTCGTTGCGGTGCTGGATACGGGCGTCGACCCGCGCCAACCCCAGCTCGAGCAAAAGGTCGTAGTCGGCCCGAACCTGTGCCAGGAGGATCTCCCTTTGTGCTCGGGCCTTTACGACGACAACGGGCACGGCACCTTCGTCACGGGCCTGATAGCGGCCGACACCAACGACGGCGTCGGCATTGCGGGCCTCGGATGGAACACCAAAGTCATCGATATAAAAGTCCTTGACAGCACGGGCCACGGTGACATCCCGGACGAGGTGACGGGTATCCGTTACGCTCTCGAGACTCCCGGGGTGAGGGTGATCAACCTCTCGTGGACCGATTCGCCATGCCCGCAGGGCTCGTCTGCGAGCACATGCGCAAACCCCGCCGAGGAGGCGGCGATCTCCTCGGCGATCGCGCATGGCATCGTGGTCGTGGCGGCGCCGGGTGACAACGGTTCGGACCGCCCGGTGTACCCTTCGGACTACCCGGGCGTCCTGTCGGTGGCGGCAAGCACCGACCAGGGTGTCGTTGACCCGGATAATGGCGGCCCGTACGAGGATTTTTCGGATTATGGCGACGACGCCAACATCGCAGCTCCGGGCATCGGTGTGCTCTCGACCTGGTACGACGGCAATTACGCCGTCCTTTCGGGGACTTCCTTCGCGGCGCCTCTCGTCACCGCATCGGCGGCGCTCGTGATGGCGGCAGACCCCAAATTGACCGGGCCCCAGGTTTCGACTCTGCTCATCGAGACTTCTTCACCCCTTGGAGCGGGAGGCCTCGGCATAAATGGCGGTTTCCTCAATACGGGTGCCGCTGTCCAAGCTGCCGCCAGCCGCAAGATCCCAACAACCCTTTATGGCTACCAGCAGATCGCGTCGGGCGGGGCGGCGTACAATTCGGGTTTCGTTGCGTCCCAGGAGGCGCCGGCGGCCACGCGCCTCGGGGCGCCCGTGGTCGGCGGGGCAGAGACGCCGGGAGGCCTTGGTTACTGGATGGTCACCTCACAGGGCCAGGTCGTCGGCGTCGGCGGTGCTCACAATTACGGCTCGCTCCCGGCTACCAAACAGGCTAGGCACATCGCGGGGATGGCTGCGACGCCGGACGGGCACGGCTATTGGCTCTTGGCCCGGGACGGGGACATCTACCCCTTCGGCGACGCGCGTCCCTTCGGGAGCATCCCGGCGGCAACCACGCTAAAAGGTGCCGTCGCGATGGCCACTACGCCCGATGGACGCGGTTACTGGGCAGCCACAGCCAACGGCGCCGTTTTTGCCTTCGGGGATGCGCATTATTACGGTTCAACCGCCAAGATCCATCTCAACAAGCCGATAGTTGGCCTTGCGCCGACGCCCGACGGCAAGGGTTACTGGTTAGTGGGCTCCGATGGGGGGATCTTCAACTTCGGCGACGCCGGCTGGTACGGGCCGGCGGCGGGCCAGAAACCGGGGCAGCCCATCGTAGGCATGGCGGTGAGCCCCGACGGCCTCGGCTACTGGTTGGCAGGCAAGGACGGCGGCGTGTGGCACTACGGCTCCGCCCCAGACGAACCCCCCGAGCCTTCGCAGGGCCGTCCCGGCTCCATCGTCGCCATAACCTCCTAGTGCGGTCCCCGGGGCGGCCCCAACGGCACCGCGAGTTCCCGGGGTGCTCTGATGCAGCCCTCAGGCCCGGTAATGTCTAGGGCCGAGGGGTGGGGACGGGGCCTCTGGGCAGGAGGCATTTGCCCGTGGTCTGTCACAAATGATGAGCCGACGTCCCGTCGCCGTGTTCCTCGGCGGCGCCCTCGTTACTGCCTTTGTCA
>Ga0335072_10004344_pt1 | contig 21114 bp, 15 predicted proteins | sample Lox_Sample_21_FD_206725 | JGI IMG/M metagenome (GOLD analysis project Ga0335072, IMG submission 206725) | Soil microbial communities from Loxahatchee National Wildlife Refuge, Florida, United States - Lox_Sample_2.1 | ecosystem: Environmental > Terrestrial > Soil > Wetlands | place: USA...
TCCCAAGAGCGGTAGCGAGACCCGCGAAGACCTCGCTAACAGTGCTCGCGAAGGAACCGAGTATCTGCGCGCCAAGACCCGCCAGGCCGCCGAAGAGGTGAGCGCTTTTGTCGACAAGAGCAAAGAGCAGGTGAGCGCTCTGGTGGACAAGAGCAAGGAACAGGTATCGGAGTATGTGGACCGGAGCCGCGAAGCGATTGATCGCGGCCGCGCGCAGTGGGAAGAATTTGTCGAGCGCGGCAAGAACCTGGTTGCCGAGCAGACCGGACGCGTGACCGCAGCGGTCGATGCCGGCCGCCAGGCTTACAAGTCCACAACCACCGATTAAGTGAACACTTTGGGGTAAAGCCGGGCGCACTCCGGCTTTGCCCTCCATCGTCCCTCCCGGAGCCATGGTCAGCGTGGGCATGCTTGGGGACCAAAACCGGTTTTTCTGAGGAAAGCGCACCGGATCAACCGGGGTTAACTGGGCCCATCGAACACAACTCCGCGAGTTCCCTGCACGAGATCATTTGGATGAGCCATATCGATCCTCAAACCGCTCAACTTGTCTTCGCCGGGGTGGCCGCTCTGGCGCTGCTGCTGCAGGCGATTGTCCTGCTGGCAATCTTCTTCGGCATTCGCAAAGCAATCTCCACCCTGCGCGAAGATTTTGAGGACATCCGTACCTCAGTGACGCCTTTTGTTAAGGATGCACACGATGTCTTCACCCGGGTGGCGCCGAAGATCGAAAAGACCACAGACGACGTGGCCGCACTCACGCACTCGCTGCGCACGCAATCCGATGATTTAAAGGCGGCCTCGGCCGAGATCATCGAAAAGGCCCGCCGCCAGGCCGCGCGCATCGATTCCATGACCACCGGGGTTCTCGATACCGCCGAGCGCGCCGCCGCATTTGTGAATGAGGCCGTATCCAAGCCCATGCGCCAGCTCTCCGGCATCCTGGCGTCCATTAAAGCTGTGGTTGAAAGCCTGCGTGCACCCGAGCCTGTTGCACGCACACGTGCAAACCACAAGCCCGGCGATCCCGAGATGTTTGTTTAGTCGGGAAGAGAGTTAAGCCGCAATCCAATCGGCTCAATAGATCCATCCACCGCCCACAACCTCATGGCCGTCATAAAACACAGCCGACTGTCCGGGTGTGACGGCACGCTGGGGTTCGTCGAATGTTGCAATCACCTCGCCGTCCGCCGCAGGCTCCAGCGTGGCCCACGCTGGCTCATGCCGGTGGCGAATCTTTGCGCGCACGCGCATCGGCGCAGTCAGTTCAGCGATGCTGATCCAGTTCAGGCGCCGTGCGCGCAGCGTGCGCGTCGCCAGCTGCTCATCTGCGCCCACCGTCACCCGATGACTCGCCGGATCGATATTCAGCACGTAGAGCGGCGTGGGAGAAGCCACACCCAGCCCCTTGCGCTGGCCCACGGTGAACTTCGTAATGCCGTCGTGCCGGCCGATCACGTCACCATTTGCAGCCACCAGTTCGCCCGCCGTGTCCGGCATCGGCTCGCCCTGCTCTTCGAGATACGCCGTGATGAACTGCTTGTAGTCGCCGCCGGGAATAAAGCAGATCTCCTGTGAGTCCGGCTTCTCGGCCAGCCGCAGCCCGTGCTCGCGGGCAATGGCGCGCACCTCCGGCTTGGTCAACCGCCCCAGCGGAAACAGCGTGTGCGCCAGCTGCTCCTGCGTGAGCCCGAAAAGAAAATAGGTCTGGTCCTTGGCCAGGTCGGCCGGCCGCTTCAAAATCCAGCGCTGGCGCTGTGGATCGTACTCGTTCACCGCGTAATGCCCGGTCGCAATCCGCTCCGCGCCAATGCTGCGCGCCGTCTTGAGCAACTGGTCGAACTTGATATGGTCGTTGCACAGCGAACAGGGAATCGGCGTGCGGCCGGCCAGATACTCATTTACGAACGGCCGCACCACGTCGTGCTCAAACCGCTCTTCCTGATTCACCACGTAGTAGGGAATACCCACCTGCTCCGCAACGCGACGCGCGTCATATACATCATCAATCGAGCAGCAGCGCCCCGCCTTGGGCGCATCCGGAATGCCATGCTTGCCCGCCAGCCGCGTCTGATCCCAGAGCTGCAGGGTGAGCCCGACAATTGTGGGGTGTGAGTCGCCGCCCTGACCGCGAGCAAGCATCGCCGCGACGGTAGAGGAGTCCACCCCTCCGGACATGGCCACGGCAATGGTTGTGTTCTCAGTCATAAAAAAGCAACTCTCAGCTACCAGCTTTCAGCTCTTTCCCAAAAATCTCGGAACGGATTCACAAATGACTAGCTGGAAGCTGCTTCATCCCGCTGTCCCCGCCACTACCGGCGATAGCGCCCTTAAATGTTCCACGGCTGCAGGAACCACGCGCAACCCATGATCGACATCCGCGTCCGTTGCGGTCCTGAGCAGGCTGAACCGCAGACTTGCCCGCGCCGCGCTCTTGTCCAGGCCCATGGCCATCAGCACATGGCTCGGCTCGGTCGACCCAGAATGGCACGCCGACCCTCCGCTCACGGCAACGCCTTTCAGATCGAGCGCAATCACCAGCGCCTCACCCTCCACCTGTTCAAAGCGGATGTTGGTCGTGTTGGCCGTGCGCGGCGCCCCCGCACCATTCACGCCCGTTCCTGGAACAGCAAGAATCCCTGCCTCGAGCCGGTTGCGCAACGCGGCAATGCGTTCCACCGTGCCATCCTCAAGACTCGTCATCGCCAGCTCGACAGCTTTGCCGAGACCCACAATGCCTGCCACATTCTCAGTGCCCGCGCGCTGCCGCCGCTCATGGCTGCCGCCCACCAGCAGCGGCTCCAGCGGCGTTCCGCGCCGCACATACATGGCGCCCACGCCCTTAGGCCCGTGAATTTTGTGCGCACTCATCGAGAGCAGATGGCACCCAAACCGGCGCACATCAAACGGTACCTTCCCCGCGCCCTGCACTGCGTCGATATGGAAGAAAATTCCGGCCGCGGCGGCAATCCTGCCGATCTCTTCCACCGGCTGCAGCACGCCGGTCTCGTTGTTGGCCAGCATCACGCTGATGAGCCGCGTCTGGGGCCGCATCGCGCGCCGAATCTCTTCCGGATCAATTAAACCATCGCTGACCAGCCCATTCCTGCGCGGCGCAACAAACGTGACTTCCACGCCACGCTCCGCCACGCGCTCCGCCGCGCGCAGCACCGCCGAGTGCTCAACCGACGTGGTGATGAAATGGTCCCCGGGTCGCAGCAGTCCGAAGATCGCCGTATTATCTCCCTCGGTGCCACCCGAGTTGAACACCACCTCTGCTTCGCGGCAGTTGAAAAACTCCGCCAGTGTCTCGCGCGCCCGGTCGACAGCAGTCCGCGCCGTCTGGCCCTGCTGATGAATCGACGAAGCGTTCCCGAACTGCTCCATCCAGTACGGACGCATCGCCTCCATCACCTCCGGCAGCAGAGGCGTGGTGGCGTTCGCATCCATGTACACGCGATGCACGGCGCACAATCTCCCTCTTAAATTGTACGGGGAATCGCATTTTCACGCGACTTTTTGCCCCTTCATATCGAACATCGGCCGCGCCCGATAGAATACGCAAAAGCGCAGTATTCCCAATGCGCTCACGATGGGATTCTCACGCATGGCGGAAGAATTAACCGCAAATTCGACCCAAAACGCGCCCACCGGCCCGCGCATCCTGATCCTGGGCGCTGCCGGGCAGCTCGGCATCGAGTTGCGGCGCAGTTTTGCCGCATCGGGCCCCGTTACGGCAGCCGATCGTAGCTCCGGCGATCTCGCGAATCCCGAGCAGGTGCGCACGCTCATCCGCTGCGTGCAGCCGGAGATCATACTCAACGCGGCGGCTTACACCGCAGTCGATCGCGCTGAATCCGAACCCGAGCTCGCTCGCGCCATCAACGCGGAGGGGCCGGCCATGCTGGCCGAAGAAGCGCTCAAGCTCAACGCGCTGCTCGTCCACTACTCCACGGACTACGTATTCGACGGCGCCAAATCAGGCCCCTGGATCGAGACCGACCCAACCGGCCCGCTCAGTGTCTATGGCTCGTCAAAACTGGCCGGTGAGCATGCGATCCAGAGTACGGAATGCCGGCATCTCATCTTTCGCACCAGTTGGGTCTATGGCCCGCATGGCAAGAACTTTCTGCTCACCATGCTGCGCCTCGGTCGCGAGCGCGACAAGCTCTCCATCGTCGACGACCAGATCGGCGCGCCCACCACATCCCTCGAACTGGCCCGCGCCACGCACGCTATTGTTATGGGCATCGCGGCCGGCAGCTTCGGCGCCGCACGGAATTGGACGGGCACTTACCATATGACCTGTGCCGGTTCGGCCTCCTGGTTCGGATTCGCGCAATCTATCTTCATGCGGGCGGCCGTTGTTCTCGGCAGCAAGGTTCCCGTTCTCACACCCATTCCTACTGAAGCGTATCCCACGCCCGCCGCGCGCCCCCGTAACTCGATACTGTCAAATGAAAAGCTGCACGCGTGCTTCGGCGTCCAGCTTTCATCGTGGGAGTCGGCTTTAGATGAGGTCATCGATTGCCTCAAGAACCAATCGCCGCAATAACCCGGCTCATTCGATCACGTTCTTGACACTCCCATCCCGATCCCCCCGATAATCGAGGCCATGCGGTTCTTCGGTTGTCTTGTCTCTGTTCTCTTCGCGTCCACTCTCGTCGCGCAACAGGCCATCCAATTGCCTGCTTCACCCGCAGCCACGGCGCAACCAGCAGACACATTCCGGTTCGTCTCCGATGGTCCGCCGGGCGCGGGCTGGTCGCGCCCCGACGAGATCGCGCGCAAATACTTCCATGAAAATCTGCCTGCACTCTTCCAGCGCACCCTCGCACTCGACGCCGACATTCCTCCGCGCGCCACGCTCCGCTGGATCTTCACCGGCCCGCATGCGGGATTCACCGTCGAGCTCACGTCGAGCAAGGTCCGCATCGCGGAACGCTACTACGACTCCATGGGTCTTTACGAAGGCCAGGGCAACTATCCCGAGAAGACCACGTTCACGGATGAGCGCCAGTACACCGGCCAGCCGCGCACGGTCACCGTCATTGCCGATGCGCATCTGGCCGTCGAGGTCCTCGTCAACGGCGAGAAAATTCTCGAGGCTCCGCTGCTCTTCGATGTAACGCGCCACCAGTTGATGCTCGCCGCTTCGCGTTCAGCGCATCAGGTTGTCGAAGGCGCGCTGCTGCAGCCCGACGTGAAGATGGCTACCGTCACGATCAATCCTTCTGAAATACACCAGACCATGCTCGGTTTCGGCGGCAGCCCCAGCATTCCCGCCTATGAAGAACTGAGCGAGGCCGGCAAGCGCGAATACTGGAAGATCCTGAAGAGCTACAATCTGCTGCTTCATCGCGAGTATCCCATGGGCACCCAACTCAAGCCCGACCTGAGCAACCTCGACGATCTGCATGACGCCACGCCGCACTACTACGGCGATAATTTTCCCAACAGCGAAGTATCGAACTTCGATTACAGCCGCCATATCGTCGATCTTGGCGGCAGCGTGATCTACGAGCTGTGGGCTCTGCCCTCGTGGGCCACCGTTCCCTATAACGGGGCCAGTCAGACCGATACCTGGAACAAGCCCATCAAGCGCGTCGCCAATCCAGACGAGTACGCGCGCATCGTCGTTGGATACTGCAAAAGGGCGCAAGCCGCCACGGGTGCGCCGCCGCTCATCGTAGGCGTGGAAAACGAAGTGGATCAGCCGCCGCAGGTTTTCAGCGCCATGGCCGTCACGCTGCGCCGTGAACTGGACAAGGCCGGCTTTACGCACACGCAGATTCACATGGCCGACGCGAGCTTCATGACCCTCGGCATCGAGCGCGCCAACGCGCTCAGCAAAGATGCAGCAGCCTGGCGCGATCTGGACTACGCCACCACGCACGAGTACGACTTTCAGGAGTTTGCCGCGAATCCCGACATGTACGACGCACGCATGAAGGCCATGCACGACGCCGCGCGCGGCAAGCCCTTTCTCGCCACGGAAATCTGCTTTAACGATCCACATCTGCAGGAGCCCTCGTACCGCATCGCCTTTGCCGCCGCGCAGCTTTACCACAAAAACCTCACCATCCTCGACGCTGTCGGCCTCCTGTATTGCTGGACGATCCTCGATGTGGAGCAACCTACCTTCGGCGGGTCGCGCTCGCTGCTCGTTCCCGATCGCGTCAACGGCTGGATGCCGGTTCCGTCGAGCTTTGAGCTGCGCGTGCTCGGCGCCTACAGCCGCCACATCCTCAAAGGCATGAGGCGTATCACGGTTGAAAGTCCCGATCCCGACGTTCTGGCCACGGCCTTCGCCGGCGACGGCAATGAAACCCTGGTTCTCGTCAACCGCGCGACCACGGCACGCAAAATCACCGTGCAGGGCGCAACCCGCGCGTGGGGCGAGATCGAGCGCACAAATCTTGAAGAAGCAAATGCCGTCTCGGCCGTCCCGAGCGCTTTGACGATTCAGCCCGGAGAAATCGTCGTTCTTTCCACCATCAAAGCCGAATAGACCGCACGTCGAGCAGACCCTGAATCGTGAGATGATGAACCGCCGCATTTTTCTCCGCAACGCCGCCGCGGCCGCCGCCGTGTCGAGCGCAGCTCCGTATCTTTCGCTCGCACAAAACAGTGCGGAGCCCATCCACGCAACGCTCACCGAAGATGAAGCGGCAACTCTCGCCGTCATCCCCACCGACTTCATCGGCCTCAGCTACGAGTCGGCACAGCTTGCCAATCCGGCCTTCTTTGCGGCGGCAAACACCGCGCTCATCGGCCTCTTTCGTGGGCTCAGCAACAATGGCGTCCTGCGTCTCGGCGGAGGCACAAGCGAGTTCACCGCCTTTACCACGCAGGAGCGTTCCGGTCCGGCTCCTTTTGACGCCGTCGGCCCCGACACCAGCAAAAATGTCAAAGCCGACACACCCATCACGATCGCGAGCCTCCGCAACCTCCGCGCGTTTCTCGATGCCACGAACTGGCGGTGCCTCTACGGCCTCAATCTCGGTCGTGGCCCCGTTGCGCGCGCCGCAGAAGAAGCCCTCTACGTCGAGACTATTCTCGGGCCCCGGCTCATCGCCTTCCAGCTCGGCAACGAGCCCGACGCATGGCGCAACCGCTATCGTCCCGCTTCATGGAGCTACGCCGACTACTGGAAAGAATGGTCCGCAGCTCATGCCGCCGTGGTCGCGCGTGTTCCCGGTGCAAAGTTTGCCGGCCCCGATGTCTCAAACAAGATGGCCTACGTCACCGGTTTTGCAGAAGATGTGAAGAAGAGCGCGCCCGACGTTGTCCTGCTCACGTCGCATTACTACGCCATGGGCCCTGCCGGCGCACCGGGCGCCACGCTCGACAAACTCCTTTCGCCCGATCCGAAGCTTGAGCGTGATCTGAAGATCGCCATGACGGCCGCCCGCGGCGCGGGCATTCCCTATCGCATGAGCGAAGGCAACTCGTGCTGGAACGGTGGCCAGCCCGGCGTGAGCGATACGCTGGCCAGTGCTCTCTGGGTTGCCGACATGATGCTCGAATTTGCTTCCTTCGGCTGCGCCGGCGTGAACCTGCACGGGGGCGGCGGCGGCTATTACACGCCCATCGCGGGCAGCCTGGCCGCGGGTTTTACTCCGCGTCCCGAGTACTTTGGCATTGAGCTGGTCAAACAGTTTGTCGGCGCCACGTTGGTCAAATCCACCTTAGACTGCACGAGCGACAGGGTCCGTGCCTATGCCGCGCGCAGAGCCGGCGCGCAGCTCATCGCCGTCATCAACAAGACGGCTCGGCCAGCGGCGATACAATTTCCATTGCGCCGCGCGCGCCGCCAGTGGCTGCTCACCGGTCCCGCTATCGACGCAAAACAGAGCGTCGTGTTGACCGAAAGCGGCGCCAACTTGCTGCACAACTCTGTACTGCGCGTCTCTCCATACAGCGCGGTGCTCGTCGAAGGTAAGTAGAGGAGAACTCATGCCAAGGCAACCATGGAGCCGGCGCCGGTTCCTGCGCACCGGGACGCTCTCAAGCGCGGTCCTGGCCAGTCGCCGCAGCCCGAGCGCGTGGGCAGTCGATGCGAATCGGGATTCGCGCGGCCCTGTAATGTTCTTCAGCCAGCCCGCGGCCGTGTGGCCCGATGCGCTGCCTGTTGGCAACGGCCGTCTCGGCGCCATGGTCTTCGGCAACACGGCCAAGGAGCGCCTGCAGCTCAACGAAGAGACCGTATGGGACGGTGAACGCCGCGACCGCAACAACCCGCAGGCCGCGCGCTCGTCCGAAGTGCGCGACCTGCTCATGGCCGGAAAAGTGCACGAAGCGGAAGCGCTGGCCAACGACGTCATGATGGGCGTCCCCGTCCGATTGCCGGTCTATCAGTCGCTCGGCGACCTCTGGATCGACTTCGACAATGTTCCGGAAGACATCAGCGGCTATCGCCTCGATCTCGATCTCGACCAGGCCATCGTCGGCACGCGCTTCACAGCCGCCGGCGCAAGCTGGATGCGCGAAGTCTTCAGCTCGGCGCCGCGAAACGTGATTGCCGTGCGCATCGAGTGCAGTCAACCCATCGCCCTCACCCTTCGCCTCGATCGCCCCGCGCACAGCGAAACTTCCTCTCTCGGGAGGGATCGGCTGGTGATGACCGGCGCGGCGCGGCCTGTGCATCCGACCACCGATCCGGCTGCGCAGGAGCGTCAGGTCGGCGTCGCCTTCCGTGCGGAAATCAAGGCCACCACTGAAGGAGGCACGGTCCGCGCCATCGACAACACCCTGCGCATTGAGAACGCGCGCGCTGTCACGCTGCTCGTTACCGCATCGACAGATTTTCGCGAGCGCGATGCAGCCGGCATGGCAGCCGCATGCGCACGGAATCTTCGCGCCGCGGACGCGCTGCCGTACAAACAACTCCGCACCGAGCACGTAGCCGACTATCGCCGCTACGCCCGCCGCGCCGATCTTCAACTCACGGACGGTCCCGATCCACTCGCAGAGATGGCTACGGACAAACGCATGGAGCGCGTGAAAGCAGGCGGTGAAGACGCGGGCCTCATCGCCACATATTTTCACTTTGGCCGCTACATGCTCATCTCCAGCAGCCGTCCCGGCACGTTGCCGGCCAATCTGCAGGGAATCTGGAATGAAAGCCTCGATCCGCCGTGGGGCTCGAAGTTCACCGTGAACATCAACACGGAGATGAACTATTGGATGGCCGAGAATGCCAACCTTGCCGATCTGCACGCGCAGTTATTCGACCTGCTCGACTCGACGCGCGCCTTTGGCGCGCAGACCGCGAAAAAGTATTTCAAAGCGCGCGGATTCCTCATCAACCACAACACCGACATCTGGGGCGATTCCATCCCCGTCGATCACGTGCAGGCCGGCATCTGGCCCATGGGCGCAGCATGGATATCGCTGCATCTTTTCTCGCACTATGCTTATTCGCTCGACAAAGCCTTTCTTCGCGACCGCGCCTACCCGCGCATCAGGGAGATAGCGGAATTCTTCCTCGATTATCTCGTCGAAGCGCCCGACGGCACACTCCAGAGCGGTCCCAGCCAATCGCCCGAAAACAAATACCTCTTGCCCGACGGCACCAAAGCCAGCCTGTGCATGTCGCCGACCATGGATACCGAGATCATCCGCGCTGTCTTCGATCGCGTTGCACGCATGAGCAAGATTCTCGGAGTAGATGAAGAGTTGCGCGCGCGGGTGGCGGCCGCCGCAGCGCGCCTGCCTCCGTTCAAGATCGGCAAAACCGGCGCGCTGCAGGAGTGGAACGAAGACTACGACGAAACCGAGCCGGGCCATCGTCACATCTCGCATCTGTTCGCGCTCTATCCCGATCACCAGATCACGCTGCGCGAAACGCCCAAGCTGGCTCAAGCTGCGCGCGCCGTGCTCGAGCGCCGCCTCTCGCACGGCGGCGGCAGCACCGGCTGGAGCCGGGCCTGGATCGTGAATTGCTGGGCGCGTCTTCAAAGCGGCGAGCTTGCTTACGAAAGCGCGCTCGCGCTCCTGCGCAACTCCACGCGCAACAATCTCTTCGACGTCTGCGGCATGAAGCCTAACTCACCGTACCAGATTGATGGCAACCTGGGCGGCACGGCCGGTCTTGTCGAGATGCTTCTCCAGAGCCACGGTGGTGTGGTTCGTCTGCTGCCGGCCTTGCCTGCGGCGTGGCCCACGGGCAGCTTTCGCGGCCTGCGCGCACGCGGCGCACTTGAGATCGATCTCACCTGGCGCAACGGCAAGGCAGCCGCCGCCACGCTGCGAGCCGGTGCCGACGGGCCTGTCACTTTGGCTGCTCCAGCCGGGCAGCAGATTGCCGGAGTAATCGGCAGCAGCGGTGCGCTGCACATCGCTTCCGCGGCCGATGGAGCCGTTACCGCACAGTTGCAGCGCGGCGCGGAGTACATGGTGCGATTCAGCTAGATCTCAGTGCGATGATCGACGGTCATCCCATGAAGCCGAGATAGGGGTCGGAGCCAAAGTTCCCGAAGTTCGGAAACACCTCTCGAATCTGGCTGTCTGAAAGGCCGAACCACCGTGCCAGCGTACCCGCATACTGCTCCACAGCGGTGGTCGGAATCAGCCGTCCCTGGCCCACGTCGTTGATCTGGTCGGCGCCGATCACCGGGTACTGGCCATACATATCCTGCCCCTGCACCGCGCCGCCGACCACAAAGTGATGGCTGCCCCAACCGTGGTCGGTGCCGTCGCTGTTGCAGGTCAGCGTGCGCCCAAAGTCGGAGATCGTGAAGCTGGTCACCTGGTTGCCCAGCCCCATGCCGGTCATCAGTCCGTCGAAGTACTGGAAGGCCGAACCAAGCTGCGTAAGCAGCGTGGCAATTTGCTGCGCCTGGCCGTCGTGCGTGTCGAAGCTGCCGAGCTGGACGTAGAAGATCTGCCGCGTGACGCCCAGGCTGGCGCGCCCGGCAATGATCCGCGCCACCGTCTGCAATGAAGCTGCGAGCGGATTGTCGTTGAGCTTCATCGTCGTCGGATCGAGATACTGCGGCGGATTGGCCACGCCGCCTTCGCCTGCCGGAGGCATCGCATTTACCAGAATCTTCTGCGCCTGGATTGACCGGTTGACCACAACCTCATATTCTTTGGCGAAAAGATTGTTTTCTTCGTTGCTTAGGATCGCGCTGAGCGGATTGGTCGATGCAGGCGAGCCGAACGGCGGCTGCGCAAGCCCGTAGATCGGGATCGGCCCCGCCGGCGTGCAGTTGAGTTGAAACGACGTTTGCCCGGCCAGAAACAACGCATTGCCCGCGGTCGAGATGCACGTGAACATCGAGTTCGAGTTCATGTTCATCGCTTCAATCGCGTCGGCAACCGCGCCGCCCCAGCCCACCCGTTCTCCGCTGCCCAGGTTGGAAGCAATGGCCTGCCACGCAGCCGTCTGATCGAAGTGCGAAAACAATGAGTCCGGCAGCGGCACGGAGTTAGCGTTGATCTGCGCCTTTGATGCCGGCGCAATCAGCGTGCCGGTATTGGCAATAATGGCGGCCCGGCCGGCGTTGAACAGGTTCTGCACCCCTCCAAGAGCGGGGTTGAGCCCAAAGGTGCGGCCGCTCTGCGGAGTTTTGAGTGTCACAGGCAGCAACTCGCTCATCGGATAGGCAAGCCCCGGAGCCCCAGAGCGGGCCTGTGCGAATGCCGCATACGAGGTCGGGTCCGTCGCGATTACCGCGCCATGGCCGTCGTTGCCGCCCTGCAGATACACGCAGACCAGCGCGCGATAGTCCGACCCGGTGCTCTCCTGCGCCATCGCGGCCAATGAATTGAGTTCCATCAGAAAGGGGCTGGCATAAAAGCCGGCCATCGATGCCAATGAAGCAGTCCGAAGAAATTGCCTGCGGGTGTGATGATGTTTGCACATGCCTGGCTCCCTATTGTTGCGCGCAGTAATCCGGCGACGCCATGGTGAGATAGATCGCCGTCTGCACCCGGTTCAGCAGTGCGGCGTTGATGGCATTCTGGTCGCCGCTCGGTATCGGGATCGACGCGACTGTAGTGAGAATCTGGTTGTAGAGGGTGCTGCTCATCTGGCCCGCCATCAGCATCAGGTTGATGCGATCCATCAGTTGATCGGGCGTTGCGGCCAGGCTCATCTCCGTCGCGTAATACGAGAAGACATCGGGCCCCGCCATTGCCGTGCCGCCGATCGCGTCCTGCATGTAGTTGATGTAGCCCACCACGGTCGACACGTTGGTCATCTGCATCTCAGGCGCTCCCAGCCCTGCTGCGGCGATGCTGGTATTGGGCGGAACGTAACCGGGAGCAAACCAGTTAAAGACCGTGGGCGAGCGCAGCGTCATCTCGCCCAGGCCGTAGATCGGATCTTCCGTAGAGCCGTTGTTGAAGGAGCCGGTGCGCGACTGTGCCGTAAACGCCCGCGCCCACTCCGTGTAGCGAATCAGCGCCTCGCGCACCTTGCCGAACTGCGGATTGGCCACATCCGTGGCCGTGTCGCGCGCCTCGGGATCCATCAGGATCGCCGTAATCACCGCCTTCAGATTTCCGCGCACGCCCGTTCCGTCATCCTTGAACACCTGGGCCACGCGATTGATGTATGCGGGGCTCGGGTTGCTGGTTACCATGTGCTGAATCATCTGCTTCGAGAAAAACGCCGGAAGGTTCGGGTGATTGAATATCGTGTCGAGTGCAATCTTCAGGTCCGCCGAGGGATCCGAGCTTCCCGCCGGGATGTCGGCGCCCAGGAACTGCTTTTCCTCGGTCGAGTGATGGCTGGGGTAGGTCTGCATCGGCAACAGATCTTCCCCGTAGCCGGGGCCCACGTAAATGCAGCAGCTCGACCAGGCCGTATCGGTGTCGTCGCCGGGCACATTCCAGCTAAAGCCGGTAAACACTTTCGCCAGCCCCTGCACGTCGGTGTTGGAATAGGTCGGGATCGGGTTGCCGCTTCCATCCAGCTTCTGCGAGCCGTCGTCGTTCAACTGCCACAGCCCGATGGTGAACAGTTGCATCACTTCGCGCGCATAGTTTTCGTCCGGATCGGTTGTCGCATTTCCTTTGTCGTTGCCCAGCATGGAGAGGAACTGCCCCATCATCGGATTCAGCGTAACGTCCTGGAGCAACTGCCTGAAATTGCCGAATGCGTCCGCACCCAGCACATCCAGATAATTGGCCTCGCCGCGCGGCATGTTCTGGATCGAGGTCGTGTTGTTGCTCGAGATCACCATCATTTGCGTGAGCGCATAAACGACCCGCTGCCGCAGCTCATCGTTTCCGGTGAGCGCATGCTGCCAGAAGGAGTTCTGCACCAACCCTTCATCCTGGTCGTTCTCGACAAAAAGCGCCGCGTTACAGGTCACGTTGTCGGTCGCGCAGGGCGGATTGTTCACCATCACCGCCTGCTCCACGCCCGGCTCCTGCGGGCTCAGCGGCATGTTGAACTGTTGGTTGAGCCACGCCTGGTAGCCGATCATCGACAGATTGCGAATATCCGAATCCGTTGCACCAAAGGTCGATTCATCCAGGAATCGCGCCGCATCTTGCGGCGTAACCACCGGAACCGGCGGCGTGCCCAGCACTTGGGCGACCAGGTCGTCTGAAGCGGCAGGCCCGGGCGCCGGATTCAGCACCTGCAGATCGAGATTGCCGGGTTGGGTCAGGTCCACGGTCGACGTCAGTTGCGTGCCGCTGTTGAACGTAGTCGGCTCCGGCGCTCCGTTCACCAGCACCTGCGCGCCATTAATAAATTTCTGGCCGGTCAGCACAATCGTAGCCGCGCCGGGATTGAAGCTCATAGGCGAAGCGGCGGTAAGAATTGGAATGGGATTCATCACCGAGATATTCTGCGCGATCGAAACCGTCGGATCGTCTACGCTGGTGATCGTAAGCTGCACCACGTTGTTCGGCGTGGGAACCACGGCAGGCGCGGTGTAGGTGATAGAACCATCCTTGTTCGAAACAGCGGTTCCCACTGTCGCATTGCCGCCCGCCACTCCGTTCACCTGCAGCGTCACGGCAGTATTGTTTGTGCCGTTCACCGTCAGCCCGAAGTTCAAGGTGTTGCTGACGCGCACATCGGTGCTGTCAGAGGCCTGCAGTTGCAGAACCACCTTGCCGGGGCCGACCTTGAGAGATATCGGAGGCGCGCTGGCCGAACCCGGATCGGGATTGGTCACCGTCAGCGGAAATGTTCCAGGATCCGGCGCCGCAATCTGCGCCACTAACTCGGTCCCGGAGATGTATGTCGTGGGAACGAATGCGCCATTCCAGCTGATTTGCGCGCCGTAAATGAACTTCGATCCATTCAGAATCACTGTAGTGGTGCCTTCGGTAAATCCTGAAGGCGTGACCGATGCCATGACCGGAATCGGATTCCAGATTGCAACGTCCACCTCTCCATGAGGTGCGGTGGGGTACAGATTCGACGTGCTGGTGATCTGTACCGTGTCCGGCGAGGGAATAACGGCGGGGGCTGTGTAGAGCCCCGTGCTGCTGATGGTGCCGTACTCGGCGTTGCCGCCCTGCACCCCGTTCACGTAGAAGGTGAGCGGCTCGCCGGCAGCCATCGCCTTCGAACTGAGCTGCATCGTGTCGGTCACTCTTACCGAGGTGCCGGGAGCAGAGATGGCGGCGGCCGAGCTCAGATCGCCCAGCGAATAGGAGTTACACCCGGTGATCAGCGAAGTAGCTAGAAGCGAAGGGCTGCAAAGCAGCGCCGCTTTCAGCAGGCGGGTGCGTGCAAAAAGTGCTCGCATACATGCTCCAGGACAGGGGGAACCCAAGGAACGAATGCGCTTGAACCACTGGGATAGGCGCAAAATGTTACAGTAAATTAGCCTTCAACATATCTAAGTACGGAGGGGAATGCAATGTAAAATTGCATGAATACGTAGCTATATAACACATTAGTAATGTATTGAAATGGTTCACTTAGGCTCTGGAACGGCCCGGACAGGCTCGCCGCGCCCCCCGAGTTAGACCGGTCTAAGCCGCCGGTTGCGCCGTCGCCGGCGCGGTAAGCGCGCGGTATTCAAAGAACATGCTCATGCGCCAGCGCACAATCATGCCGAAGGCAAGGATGAAAAACAGGCCGCCCGTTTGTTCGAGCGTGAGCACGGCGTCGAGATAACCGCGGGCAAAGTACCGGATGAGGGCCAGCACAATCACCACAGCGAAGAAAACGCCGGAGCGCTTCATCATAATCGCATCGCCCACGCGCTCCAGCCGCGACGTAAGCAGCAGCGGATAGGCCAGCGCCACCGCGCCCACCGCAAACGCAATAACCGCCCACAGAACCGGCACGCGGAATGCAGGTTCAATGAACATGAAGAAGCCCGTCGACATGCCCAGCGGCGGAATGAGGATCTTCCGGACCGTCACAGCCGTTCTGCCTTCTCGAACCCGCCACACCAGCACGCCCGCCAGGCCTGCCAGTGAAACTGCTGCAATCCAGATTTGAGAAGAAATATGCATGGCCGCGACCTCCGCGATGCCCAACCGGCGCGAGATCGCGTGTCGAACACCCTGCTTCAAGAATAGCTTGAACGGCCCGCGCGGTGCGGTTGCGCTCACGCGCGGCCCGCGTGTATTCTCGGTTTTGTTCGCGCGCCGGCCTGGCGCTCAGCCGGCGTCAACTTCTCTCCAGAAAGAACCAGACTTTTCCAGATACTCGACCCATGATCCTCGATCAGTTCAATCTCAAAGGCAAAACCGCGCTGGTGACAGGCTCGTCGCGCGGCCTGGGCGCAGCCATTGCCGTGGCCCTCGCGCAGGCCGGCGCCAACGTCGCCGTTCACGGCTCTACCAATGCGCCCCAGCTTACCCAGCAAAAGGTTGCAGCCACGGGCGTTGACACCATCGCTCTTGTCGGCGACGTCGGCGATGCCCAGGTCTGTAGCCGTCTGGTCGAAGAGACCGTGAATCACTTCGGCGCCATCGACATTCTGGTCAACAATGCCGGCATCATCCGCCGATCGCCCGCGGCCGAGCACTCAGAGGAATTCTGGAAAGAGGTCATCGATGTGAACCTCTCCAGCGTCTTCCGGCTCATGCAGCACGCCGGCCGCCACATGCTGGCGCAGGGCTCGGGCAAGATCATCAATATCGCTTCGCTGCTTACCTTCCAGGGCGGCATCACCGTGCCGTCGTATGCCGCGGCCAAAGGCGGCGTGGGCCAGCTCACCAAAGCCTTTGCGAACGAGTGGGCGCCAAAGGGCGTAAATGTAAACGCCATCGCGCCCGGCTATATGGACACCGACAACACCGAGGCGCTTAGAAAAAATCCCGAGCGCGCGCGGCAGATTCTGGAGCGCATTCCCGCCGCCCGCTGGGGCGCCCCCGAAGATCTGGCCGGAGCCGCGGTCTTCCTCGCCTCGGCCGCGAGCAACTACATTCACGGCCACATTCTCATCGTCGATGGCGGCTGGATGAACCGCTAGTCGGCCTTGCTGACCAGCCTGACCGGGAGAAACAATGAGCGAAAGTGGAGTAGTTTACACAGCCACCGATGGCACCGAGGTCACGACGCCGGAAGCGGGCATGCTGCGCCAGGTGCTGGCCTACAACCCGCACCTGATGCTGGTGCGTCATACTTTCAGCAAAGGATGGAACGGCGCGCGCCATAGCCATCCGCATCATCAAATGGTCTATGTAGTGCGCGGGCACATCCGGTTTCAGGCCGAGGGCAGGAGCTGGGATCTGCGCGCCGGCGACAGCGTGGTAGTGGACGGTGAGGTCGAACACCAGGCCTCGGCCCTCGACGACTCAGAAGTGCTGGACGTCTTTACACCGTTTCGCGAAGACTACGCCCGATAGGCCGGCACCGCACGCCAGGAGGATTTCCCAGCATCATGAAAATCCAGTGGACTTCAACAGTGGCGCTCGCTCTCTTGTGCACGGGCGCGCTCGGCTCCAGTGCGCAGGCTCCACAGCCCACGGGCCAGATCAATGGCATCGCCCACATCGCCTATCGCGTCAGCAACCTCGACAACGAGCTGGCCTTCCTCAAAAGGCTCGGCTTCGAAGAGTCTTTCGCCTTTGGCCCAGCCGGCAAGCCGACGGAAGTCTTCGTCAAGATCAACGACCGGCAGTTCTTTGAAATCTATCCGCGAACGAACCCCTCGCAGCCCCTTGGCTGGATGCACGTCTGCTACGAAGTCGGCGACCTCGGCGCGTTTGTTCCCGTGCTGACCGCCCGCGGCCTGCAGCCGGCGCCTGTCAGGAAAGCCGGCGCCGGCAACCTGATCTCTTCGCTCAACGATCCCGACGGCCGGGTCACCGAGTTCACGCAGTATATGCCCGGCTCACGCCATACCCTCGACCGCGGCCAGCATCTCGGCGCCAGCCGCATTTCCACCGAGCTGCTTGGCTTCGAGCTCCCGGTCACTGACCTGAAAGCGGGCCGCCGTTTCTACGCCGCGCTCGGCTTTGATGTGGACGACACGGGCAATGGCCTGCGCCTGAGCCTGCCCGGCAACAACGATCTGCGCATCGAGCTGCCGCAGTACCGGCCCGGGCTCAAGGTGCAGGCGCTTTTTCCGGTTGCGAACGCGCAACAGGCAGCCAGTCAGCTCCAGGCCGCCGGCGTCAATGTAACTCTCCGGAACAAGCTGGTCTTCCTTCAGGATCCCGACGGTAATTCGCTGGTGCTGCTCGAAACCGGCTCCGGCCAGTGAACGCCAGAGACACCCGTTCATTTACTCGGTCAACGCTGCAGCATCACCGGCGCCATCCGGCGGCAGCCGTTTGGCTTCTTCTTCTCCGTCGAGGACGCGAAACACGCCTTCGGCCAGCGCCCGCAGGTCGTCCTCGCCGGGAAAGTTCCCCACTGGCGCAATCCACTCCACGTAGGTGCAGAGCCGGTTGACGATCCGGCGCGAGCACGCCATGCTGCCGGTCAACAGAACGGCATCCACCTTGCCTTGCAGCACGGCTGCCATGGCGCCCGCCTCTTTGGCAATCTGGTAGAGCATGGCGTCCATCACCGTTTCGGCCTGCTTGTCTCCGCCCTCGATGCGCCGTTCCACCTCCAGCGGGTCGCGGGTGCCGAGATAGGCAAAAAGCCCTCCCTCGCCGAAGATGTGGCGATCGATCTCGGCCTGCGAGTACAGTCCGCTGAAGCAGAGCTTGACCAGCTCCCGCGCGGGAAGCGAGCCGGTGCGGTCGGGGCCGAATGGACCCTCCTCGATGGTGTTGCAGTCGACCATCAGCCCGTCGCGGTGTGCTGAAACGGTGATGCCGTTGCCCATGTGCACCACCACCAGCCGCATCGATGCGTACTCGCGGCCTCGCCCGCGCGCATAGCGCCGGGCTACGGCCTTCGAGTTCAGCGCATGGCCCACGCAGGAACGCTGAACAAGGTTCGAGCCTGAATATCGCGCACAATCCTGCCATTCGTCGGCCGTTACCGGGTCCACAACGTAGGCATTCACGCCTACCTCGCGCGCAAAATCGAGCGCCATCACCGCGCCCAGGTTCGCGGTGTGCTCGCCGCGCTCGGCCCGTTCCAGTTCTCCGATCATGACCTCATCTACGAGGTAGGTGCCGCACACAGTGGGCCGCAGCAGACCTCCGCGTCCGGCCACGGCGGCATAGGGCTCTCCGCCGCATCCCCGCGCGGTGTAGCCGGAGATCTCCAGCGCCTCGCGGATCAGCTTGGTGCGATATGCCGCTCGCGCCAGCAGCGGGCGGCCGCGGAACTGCGCCGCCTCCTCGTCGCCGTGGCGAATCGTCTTCGCCAATTGCTGACCGGCTCGGGTAAATACCCCGAATTTGGTCGACGCCGCACCCGGATTGATGGCGAGGACCAGACCGCTGGTGAAATTCAAGCGCACCTCTCGACTGCATAGATCGCAGGCATCGATACGGGTTGCACGTCCCGCGGGATCAGATGGGCTGGTGCCTACGAGTCTATCGCGGGCGCCGCAGGGGCAACCGCCGCACCCGGCCGCAAATGTCTTCGATTCAGGAGCTCGGCCTCGGGTAGCTTTGGGGCAGCTTTGGGGTAGCTTCCGTTTTGAATCGTATCCAATCCCTGTTATTCTTGAGCATAGCATCCCCCAAGAGCGGGAAACGGCGAAAAACATACGATTGAAAGAGGTTACACGTGGCTGACACCACCAAAATCACAGACAAGTTGGAACGCAAGAAGGTGAAGCGCGCAGCGCGCAAGAAAGCGGCTCCCAAGGCCAAGCGCACCACTCCGCGCGGATCGAACAAAAAGAAAGTGAAGAAATTGGCGCGCGGTCAATCCAAGCGTTAAAAGCAGCCGGCAGCATACACAGCTTCCTCCCAGGCAAAGCCTGGGAGGAAAAAGACTGATAGCTGAAAGCTGTTTTTCACCTCCTCCGTACGAAAGCTTGTATGCTGTCGTAAATCACGCCGCATGGTGAGTCGAGGAGATCCCCACTGCCCAGCCAACTGCTTGCGCGCAAGTCGATCGACAAGCTCATCCGCGATTCGGAAGAGCCTGAACATTGCTTGAAGAAGTCGCTCGGGCCATGGTCGCTGACGGCTCTGGGCATCGGTGCTGTCATTGGCTCGGGCATCTTCACGGTCATCGGCACCGCGATCTCCGGCGAGCTGCAGCCCACGCCAACCATCCGGGATACGCCGCTGCTGCATTGGATCGTCTACCATACGGCTCTGGCCGGCCGTCCTGGCGCGGGTCCGGCCATTGCACTGTCCATGCTGTTTGTGGCCATTGTCTGCGCGCTCACCGGCCTCTGTTATGCCGAACTGGCCTCCATGATCCCCATCGCCGGCTCGGCGTACACCTACACCTACGCCACGCTCGGCGAGCTCGTTGCCTGGATCATCGGCTGGGACCTGATCCTCGAGTACGCCGGCTCCAACATGAGCGTCAGCGTTGGCTTTGCCGCCCACGTTGTCGACCTGCTCGACTGGTTCGGCCTGCACCCAAGCGCCAAGTGGATCTCGCCCGCTTATCTGCCCGATGGCCTTCAGGACTTTGCCGGCAACACCATCTACAATCCCGGCTGGCACTTCGGCTTCAACATTCCTGCTTTCCTCATCGTCATGCTGCTCACGGTCGTCCTGGTGCGCGGCATTCGTGAATCGGCTTCCACCAACAACATGATGGTCGCCTTCAAGCTGGTGGCCATTCTCATCTTTGTCTTTGCCGCCACCAGCTTTATCCATCCCAAAAACTGGCATCCCTTCCTGCCCAACGGCTGGTCGGGCGTGCTCACGGGCGGATCGATCATCTTTTTCACCTACATTGGCTTCGACTCAGTGTCGACCGCGGCCGAGGAGTGCCGCAACCCGCAGCGCGATCTGCCCATCGGCATCATTGCCACGCTTGTTGTCTGCACGGTGCTCTATGTCGCCGTTGCCATCTGCCTCACCGGCCTCGTCCCCTGGCAGTCCATGGTGGGCGATGCCGCGCCGGTGGTCAACGCGCTTAAAAAGCTCTCGATGCTGCCCGGCGGCCACCCGCTCCACTGGATCAGGCTGGTCGTCCTTTTTGGCGCAATCATGGGCATGATCTCGTCCATCCTTGTCTACCAGATCGGGCAATCGCGGGTCTGGTTCTCCATGTCGCGAGACGGCCTGTTGCCGCGCATCTTCAGCTCCGTGCATCCCACCTTCCGCACACCGGCCTTCTCCACCTGGGTCGCTGGATTCGTAGTCGCCATTCCGTCGGGCCTCTTTGATATCGGCACGCTTGCCGACCTCTCGAACATCGGCACACTGTTTGCCTTTGTGCTCGTCTCGATCGGCGTCATCGTGCTGCGCTATCGCGAGCCGCACCGGCATCGCGGCTTCCATGTTCCCGGGGGTCCGGTCATTCCCGTCCTGAGCGTGATCTTCTGCTTTCTGCTCATGGCCGGCCTACCCATCATCACCTGGTATCGCTTCCTGATCTGGCTGGTGATCGGGCTGGTCATCTACTGCTTCTACAGCCGCCATCGCTCGGAGTTCGCCGCAACCAGCCGCAGCATCTCACGTAAGTGAGCATGTGCAAAGATTCCTCCATGACCAGGGATAAAAATGCTTGAATTGCAACCCGGCTCCAACCCTGCGGACACCGGCCTGAAGACCTGGCACAAAGTTCTCATCGTCACCCTCATCACACTCGCCATCGGCGGCACGTACCTGTTCACTGTGTGGCAGCATCGTCGCGAT
>Ga0335072_10004345_pt1 | contig 21111 bp, 18 predicted proteins | sample Lox_Sample_21_FD_206725 | JGI IMG/M metagenome (GOLD analysis project Ga0335072, IMG submission 206725) | Soil microbial communities from Loxahatchee National Wildlife Refuge, Florida, United States - Lox_Sample_2.1 | ecosystem: Environmental > Terrestrial > Soil > Wetlands | place: USA...
TCGCGATGGTTCCCTCGTTCGCCGCCACCGTGGCATTCGCGCTCCTCGCCGGCGTCGGAAGCGCCCTGTTTCGTCCGGCCATCAACGCGGCGCTGCCCGGAATGGTTCCGCCCGAGCGCCGCTCCCAGCTGACCGCGGTCTTCTACGCGAGCGTCAACAGCGGGCTGATGCTGGGCCCCGCGCTCGCCGCGGGGCTGCTGCTGGTGACCACCGCCCCCGTGGTGCTGTTGCTGAACGCGGTCAGCTTCGTCGCGTCGGCTGGGTTGCTCGCCGGTGTCGATCTCGGACCCTCGCCGTCGCTTGGGTCTGGGGACGGGGACGAGGCTTCCGCCGAGCCGCCGGGGTCCGTGTGGGCGGATACGCGGGCGGGCGCTAGCGCCGCCGCCGCGCTGCCGGGCGTTCCGGTCGTGATGGGCGTCGGCGCGCTGGTCGTGCTGACCGGCGCGATGTTCAACGTGGTCGCGCCACTGTTCGCCACCGGTCCGCTGCATGCGGGCGGGTCTGGCTACAGCGTGCTGATGGCTCTGTATGGCCTCGGCATGGTGGCCGGCTCGTGGACGAACGCGCGCATGGGGTCGAACATCGACGACCTGCGCCGCCGGTGGCTCGTCGGGATCGCGTTGTCGGGGCTCGCGATGGCGGTCGCCGCGCTCGCGCCCAACTTCGCGCTGGCGCTGGTCGCGTTCCTGCTGATCGGCCTCGGCGAGAATCTCCTGGTCGGCCCCGAGACGCGGCTGATGCAGGAGATGGTCGGCGAGCGTCTGCTCGGCCGCGTGTTCGGACTGAAGGACGTACTAGAGAACATCGCGTTCGTGAGCGCCTTCCTCGGTGCCGGCGCGTTGCTCAGCTTCGCCGGCGTGCGCACCGTGTTCGTCGGAGCCGGCCTGGTGACGGTCGGGCTCGCGGCCGTGGGCGCGCTGGCGTTCCGGACCCGGCGGGTGGCGGTCGTGCCGGCGCTCGAGGCCGGCGGCGAGTAGCGCCTGGTCTGAGATCGTCGCCCGGCCGGATGCCCGCCGGCGCGACCGATGATTTTTCTCGCAGGCGACGGTCGTACCTGGTAGCAATACCGTCGTCAGGCGCCGTCCCGCGCCCAACCCTCGAATTCCGGCGCTCACGCCGCCGGCGCCAGCGGGGGCAAAGGGGGCCGATGCCCTCGGGACGCCGGTTGGTTGTTGCCCTTTCCGGCGGGGCGCCGTGAGCGTGAGTCGCGGGGCCGCGCCTGTTCGAAAGGAGCACAGCGATGACCGAGCAGAAGTCGTTCAAGCGTCTCGTCCGCGCCCGCATGGAAAAGACCGGCGAGAGCTATACCGCCGCCCGCGCCAGGTTGCTTCGCGCCGCGGACCCGGCCGGGTTCGAGGGAGTGAAGCTGGCGACCTCTGAGGAGACCATTCGCCGGCGGACGGGACGCGGGTGGGAGGAGTGGTTCGAGCTGCTCGACGAGTGGGGCGCCCCGAACCGGACCCATCGCGAGACCGCCCGCTGGCTCGCCGAGCAGCAGGGCCTCCACCCGCTGGCGTGGAACGTCCAGGCGGTGGCCGCCAGCTACGAGCGTGCCCGCGGACTGCGTGCCGTCGGCGAGAAGGACGACGGCTTCGTGGTCACGGCGTCGCGGACGGTGGCGGTGCCGGTCGAGCGGCTCTACGAGGCGCTCGTCTCCGACGCGGTTCGCGAGCGATGGCTCCCCGACGGCCGGTTGCGCGAGCGCACCACCACCGAGCCGAAGTCCGCGCGGTTCGACTGGGCCGAGGACGACACACGGGTGAACGTCACGTTCCTGCGCAAGGGCGAAGCGAGGAGCACCGTGGCGCTCGAGCACCGGCGACTCGCCGATGCAGGCGAGGCCGAGCGGATGAAGGCGTATTGGCGCCGGCGTCTGCTCGTGCTCAAGGCCACCCTGGAAAGTTGAACACATGAATGCACAGGAGAACGACATGAACGACCAGACACCGATCACCGGAGTCATGAACATCGGCATCCCCGTCACCGACCAGGCTCGGGCGCTCGAGTTCTACAACCAGAAGCTCGGGTTCGAGACACGCCGCGACTTCCCGCTGCAACAGTTCGGCGCGCGCTGGATCGAGGTGGCGCCCCCGGGGGCGTCGATCGCGCTTTCGCTCGTCCCGGCGCGCGACGGCGTGCCCGCCGGCGTCGAAACCGGCATCCGCCTTGCGACCGAGGATGCGGAGGCCACACACGCTGACCTTGAGGCGAACGGCGTCGCGGTCGGCGAGCTGCTCCGGTGGCCGGGCGTGCCGCCGATGTTCGGCTTCCGCGACGCTGACGGCAACGGACTCGAGATCGTCGAGGCGACGTAGGTAACGCGTGCTGTGAGTGCGCCACCGCGGTGGCGCACTCGCCCGTCGAGGATGGGTGCTGCACCCCATTCCAAGCCGGCGGCCCGTGTGCGACCGTCCGGCGGATGTCCAGCAACTTCCCGTCAGTGCCGTGCGCTTGGCCCGCGGAGCGTCACCGCGCGGACCGAGGTCCCCGTCTTCCCTGCGTTGTTGCGCGCGTCCACCCGGATCATCGTGCGCGTCGACGCAGCATCCGACACCTGGGCACGGAACCCCCTCGAGAACGTGACCGTGACCGTCTTGGCGCGGCCTCCGTTGATCCGCAGCTTGGTCAGACCGACCACGACGTTCCTTCCGCCGCGGTTGACGCGAATGCTCGCGCTTCCGACACATGCGGATTGGTTGGCGGGACAGGCGAGCTTGACCCACGCCCCGACCGCTTGCGGGGTGAGCCCGGCCGCGAGGATCGCGACACGCGGGTTTGTCCTGTCCGTCAGGACGAGCCTCGCCGTCCGGCTCGAGCTTCCGGTCCGGCCGGCGGCGTCACGAACGCTGACCGAGATCGTGACCTGGACCGAGGCGCCCTGTCCGAGCTGGCGAAGCTTCGCGTCCGGGACCGTGATCGCGACGGATCGCGTCTGACCGCCGGCGATGTCGATCTGACTCTGTCCGAGGGTCACGGTCCGTCCCTTGCTCGTCGCTTTCAACGCGACCGTACCGGCGCAGTACGACTGGTCCGAGGGGCAGGTCAGGGTCACGGACACCGCGCCGCGCACGACGGTGAGCGGTCCCGGACCGATGGCGACGAGGGGACTCGTGGTGTCGACGCTGGCTGGTGGTGGCGGCGGCGGCGTGGTGCCCGTAGGCGTGGTCTGACCGTTATCGGTGGGCGCGCCCGAGCCGTCGGCAGGTGGGGCCACGGCAGTCTGGGTCAAAGTGGCCTGGGCGGTGGCGGCCGGTTTCACCGAGCCATCGGTGGCGATGATCGCGACCTGTTGCGCGGTCGTCGAGGCCGTCACCGTGGCTGTGTAAGTGCCGTCCGGATGGCCGATCACGGGGCCGATCTTCACGCCGGGATCGCTCGCGGTGAGCGACACCGCATCGCCGACGGCCGGATTGCCATCGCGCTTGACGGTCACCGTCGCAGTCGTCGTCGAGACACCATCGGGGACGACTTGCGCCGGCACCAGCGCCACCGCGACAGTTGCGGCGGCGGGCCACGGGCTCTGCGCCGCGTAGGTCGTCGTACCGGCCGGGATCGTCACCCAGCCCGACTTCGTGCCGCCGTAGTCCGAGCCGACGGTCGTGGTCCCGCTGAGCGGAGCGTCGATCGCGGCGCCCGAATTCGTGATCGTTACCTGCCCGCCCTGGATGTAACCGGTGACCGGCGGGGTGGCGGCAGACGACGCGGTGCTCCAGGCCGCCTGACGGGCCAGAAGCTCGCCGATCTGTCCCATCGTCGGTTGGACGATCGGCACCGTGAACAGCGAGTTGTACTTCGCCAGCAACTGATCCATCACGAGGAAGTAGAGGCCGCCAGACGCGCCGCCGATCATGTTGCTCTGATGGAAGTAGTGGGGGCGCGGGTCGTTGCCCATCAGGTGCTGGAACATCCCGCCACCCCCGTTGACCACGTTCTGACCAATCTCGCTGATGCTGTTGAGCGGCGCGCCCAGACAGGTGTTCGTCGCGCTGGACCGGCAGATACCCGCGGGCGGAGGCAGGTAGATGTAGTTGTACTCGTCGAGTTCCTGCTCCGCGGTCGCGGCGTTGTAGTAGATGTTGGTCGGGTACCGCGGCACCGCACGTGCGCCACCGTCTGTGAACGTCGTTCCGGCGGCGAACGTAGCGCCGTTGTATGTGCTGGGTGCGAACGTCGCGGTCGGGGGATTGGGATAGGGCTTGGACGCGTCCGACCCGAACGTCTTGATGCCGGCGGTGGCGAACGCGGCCGGCAACGACACGTTCTGCTGATAGGCGCTCTCGACCGCGGCGTTGACGGTAGGCGGCGTGGTGACCAGGGTTCCGCCGGCGCCCCCGTCTGTAAAGGTGAGCGTGCTCGCCCCGGCGTCCGTGAACGAGGCACCGGCGGGCGGCGTATACGGAGAGAGCTTGCTCCACGACGTCGAGTTACCCGAGACCGCGCCCCGATAGATGTTGTAGCCGGACGCGTGGCACACGGCGGACCACGTGAGGGCGACCGACCCGGTGGTTCCCGTCACGGTCACCGGCGCGCTCGTCGAGGCCGAAGACTCGCCTCCCCCGGGCGCGAACTGGTCGGTTATGGCGTACACGTATGTACCAGCGGGCAGCGTGCCGCCGCTTGCCGATGGCGTGACGGTCTCGAGCACCGGCGGATCGACCGTCCCCGGATTTCCCGGCACCAGATTCGCCAGGCCCGAGTGCTCACCCGTGACGAGCGCTCCCGGATCGACGGCGCCCAGCGTGGCGGATGGATCGGAGGTCACCGTCAACCCCAACGTACCCTCCGCCCAGGCCAGGTTCTGGCTGATCTCAGATTGGATGTACGGCTGTGTGGCGCAGCCGTCGTCGAGGCTGGGATGGTCCCAGGTGTGGCTGACCCAACCGAATGCGGCCTTCTGCTTCTGAAACTCGGCGACCAGCGCAGAGGTGGCGTTCCCGCCGCCGTTGAACAGGTTGTCGATCCTGAAGTGGTTCTCGGCCGACCACGTGACCGCGCTGCTGACGTCGGCCGGGGATTGCTGGACCGAGCTCGAGTAGTCGTTGCTGTGGGTGGCGGGGTTCCACACGTCATCGGAGTTCATGACGTCGTCGATATGAGTCTCGAGGTAGTTGCGCTGATCACCGAAGAAGACGCCGCGCGTCGCCCACGCGAGGATCCCGTGGCGCAACACGTACGCCTGCTGCTGGTACTCGTTCTGGGCGAACGTCAGCACGAGCTCCCGCGTGCCGTTCGGGTGTACGTAGATGCCGGCGAGTGCCGAGCCGTTCGGACCCGACACCAAAGGCTGGAAGCTCGCGGTCGCGAGCGGAGTCGCCTGGTAGCCGTACGTGCCAGCGTCCATCTGGATCGCCGCGGAGGCCTTGAGGTATGGAAAGACCGCTTGGCCGGCCGCGGTCAGCGACCCGGTGATGCCGTCGAGCGCACCCGAGACCGTGGGCGTGTTCATCCCTACGGCGGCGCTCGGGAACACGTCGCTGGTCACCTGACGGATGTTGAACGACCGCTCGTAATCCTCGATCACGCCGGCGGTGGCGGGCGACAGGGCGAGTCCGCCGGGAGCCTCTATGATCGCCTGGTACTTCGCCTCGGGGGTGCCGTCGGGCGCGGTCGCCGACAGCGCCGATTGCGTGATGCTGGTCGCCGCCGACACGACGATCGTGTCGAACGGCATTCCCTCGCGCACAAGAGCGGCCCGCCACGCCTCGAAGTCAGGTTGCCCGGTGGAGTTAGTGAGCAGCAGCACCTTCAAGTCGATCCGTGGTGGCGAGGCTCCGTCGGCCGCCGCCGGGACCTGGCTCCCGAGGACGCCCACGAGCACGGATGCGGCGATCACGATGCCGGCGAGGCGCGCACTTCCCCGACGCACGCGCGGGCAGGTGCGTCGTGACACGAGAGGAGTCGTCATTGGAGCCTCCATCGATCGGGGTGCGAACGGGTGCCCTCGCAGTCTGGGCGAAGCATGTTTGACCGCCCATGGGCGAGGTGACTCGTTCGGCGTTCACGGTTGAACAGAGAAGGCTCGGGTTACCTATTGCCAGCGCGGTCACGGCTGGTACGTTCGATCGGGAAGTCAAAAGAACACGAGGGCATAAGTGATGGAACGCGATGAAGTCACCCATACGAGCGTGGTATTGGCCGACAGTGAAATTCCGATGCGAGCCGGAGTGCGGATCGCCCTCGGAGCGGCTGGGTTCAGCATCCTCGCCGAGGTCGGCGACGCGACCGGCGCGGTCCAGGCGGCAGTCGCGCACCGCCCGCGGGTATGCGTGCTCGCCGTCGCCCTGCCTGGTGACGGGATCGCCGCCGCCGAGCAGATCCACCGGCTCGTGCCCGAGGCCCGGCTGCTGATGCTGACCGCCGAGCCCCACGACCAGGAGATGTTCGAGGCGCTCCGCGCGGGAGCCGATGGCTATCTGCCGAAGACTACGTCGGCCGACCGGCTCCCCGAGGCGGTGTCGGGTCTGCTCGCGGGAGAGGCTGCGTTGCCCCGGACGCTCACCGCCAGGCTGATCAAGGAGTTCCGCCACCGTGAGTGCCCGCGCCGTTTGGAAATCGCCGTCGGCGACCGCGCGGTCGAGCTCACCGCCCGTCAGTACGAGGTCCTCGAGCACCTCCAGGCCGGCGAGTCCACCGCGACGATCGCAGCCCGGCTTGGGATTTCGGTTGTGACCGTGCGGCGTCACATCTCGGCGTTGCTGACCAAGCTTGGAGCCCCGGACCGGGGTTCCGCGGTCGACCTCGTCACCGGCGGGGAGAAGGTCCAATGACCGCTCGTCCGCGCGTGCTCATGATCACCGAAGGCACCTACCCGTACGCGGTAGGCGGCGTCAGCTCGTGGTGTGACGTCCTGGTTGGCGCGTTGACCGACTTCGACTGGCAGATCCTGCCGATCGTCGCCGGCGGCAAGCGGCTCCAGCCGCACTTCACGCTTGCGCCGGGCGCTCGGCTCCTGCGGCCGATCGACCTGTGGTCAGAGGGAGCGCCGGCTCCACGGGTTCTCCCTAGGCGCGAGCGCCCCGGAGCGACGATCGTGAGAGGGTTGGTCAGAGGCCTGATCCCGTGGAGAGGGAACCCCGCCGAGCTGATCGACGCGCTCGTGCGGTGCCGCGAGCACCGCCGGGAGATCCGCCGCGAGTTTCGCAGCCCCCGGGTCTGGGACGAGTACCTGCGGGCACTCGAGGAGGCACTGGCCGAGAACCACGAGGAGGCAGCTCCGACGCCCGCGTACGACGCGCTGGAGGCGGCCCGGCTCTACCAGATGCTGTACTGGATCGCGCGGACCGCGGCCGTGCCGACCCCCCCGTGTGACCTGCTTCATGTTACGGCCGCCGGGTGGAGCGCGATCCCGGCGCTCGTGCACAAGTCGCTGTTCGGCACGCCAATGCTGCTGACCGAGCACGGCGTGTTCGTGCGAGAGACGTATCTCACCTCGATCCGCGAGCGCTCCGCGCCGGCCCGCCAGCACATGAACACCCGCGTCGCGCTGGGGTTGACCAACGCCGCCTACGCCGTCGCGGACATGATCGCGCCGGTGACGGAGTCAAACGCCGACTGGGAGCGCCGGCTCGGAGTCGACCCGCACCGAATCCGCGTGATCCCGAACGGCATTCCGAGCGCCCAGGAGCCGACGCCGCTCCCGGCGACACGCCGCGTGGTGACCGTCGGCCGAATCGATCCCCTCAAGGACGTGCAGACGATGTTGCTCGTGGCGGCGGAAGTCACCGCACGCGTTTCGGAGGCACGGTTCGAGTACTGGGGGCCACCGACCGACGGGCAGCTCGTGTACGCACGCGCGTGCGAGACCATGCGCGACCAGCTCAGGCTCGGCGACCGCTTTCGCTTCATGGGTCGCACGCGGGATCCGCACGGAGTGGTGCGGAGCGGTGACGTCGTGCTCATGACGAGCATCTCCGAGGGGATGCCGATGGCGCTGCTCGAGGCGATGGCGCAGGGCCGGCCCGCGGTGGCCACGAGTGTCGGCGGCGTCCCGGGTGTCCTGCGCGGGTGCGGGATCGTGGCGCGTCCCGGCGACGTCCACGGGCTCTCCGCGGCCGTCGTAACGCTGCTGCGCACCCCGGAACTCGCCGCGACTCTGGGGCGGCGCGGCTACGAGCGACTCAGGCGCCGCTACACACTCGAGCGTTGCATCGTGAACTACCGAGAGCTGATCGGCGAACTGATCGCCGAGCGGGCATGATGGCCGAGCGCCCATCTGATCCCTCCGACCACGAAGCACGCGAGATCGTCGACGCCCGACTGGGGCGCCCTCCACGGGACGCGATCGAAGCGGCGATCGTGCTCGAGGCCTGGGATGGGCGCCCGGCCGCCCGCGCGCTGTCGGTCGCCACCGATCTTGTCGATCCGTCGGCCCCTGCCCCGGTGGTCAAGAGCCGTCCCGACCCCGTCGACGAGCGAGAGCGGACGAGCGTGCTCGCCGAAGCCGTCGCGCTCGTCCTGTCCGTCCTCTCCGTCGCGGCGTGGGCAGGTCCGCTCGGACGAGCGCTCGGCGCCGACATCGTCAAGGACGCGATCAGCTACGGGCTGCCGACGGCGCTCGCGCTCCAGTGGGCACTGCGCAGCCGATACCTGAGCCGCCCCGACGGCCTCGCGCTGCTTGCGCGCGAGCCGGCCGTGGCATGTACCACCGCGATCCTGGTCGAGGTGGCCGTCGTCGCGCAACCTCGCTGGGGCCCGCTGGCGGCGCTCCTGATCGCGACCTGGGTCGGCGGAACTGTCCTGATCCGGCGTGGCTGGGGTTTGCTGTACGCGGCTTCGCTCGCGGCGAGCACGGTGGCGCTCGACCGCACCGAGCATCCGTACGCCGTGATCGGCGGGCTTACCGCGAGCACGGTTCTGCTGTGCCTCGTCGCGATCTGGACGAGGCGCCGACGATCCGACGAGCGGCCCGGCGGAGCCGCGGCCGCCCTGATGGCCGCGCTCCTCGGAGGCGGAATCGGGGTCCTGCTCGTGGCCGACCCGAGCCTCGGCTGGGGTGTGCACGGGCTTCACCCCGCAATCGCATTGGTCCCGTCGGTGATCGGAAGCTTCTGGGGCGGCTACTACCTCTGGAACCTCTACCGCGTCGTGCCGCGGGAAATGAGCGGCGTGCCGATCAAGCGCGCCAACCGGGCCGGACCCGCTGGCGGGGCGATGAGGATCCTGCTCGGCTCGATCGCACGGCTGATCGGTGCGACGGTCGGCCTCTCCCTGGTTGTCGTGCTTCTCGGCCGATGGACACGCGGGACCGATGAGGTGACGGTGTTTGTCGCGTTCGGCTGCGCCGCGCTGGTCACGCTGATGGTGAGCCTCCTCGAGTCACTGTCACTCCGGCGTGCCGCCGTGCTCGTGGTCGCCGCCGCCCTGTCGGTCGAGCTGACTTGGCGTTACGCGATCGACACTTCATTGGCGGGCAGCGCACTCGCGGTCGGCGCACTCGCAGGCGTCGTCTGCGCCCTGCCGGCACTCATTCTCTTGCTCTCGCGCCCAGGGCGGGTGCTCGCGACCACCCTCTGGATCCGATAGGCGGAGTCGCGGGTGTTCGACGATGTCACACAACACACCATGGAAAGAGTGAGAACATGAGAACCGACTCAGCGATCGAGATAGTGAGACACGACGACGATGACCGCGGCCCGGTGCCGACCCCGCTTCGTCAGCGTGTACGCGCAGTCGGCCGCGAAGCACGGCTTCGCAGGGAACGGGACGCTGTACAGACAGAAGATCTCGAGCTCGAGCTGGCGCTACTTCGCGAGGAGAACGCGCGGTTGCGGATGGCTCAGATCGAACGCGCCGAGATAGGAGCAGCGATCGATGAGCTCCGCAACCTCGCGGCCCGGCGACACGAAGACGACCTCGCGGACGAGACGTGGAGCGCGATCGCCGAACTCCTCGTGATGCGCGAGGGGCTCGACCAGGCGTGCTCGCAACTGGAGGCGGCGCTGGGCTCTGTCCGCGACCGGCTAACGCGTCTGTCGACACTGGGCGGAGACTGATCCGGCGGTGCGATCACATCTAGACGAGCCCGCCGCGCACTGCACGCACGGCCGCCTGGATCCGATTCTCGACCTGGAGCTTGACGAGGATGCTCGAGACGTGATTCTTGACGGTGTGCGGGCTGAGGAAGAGCGCCCTCGCGATCTCCTGGTTGTCCATGCCTCGCGCCAGCAGTTCCAGGACCTCGCGCTCGCGCGGGGTCAACTCGGCTCCGGTGATTGCCGTCTCCGCACCTGGGGGCCGCCGAAGCCGTCGCACGAGTCGGCTGGCAATCTGGGGTGAGATCATCGATTCACCCCGTGCCGCGGCTCGGACACCGTCGATGATCTGACCGATCGTCGCGTCCTTGAGCACGTAACCGCTCGCTCCGGCCAGGAGAGCGTCAAGCACCACTGCATCGTCAGTCATGACCGTCAGGACGAGGACGTTCGTCAACGGCGCCGCGGCCCTCAGCCGTGCCGTCGCTTCGATCCCGGACATCCCCGGCATGTCGAGATCCATCAACACGACGTCGGGCGCCAGGTCGCAAGCAAGTCGCACTGCCTCGGCCGCCAGGCCCGCCTCGCCGACCACCTCGATACCGCGGTCCCGGAGCAGTCCAATGAGTCCGTTCCTGAACAACTCCTGATCGTCGACGACGATTACCCGCAATTCACTTGCCCCTTCAACATCTCGACCGGGTCGCATCCGCAGCCTGCGATCAGGCTATCAGCCGATCACACACTGAACGCATTATCCGTCACTGGCCCCATGGTCACTACGCGCCTGACGCGGTGCAATTCTCGCGAATCAGCGAGTCCCGGAAGGAACTGGAATGTGTGGGATCATTGGATACGTCGGCAGCCGCGACGCAGTTGAAATTCTCGTGCGGGGGTTGAGACACCTGCAATACCGCGGATACGACTCAGCCGGCATCGCGTGGCTCCAGGACGGCGGCGTGCAGCATGTGCGAGCCGTCGGAAACCTCGAGTCGCTGGATGTCGCGCTGTCGACGCGCCATACGTCGGCGGCGATCGATCCGGCGCTCGGCATCGCCCACACTCGGTGGGCCACCCACGGCGCGGTCACGGAGGGCAACGCTCACCCGCACGCCGACTCAACGGGTCGCGTCCTGATCGTTCTCAACGGGATTGTCGAGAACCACGCCGAGATCCGCCGCCGTCTCGCGACCGAGGGGATCTTCTGCCGCTCGCAAACCGACGCGGAGGTCGTCGCGCACCTGATCGGGCGCTACTACGACGGGGACCTGGCCGACGCCGTACGAAGGACGACGCGAGATATCTCGGGCCACTACGCGCTGGTGGCGATGTGCGCGGATCAGGCCGATACGCTCGTCGGCGTGCGGCGTGAGTGCCCGCTCGTGGTGGGGATCGCCGGTGAGGAGAGGTTCATCGCGTCGTCCACGTCAGCCTTCGACGAGCACGCCCGGAAGGTCGTGGCCCTCGACGATTTGGAGGTGGCGGTTCTGCGCCCCGGCGACCTGCGGATCACCGATCGGCGCGGGCGCCCGAGGTCCCCGCGTGCGGCGACCGTCGCGCGGGTGTCCGGGCCCTCGGACAGGAACGGGTTCGACACGTTCATGCTGAGCGAGATCCACGAGCAGGGCGCGGCGATCTCGCGGACCCTTTTGGCCGGGCCCACGCTCGCCGGCGGGTGGTCGCGGCGGACCGAGCGGATCGTCGTGATCGGATGCGGCAGCTCCTACCACGCCGGCCTGGTCGGCAGGCTGGCCATCGAGCGCTGGGCCCGGATGCCAGTCGAGGTCGCCGTGGCCTCGGAGTTTCGGTATCGCGAGCCGATCGTGGAGCCACACACGCTCGTCCTGGGCGTCACGCAATCGGGAGAGACCGCCGACACGCTGGCCGCGATGCGCCTCGCGCGGGCTCGCGGCGCCGGCGTCGTCGCGGTCACGAACGTCGCCGGTAGCCAGGCGGCGCGCGAGGCCGAGGCGACGCTGCTCACGCGAGCCGGTAACGAACACAGCGTGGCCGCGACCAAGACGTTCGCCGCCCAGGTCGTTCTGCTGTGTCAGCTTGCTCTCGATCTGGCGGCGCTCCGCGGGACACTTTCACCGGGCCAGCTGGGGCGGTTGAGGCGCGACCTCGGGCGCCTGGCGGGGTTGGTCGACGAGGTGGTGCGCGCCGTCGAGGACGACGTCCGGGCGGTCGCGCACAAGTTCGCGCGCCGGTCGTTGTTCCTGTTTCTAGGGCGTCAGGCCGGCCTGCCGGTCGCGATGGAGGGCGCCCTTAAGCTCAAGGAGATCTCGTACGTCCCGGCCGAGGCCTATCCAGCGGGAGAGATGAAGCACGGCCCGATCGCGCTGCTCAGCTCCGAGACGCCCGTAATCGCCGTGGCGATCGAGGACCGCGTCCTGCCCAAGCTGCTCTCGAACGTCGCGGAGGTCCAGGCGCGCGGCGCTCCCGTGGTGGCGATCGCCAGCAGGAGATCGCTGGAGCTGGCCGAACACGCGGAACACATCTTCTACCTGCCGCGCATCGATCCGATCCTCCAGGTGCCACTTGCGGCCGTCCCGCTCCAGTTGTTCGCGTATCACGTCGCTCGCGCGCGGGCCCTTGATGTCGATCAGCCGCGCAATCTCGCCAAGACCGTAACCGTTGAATGAGCATGCGGATGACGGCAAGCATCGCGGTCCTCGGCGGTGGCCACGGCGTCGCCGCCGTCCTTGCTGCGTTGCGAGACGCGCCGGTTGAGCTGACCGCGATCGTCACGACCGCCGACGACGGCGGCTCGTCGGGAGACCTGCGGCGGCGCTTCGGTGGCCCGGCCGTGGGTGATCTCCGGCGCTCGCTGATCGCGCTGAGCGACGGCACGAACCTGCTGGCGACCGTGATGTCGCGACCGCTGGAAACGAGCTACGGCCGACATCCCGTCGGCAACCTCCTGATCCAATCGCTGATGGATTCACTCGGCGACCTCGAGTCATCGACTCGGTGGCTCGGCGAGTGGCTGGGTATCTCAGGCCGCGTTCTGCCGGCAAGCGTCGAGCCGGTCAGACTGCTCGCCGACACCGGCGGCCGGCTGATCGCCGGCGAATCCGCAATCGGCGACACCGTCGACCGCATCGTTCGGTTGCGCTTCGATCCGCAATGGCCTCGCACTCCCCTCGCCGCGGTGCAAGCGATCCAGGACGCGGATTGGGTCCTGCTCGCCCCGGGATCGCTCTATACCAGCACGCTCGCGACCAGCGCGCTCCCGCAGATCGTCTCGGCGCTGGCCCGGACGACCGCCCGAGTCCTTTGGCTCTGCAATCTCGACCCCGGACGTCGCGAGACGGCCGGCATGACCGCGGAGGACAACCTGGCCGCGCTGCGCGCGCACGGGGTTCGGGTGGACGCCGTGCTCTACGACCCCGACGCCAAGCTGCACTTCGAAGCACCTACCCTGGCGCGCAACCGGCTCCCCGGGTTCGCCCGCGCGCTCCAGGCCGGTCGCCGTCCCGTTCACGACGCGAGCCTGCTCGGTGCGGCGCTCGAGTCACTGTTCAGCGAGGATCTGAGCGCGGCCGGCGCGGTCGCCCGAAGCGGCTGAGCGGCTCAGGACCAGCACTTCGTGCGAGTCCTGTCCAGGCTGAGCGTCTTGCGCATCGCCATCATCCCGGCGGCGTTGGCGCGCGCGCAGAACCGGCTCGGCGCCAGGTTGTACTCCACCTCGAACACCGCCTTGTGGGCCGCCAGGAACGGCCGCAGCGCCGAGCACTCCGCGTACTGGAAGCATTGCTCGTCGAGCGCGAAGTCGAAGTCCGGCTCGAGCGCGCGGACCTGCCCGAGGTCGTTCTTTAGCGCGATCGACAGCCCCAACTCGTGCGCCGTCCGAGCCAGCCACCGGTTGTAGGTCAGTTGCTGGGCGAACGTGATCGGAAAGCCGGTGTCGTTGGCATAGCCGTCGACGTTGTCGGCCTCCACCCCGTCGAAGCCCTTCTTCGCACAAAGGGCCAATCGTTTGCGCATGATCGGCTCGAGCACGCGCAGTTGCCGGATGTCGAGCCAACGCTCGCCCGGCCACCCATTCGGCTTGCCAAGCAGTGATACCGGGAACGCCCGCCGATCCGGTCGGAAGTCCTCGTACGTGCCGGCGTCGAGATAGCAGATCGCCTTGCGGCCGCGATCGTGGAGCCCCGCGACCACCGACGACGAATTGTCGAACAGGTCGATGTCGAACATCTGGGCGGAGACGGACAGATCGACCGGCGTCGTCAGCTGCCACTGCCACGTCGTGTGTTGATGGGGAATCCAAATCGGGTGGTCGACCGCCTCGCGCGACGTGGCGGCAGCCACCGCCCCGATCACGACGACCGTGGCGAGGACCGCGATCCCCCACCTCAGCCTTCCTGCCCTCACCGGCCGACCACCTCGACCTCGGTGCCTCCGGCGGCACCAGCCCTGATGCTGAGGTTCGCGCCCAACGCTCCGGCCCGCTCGCGCATCATCGCCAGGCCGAACCCGGCTTCATCTCTATCCATTGGCCCGGTGATACCGCATCCGTCGTCGGTTACCACCAGCCGGAGGGGCCGCGCTCGGTCAAGCACCACGGTGATGGTTCGTGCGCGCCCGTGGCGGGCCGCGTTGACGATCGCCTCGCGCGCGATCCTGACGAGATGCTCGCGGTCGGCCGCCGCAAATTCGTGCGCCGCTGCGCCGACCGCGCCGACCGGGCCCCCGACTCGTACGAGAACCCGGACGCCGAACCGTGCAGACAGATCGGCTGCGACATGGCGGAGCGCGGCCTCCGCCGTCGGCTCCTCAGCGGCCGCGAGATCCGCGATCACGCCCCGGGATGCCGCGAGCGCGCCCCGCGACGCCAGCGCCAGCGGATGCTCCGTTCCGAGCTCGGATTCGAGCCGCTGGGCGTGGACCGCGATGATCGCCAGATCCTGAGCGAGCGAATCGTGGAGGTCGCGGGCGATTCGCTCGCGCTCGGCCCGGACGGCGGCTCGCTGATCCTCTGCCCGAGCCTGCCAAATCCCGCGCGCCCCGAACGCTAGGAGCATCGCGCCGGCGCCAAGTCGGAGCGCGTCGGCTGGCACGACCGCGTCGGCCGGCATCTCGGGCTGAACGAGAAAACCGACCCACGCCCCGAGGAACAGGAGCGCGACGACCGCGAGCACCCCCGCGTCGATGTCGCCGGCCCGCGCGCCGAGCGCGAACCGGATCGCGGCGGCCACCAGCGCGACGCACGCCGCCAACTCGACCACCACGACCAGCGGGTCGCGGGCGATCGCGCCGATGCGCTCGGCTCGGAGCGAATCCCTGATCGTGCCGCCCGCGATGGCCACATCGAGCGCCGCGGCGGCCACAATCGTCACCAGCACGGCCAGTCCGGCCTGGACGATCCGCCAGCGCAGATTCCCGTTCAAGGCGACGCGAGGCGCGAGCGCGGCAGCCACGAACGCGGCGGAGATGAGAGACAGCACCGCCAGCCGGATTCCGATCGCCGCGATCGGGTCGTGCAACCCGCCGAGCACCGGCGCCGCGTGGATCGTGAACCCCCCGACAAGACACAGCGACGCGACGAGCACGAGCAGCGCGTCGCGCGCGAGCCGATCGCGCCGGAGCCGCGCGATCAGCGTCGCCAGCGCGAGCAACCCGCAGAGCAGCGCCGCGGTCTCGAACCCGCCCTTCGCTCCCGGCGCCCTGAGCCCAAGGCCATAGACCATCTCCAACGTCAAGCCGATCACCCCCGAGGTTCAGCTCCAAGCTGAGTTCCTGCCGCCCCACCGGCTCATGTCATTCCCTGGCAACGGATCCATGTGCCCTGTGTTCGGCCTTCCTGTGCGTCTCGGCCGATGATGGGGGCGGACCCCCATCCCAGCAATGGGGGCTGGACCTCATTCGCGTGGCGAGCGGCGCGGGCGCGGGCAGCTCAGCGCTTCGGAACCATCTGGTAGATGGTTGAGTAGCCGATCAGGAACACGACCTTCCCGTCGGTGATCACGGGCGTGAACTCGCCGTCCGGGAATGTGAACACCTGCCTGCCGGTGCGCCAGTTGAGACCCGTGGTGGTGTTCGACCCGAGGCTCGAGTAATAGACGACGTTGCCCACGACGGTCGCCGACCCGTCGATCCGCCCCCCGCCTCCGTGGCTCCAACGTTCACCGCCGGTGTCGGCGTTGTACGAGTACAGATGTCCGTCGTAGGACCCGATGTACACGGTCGGTCCTTGGCCCGGGACGTCGGCGACCGCGGGCGACGCGTAGACGTACGCGCCGGTCGACGCGGTCCATGCCGTCGCCCCCGAGCTTGCCCAGAAGGCGTACACGCCTCCGCTTGTACTCCCGATGTACACGCGCCCGAACGCGACCGCCGGTGTGGAGTACAGGGTGTCTCCGCCGGCGGCCGACCAGATCTCGCCGCCATTGGCGGCGTTGACGGCGTGGACGCGACCGCCGTAGTCGCCGAAGTAGATCGTGTTATGGGCGAACGCGACTCCGCCCTTGACCGCCCCGTCGGCGTGGAAGGCCCAGTTCAGGTGGCCGTCGTAGGTCCTGAACGAGTACACGGTGCCGCCTTGATCGCCCAGGAACACGCTGAGGCCGTGGACCAGCGGCGAAGACTCACTGCCGGCCGGCAGCGCGTGTGACCACGCGACCCTGCCGGTCTTCATCGAGAGCGCGACGACCGCCCCGTTGCCGGTCGCGCGCGTGCCGGGAGTCCGCGACAGGAGCGTGAAGAACACGAGCTTGTGGCGGATGTCGAGCGCCGGCGAGGCGGCGGCCACCGTCCCGATCCTGCGGTGCCAGACCAGTTGGCCATTGGTCGAGCTGAGTGCGCTCGCCCATCCGTTCGCGTCCTCGAAATACAGCGTGTTGTCGTAGATCACGGGCGGAAACTCGAGCAGCGCGCCATCGTGGAATCGCCACCCGACGTTCAGCGGCGGGTCGAGCTTGCCGGCGTTGGGGAAGAAGCGGGTGCGCGCCAGGTCGTAGCCGTAGAAGGGCCACGGGTCGTCGGTCGGTAGCGGGCGCGGCTTCGGTCGTGGTGGTGGCTTCGGCTTCGGTGCGGGCGGCGGGGGGGCCGCCACATGCACCACGGGCGCGGGGCGACGATGGTTGCTTCCAGAATTGACGAGGACGAGGACCACGACCACCGCGACCCCTATCGCTAGCAGCAGGCCCGCCACGGCGACGAGTCCCCGACGCGGACCGGGGCTCGGCATGGCGGCCGATGCTAGCCAGATGCGCCGACGGCCTCAGCGACCGGGATTCCGTATTCCGCCAGCCACGGGGTCCGGTATCCGTCGAGCCACAGAATCGGGAAGAACGCCTCGTCGAGCTCGGTCTCCCCGGGCCGCCGGTAGCGAGAGTAGATCGGGTGCTGATGCTCCGGATTCCAGCGCGTTTCCGTCGAGATCATGTGGCTGATGATCGAGCGGCGCTCCGCGTCGGCCCGCTCGTTCGGCGGACTGCCGTGGAACGTCCAGCCATCGTGGAACGCGGCGCCGCCGGCGGGGACCTCGATCGGCACCAGGTCGAGCTCGGCTCCCGGCGGCAGCGAGCTCCGCACGTGGCCGAGCCAGTCATCGGGCGCGTGGAACGTTCCGCCGAGCCGTGCGTGCGGCCACCGGTTCGAGCCGCGCACGTAGTAGATCGTCCCGGTGTCGGCGGCCGTGTCGTCGAGCGCGATCCAGCACGTCGTCATGTTGGGCGGATCCAGGTGATCCAGGTACGCCGCGTCCTGGTGGCACAGCAATGCCTTGCCCGACGGCGGCTTCCAGATCGCGTTGTCCTGCGCCAGGCGAACCCCGGGCAACCCCGCCAGCCGCGCCGCGAACTCACCCACCTGGTTTGCGAGCGTCACGCCCGCCAGGACCCGGTTCGCCTTCCACACGTTGCACATCTGGCGGGTCAGATCGGGTGCCGTCACCCCGGGCACGTAGTTGACCTCGTCCGGCGCGAGCCCCGTCTCCCACTCGTGCTCGAACACGCTCATGAAGTGCTTGCGAATGTGGTCCAGGCCGTCGGTGTCGAGGAACTGCTCGACGATCAGAAACCCGTCGCGCCGATAGCTCTCGATCTGGCCCGCGGCCGGTGCGCCCACGCGCGCCAGTCTAATCGGGGCCGTTTGCTTCCGGCTGTGTATGGCCGACGCGCAGTCGTTCAGCGGCGCATCGCGCTGGCGACCCAGGCGATGAACACGGCCTGGAACGGGAGCCGCGCCCACAGGCTGGCCGCGCCACCGGGGACTTTCGGGAACTCGTCGGGGTGCAGCGCCATGTGCAGGTTGGCCGGAAACACGGCCACCAGCGTCGCGATCAGCCACCAGCCGGCGGAGCGCCGCGTCGCCTTCGGCATGATCCCCACTCCGCCCGCAATCTCGGCCAGCCCGCTCGCGCACACGAGGGCGTCCGGGGCTGGCAGATACGGCGGCACGATCCGCCGATACGTGCGCGGAATGACGAAATGCATGGCGCCGGCGAACACGAAGAACGGGCCGGCGGCGCGGCGAACGAGACGCATCCGCACAACCTACCCACGATCATCCCCGGCCACCCCGAGTGGGTGATCCAGGGTTCGAACCGGGGGCCTATTCCTCGCCACAAGCGTCAGGAGCCACCCCCGACGTGGAGCACGTCCGGAATCGGGGCGAGTGTTTCGAGGGCCGCGCCGACCGCGGCATCGACTCGTTCGCGCTCGAGTTGGGGCAGCGCCGCGATGCCGATCCAGCCGCTCCCGTCGGTGCGCGTCGAGTTGATTGCGACCAGCGCCTTGGTCAACTGGGACTCGGCGATCGCCACTAGGTAGGGCGACCGCGGGGCGAGCGCCGGCGCTAGCAGCGCGAGCAGCTCGCGTGTGGCCGCCATGTCGGCCGTCACCGACGCCAGGCCGGTGCCGCTCCCGTAGTCGTCGTCGCCGGTCAATGTGTCCCGCATCGCGTCCTCGAGGATTTCGTGAGGTCGCAGCAGCCAGGTGTTGAGCCCCTGGGGCGTGGTCGGCAGCAACCTGGCCAGGCTCGTGCGCGCGAGCTCACTGACGAGGGAGGCGAGCGTCGCCCGCGGCGCTCGCAGCGGCGGCGATGTCGTCGCGCGTCCAGAGGTCGAACTCGATCCTGTGAAACCCGGTGAAGCCCGGATCCGCGGTGCCGTGGACAAGACCGGCAGCCGTCCCGTCGATCTGACGGCCGAGGTCGCCGAACGCGCCGTAGGCCCCGTCGTCCTGGCCGATGTCCAGCCACGTGAGGTGCGCGGTCAGCCAGTCGGATTCCGCGGCCGCCACGTCGCCACCGCGGAGGTCGTCAGCCAGCGTCGCGACCTGGACTTCCAACTCGCCTATCTGCCGCGCCACGTCGCTGCGATAAAGGAGCATCTCCCTGCTGATGTCGCCGACGTGCAGCGGGATCGGGTTCCGGCCGGGGCCGCCCGGCTGGCTCTGGGCTGGGACCTGCTCCGCGTCCGAGACGTGTGTGGGTGCTCCCCGTAGATCGCAGCCCCACGCGTAAGGGCCGGGTTTGAGCGTGACCGTCAGCTCGCCGCTCGTGTCGCGGAACAGGTAGATCGTGGCGACGCGACCGGATCGGTTCACCACCGTGAATCGGGCGACGCCCGGGTTGGGCGCGCGCCAGCCCGGAGCACACGTCACGATGCCGAACGTGATCCGCTCCGAGGTCGCCGCCGGCTTGGCTTGCCCCTGGGCCAACGCTGGGCTCGACCAGATCGCGGCGGCGGCGATGACCGCCGCCGCCGCAACCACGACGTCAGCCGCCCGGCTGCGTGTAGACGTCGGGGCCGAACGAGTGAACCTGTGGCTGCTGCGCGTCGCCAATGTGCTTCAGACCGAACAGATCCTCGAAGCTGCGTAGCTGCGAGTAGTGGTTGTAGGCGTTAGTGCTGACCGTTCCCGGCTTGACGTACTTCGACAGCACGATCGCTCCCACGCGCCCGCCTCCGGGGCCGTACAGCCCGACTTCGTTGAGGTTGGGATGCGACGGATCGGTGAAGCCGAGGCTGTCGACCTCACCACAGCAGGCGCCGGCATTCGAATCGTCTCCGGAGTCATCGAACGTGACCAGGATCAGCCCATTCTCCTGGTAAGCGGGCGACGCCATGATCTGCGGTATCCACGTCTTCAGGAACTCGTCGACTCGGGGCAGGCGTCCCGGCGTCCCGTCCTGGCACTTCGGCCAGTCGTGGCCGTCGAAACACGTGTTGGGTGTGACGAACGAATAGTTCGGCGTGGTGGCGACGCTTTTCAGGTCAGCGGCGAGTGGCGATAGTGACAGTACGTGTGAGTCGCAGTAGCTCTTGTTGCCGATGATCGACTCGAAGTACATGAACGGGTTGTGCCGCGTCGCGTAGCTGTCGTTGGCCGGGCCGGTCGTGTCGGTCAGATCCACCCCGTTCAACTTCGGATGTCCGCACGCGGGCCCGTTCGGCGTCATCACGGTCCCGTCGCGGTGAGGATCGTTGCCCATGTCCTGTGCATATTCGCGCCACGTCAGACCATTGGCGGTGAGCTGACCGGCGATCGTCGGGACGTATTTCGGAAACACACACCCGCCACCTGAAAGCTGTCCGTACTTTGTGAACTTGTCGAAGTTCTCGCCGCCAAACTGGACGAACGGGGTGAAGATGCCGCAGTCCTCGTTCAGCTCGTAGTTGCCGGACTGACCCGAGATCTCGGCGACGTAGTTGTCGAGGCTGTCGTGACCGATCCCGTAGTAGTTGGTCAGTAGAGCGCCCTCGGACGGGAGCGTCTCCGTCAGGTACGGGGCGAACTCGTGCCCGCTCGGCCCGAACGTGTACCCGTAGGACTCGTTCTCGAGGTCGATCACCCACACGTGCTTGATCGGCGGCGGCTCGTACGTAGCCGCCAGTGACTGAGAACAGACGATCAGGCAGCCGGCCAGCGTCCCGATCGCGATCACGGCGGCACGCCGTGCAGAGGCCATTCGCAACAGTTCCTCCTTGGCAGTGATTGGCGCACCTCCCGACGAACCGGCGCGCCAACGATCCGGCATCTCGCGGCTCCCCGACCCGGCGAACGCACGCTATCCGCACACTCCCGGCAGAATGCGGCCGTTCTGTGAACGGGGCCCGCGATGCGCCGATTTGCACCTGCTTTCCCCAGCGGGCGATCCAGGACTCCAACCTGGGGGTAGCCTCACC
>Ga0335072_10004346_pt1 | contig 21107 bp, 17 predicted proteins | sample Lox_Sample_21_FD_206725 | JGI IMG/M metagenome (GOLD analysis project Ga0335072, IMG submission 206725) | Soil microbial communities from Loxahatchee National Wildlife Refuge, Florida, United States - Lox_Sample_2.1 | ecosystem: Environmental > Terrestrial > Soil > Wetlands | place: USA...
ATTCGTCCATAGCCGGCGTCGCACATGATCGGCATCGCCGCATGTACGAGGTGAAAGGCACCGTGTAAATGCACGCCCAATGTGGCAGAGAAGGTTTCCCACGTCATGTCACGCAGGGGAATGGCCCAATTGATGCCGGCGCTGTGGATTAAAATGTCTAGACGACCATACTGCCTGACGGCGACATCGATGAGGGCGTTGGCGCCGCCGGATGATTCGATGGAATCGGTCACCGTAAGGGCCTCGCCGCCGGCGTTTCGAATTGCATCGACCACATCCTGCGCGGGCCCGGCGTCGCCACCCTCGCCATGACGGTTTACCCCATTGTCATTGACGACTATCTTGGCACCGCGAGACGCCAAAAGAAGTGAGTAAGCACGTCCCAAACCTCTCCCGGCGCCCGTTATCACGGCGACTCTGCCGTCGTATCTAAGCTCTTTCACGCCTGGCTCTCCTGGGGCTTCAAGCGCATCAGCGCCTCGCGCCGTGTTTGGCACACGAGCTCGTCACGCTGATTAAACGCGAAATGTTGCAGGCTCACGATACCCTCTCCCGGTCGCGACTTCGACAAGCGCTTGGCCATCACCTCTGTTTCCACCCGAAGGGTATCGCCGATGAACACGGGCTTCGGAAATGTCGTCTCGGACATCCCTAGATTCGCGACCGTTGTCCCGAGCGTCGTATCGTGAATACTGAGCCCGACCATCAAGCCAAGCGTAAACAACGAATTTACCAGTGGCTTGCCGAATTCGGTCTTGGCCGCGTATTCATAATCAATGTGCACCGCAGCCGGATTGTAGGTAAGTGCGGAAAACAACATGTTATCCATATCGATCACGGTCCGCCGAATCGGGTGGATGAATCTCTGACCGACTTGGAACTCCTCATAGTAGAGTCCGGCCATTCGTGCTTCCTTTTTCATTCAAAGTGTAGAGGTTATTTGAGCGGGCGCCTGACAGGAGAGTGGGTGAGTGCAACCTCCAGCAGACCGTCCACTTCCCGCACCGCGTGCACTACCACCGGCTGGATACCGAGCGACGGATTTCGGCACTCGCCGGTACGGAGATCAAACCGGCTGCCGTGAAGAGGACATTGGACCATCCCGTCGCGGATTCGTCCGCGTGCGAGTGCCGCCCCTGCATGAGGACAGACGTTATCCAGCGCGAACAAGAGCCCGTCCACACGAAATATCGCGATAGATCTGCCGCTGATCTGTACTGCGATTCCCACACCTTCCGGTATAGGAGTCGCCGTGGCAATAGGTTCAAAGTCCGGCATTGAATTAGGGCTAGTGCAGGAGCTCGGGCCATCAATTCGTGACATCGAGACCGAGCGCCGCATCGTAGATCTCATGAAATCGCCGGATCATCGACTCGTGATAGTCCGATAGCGTCATATAAGCGGTGCTCGCTGGAGCCGCGTGGAGACCCCGTTGGACCGCCGCCAGATTGGTGAGATCTTGATCGACGAGACGCGCGGCCTGTCCTAAATCGGGGAAGGTGTCATACACACGCCCGCCGAGCGGCACATGGTACGTCGGCGGATCAAGCGGGTACTCTCCCGACGGGGGAATTGGCAGAAGCGTCCGGATCTCCATCTGGCATGCATCGGGATTGCGACCGAGCGGCATGAATTTATGCCATCTCGGGGAGGCCTCTCCCCAGAAAGGATGAAAGTTCGGAAACATGGTGTAGCGACCCTGGTCAATGAAGTAGCTCGATGGATGCCCCGAGAAGTCTCTGCCGCTGCTTGATTCCACACGCTTGCGCAACATTTCGGCGGCATAACGGCGCGCATCCCCCAAGTCATTGCCGCGATCTTCCGGCGGCAATGCGAGCCTCATCGCAGTGCAGTACATGATCAGGCACTCGCGCGCCGTGACACGATCCTTGACCCAGGTGTCAGGCGCGACTGCCGGCGTGAACAGCCGGCTCACAAGACCCAATCCATCGCTCCAGTTATCGATCCGAGTAGCCACTGAAGCGTAGATCGGTAAACCGTCGGTATGGGTTTCGAGGACATGATAGCCCTCCATGAACGCTTCTTGAGCCGCCTTCCAGTTGGATTCGATCTCGACCAGAATGCGAGAGGCGGTGTAACGCTGATCCTGGGGATAGTTCTCGTAGTGAGCGATCATCGGTGCGCCGGCCTGCGCAAGGGGCGCCGCATCAGGGTCCGGGTTGATGAAGACATTCCCTCCCCAAACGGAGACCTGTACCGGCACGAGTCCCTGGTAGACGGGATCTAAATGCGGAAAATCCTGCTGGTAGGGCACCCATCGCAGAGCACCCTGGAAATCATACGTCCAGCCATGGTAGGGGCAGCGGAGTGCTTCACCGTGACTCTTGCTGGTGCAGAGCTTGCGGCCGCGGTGCCGGCACACATTGTGAAACGCGCTGAACTTGTTCGCGCCGCTGCGAACAATTAGATAACTATCGTCGACGATATCGTAGTTGATGTAATCGCCGATGCTGGGGATATCCTCGACACGGCAGGCGACCTGCCAGAACTTTCGCCATAGGTATTTCACCTCGAGGTCAATATATCGGTCCTCGATATACCGGTCGAATGGAATGAGCCGTGGGGCGGGATGAATGTCCCCCGGGTTGTCCAGGAGGGACGGCAGCGGTTGCTTGTCGCAGGCAAGAATATCGAGCGCTGTGGGGCCGTCGGGAATCTGAGCGCCGCTCTCGATTCTCCATGCACTCACGGAGGCTGTATCTTTTACTTCGCTACTCATAAATTGCCCTCGGGCCCGCTTTACTCGCTTATCGGCGACCAGAGGGTCGCGCCGCGTTGGTCTCGAAGCGATGGCGGAAGATTGCCATCGTCATCAGTGACGCCATATTCCGTCGCGAGCTCCACGGCGATGTAAGTGCCGCCGGAGCGTCTTAGGATGTCGGGATCATTCGCAAGAGCGGCGATGAGCCGCCCAGGAAACTCAACTGAGGTGCCGGTAGAGCGGGTCGTGGTAATCGCCGACGACAACTCGGGATACCTCTTGAGATTTTGCTCGGCGCGTTCGGTCAGCGCGAGGTTCAGGCACAGCGATAAGGAAGTCACCTTGTGTGGCTGAAGCTCAATGGCCATGTCATGTGCCATGCGATCGACGGCTACTTTACACATTCCGAATACAACGGCGTACGCATACGATACCCCGGCGTAACCCGAGGTCGCCACGATGAGCCCGGACTTCTGTGGGACCATGATGCGCGCTGCGTGCCACGCGGCCACGTAGCTCGAGCGCACCCCGACATCGACCATTTGCCAATAATCGAGCGGCTTCTCCCAGAAGGGTCTCGGTTCTGTCAACGTCTCCGGAAGTGAGAAGGCGTTGTTGACGAGAATGTCCAGCCGATGGTGATCTCGATACACTTGTTCGAAAAGCGCTGCGACCTGGTCGTCTTTGCGGTGATCCACCTGAACACCAATGCCCGTTCCGCCGCGGCGCTCAATCTCCAGCAGCGTCTCCGCAATGCTTCCCGGGAGCGAATGAGAGCCCGGGCGGGCTGTCCGTGCCGTAACGTAAACGGTAGCTCCCTCGGCGGCGAACGCAAGCGCGATACCTTTTCCGATTCCGCGGCTTGCGCCCGTGACGACGGCGATTTTTCCCGAAAGCGAACCCATACCTCTATCTCGGCTCTATTTCCCCGTGGAGTTGCGCGGTCAAGGCTTTTGCCGTGGAAACCAGCGTCTTCGAAAGCCTCGACGAATTGCCTCGTTTAATTGCGCCTCCTAGGCCTACGGCCACGAGTGCGTGGCTCAGCTTGCCACGCGTCCAGACTGGCGCGCCAAGGACCGTCAGTCCGGACATGTAGTTTCCCTCATCGACTGCATACCCTTGGACCCGTGTCTGGGCCACTTGCGCCATCCATCGGTCGAAGGTGAGCGGTTCATCCCAGCGAAGACCCTGAAATCGTGTGGCCAATTCCGCCTCCGAGTGGCCTCCAAATGCCGCAACGCATCGACCCGTGGCGCTGATCAGCGCCGGAAAGCGGCTACCAATTTGAATACTCAGTTGAACGCCCGACCTCGATTGGGAGGCGGCTACGGCGACGATATGCTGAAGGCCCACGATATGCATGCCAGCCACAGTAACGCGGAAGTCTCGACTGATCTGATCCATCGCGGGCTGTGCCAGTTCGGCAAATCGGTCGCGTCTTAGCCACTGTCGCGCCAGTGTCAGCACGCCTACTTCTTGAGAGTACCTTTTCGTCTCGGAGTCGAATGACACGAGCTCCTCAGCGAGCAATGCTCTGAGTACATACAGACAGCTGCTCGGTGCGATGCCCAGTTCGCGGGCGATGGAGTTCACGCCAAGTGGTTCGTCGCGACTTCCGAGCAGGCGCAAGACGGCGACCGCACGAGATATCGCCGGTGCCTGGCTGCTCTCCACCGCCTTCGCGAGTTGACGGTCAATTGCGGGCAAGTTACGGCCGCGACGCAGTTCGAGCACGGTGCCCTTCACCATTGGTGCATCCGGGGGTTAGCGGACACCGGAACAGACATGACGATCAATACAATTTGGAGCGCAAGGAAGCATAGGTTTCTGGTCGAGCGCGGGGGTGTGTGATGGACCTATTATTCCACTGGTAGAATGAAAAGACCATTGCCAGAATGACTGTTAGGCGCTAAGATTCAACGACTTCCGCGATTCGGTCGTTAGCCGCCGAGCGAACATCGAACATTGCTCGCGGACTCATGGCTTTGGAATGGCGAGTGGCCCGCTAATGTATTCCACAAAACCGGCTCTGACTCCTGAGCCAGGCGCAGCCTACCGCGGCCGACGACCCCCCGGCGATCCACAATGACGGATTTAGAGGAGCATGTTTTCGCTTACTTCCTCTCAACCGAGGCGCCGAACATTTCCGTCGAGGGACGGTTTTATCGGCGCGAAGAATTCGTGAAGGTATTTGAGGATAGGATGTTTTATGCCACACAACGGCTGGGACCGAGGTTCGCGGGGCGACATAGCAAGATCATCGAAAGTTTGTTGGACACGCTGATCGACGCGAAGGGTCTATCGACGAGTCACGATCGACTGTCTGGCACATACCATCAGATGGACGACAATCGGTATCGTGCGGTGATAAGGAATCTGATCCAATCAAATGCTATCTGTCACCGTGCGCTACAGGCGGGCGAGAATTTTTGGGAGGGCGCCTTTAAGGCGCTAAACGGCTCACCGACGTAACTTATCGACTGCTGTCAAAGGACCATGGCGCTTGCGTGACGCGAAGCGGGAGAAGTGCTCATGCCAGAGCTGAGGTTTGATGATCGCGTGGCCGTGGTGACAGGGGCCGCCAGGGGCCTTGGACGCACGTATGCATTGCTGCTCGCAGCTCGCGGCGCCAAGGTTATCGTGAACGATATCGGCGGTGCCATGAGCGGCGAGGGCATCGATGTCGAAGCGGCGCTGCGAGTCGTGCATGAGATCCAAGCCGCAGGCGGTGAAGCACTGGCCTCGACGGAGTCTGTGGCAACTCCCGCGGGTGGGAAAGCGATCATCGAATCGGCACTAGATCACTATGGCCGGATTGACATTCTCATTCATAACGCTGGCAATGTCCGCTACGCCTCGCTCAAGGAGATCTCGCTAGAAGATTTCGACGCCGTTCTGGATGTTCACCTGCGGGGTGGCTTTCACCTGGTTCGTCAGGCATTTCCTCGGATGTGCGCGGCGGGGTACGGACGCATTGTTCTGACCTCTTCGATCGGGGGACTCTACGGAAATGCCCGTGTGGTGAATTACGGTGTTGCCAAAATGGGGCTCGTGGGCTTATCGAACATCATCGCGGTGGAAGGGGCTCAAGAGGGCGTGCAGAGTAACGTCATCCTACCGAGCGCCGTCACACGCATGGCCGAGGGCTTGGATATCTCGAAGTATCCTCCGATGGAGCCGGAGCTGGTCGCCCCGGTCGTCGGCTACCTTTGCCATGAATCATGCCCACTCACCGGCGAGATGCTGATAGCTATCGCCGGTCGCATCGCACGGGCCTACGTCGCCGAGACGCCCGGCGTTCACCGCTCCGCGTGGACCATCGAAGAGGTGGCCGAACAGCTGTCGGCAATCCGAGATTCCGAAAAGCGGGTTGTTTTTCCCACCATTACGGGCTTCGGCGATCACATCGGATACAGTTTCGAAATGGCCCGCAACGGTGGTGGATGACGCAATCCCAGGCCCACTCAGTGATCCGCGCGTGGCATTCATCATGAACGCCTCGAAGGCGGCAGCTCATTGCTTTAGGTTCGCTAGTCGCAGTTCACAATTGCATTGCGCAACTCATAGCTCATCAGAGATTAGTTCCAGCGCATATCCGGCGCGCGTACGAGTCGTATGCCAGGAACCCGACGCTGCAATCGACATCTAGTGGCAATCCGTCCATCAACGACTCTAATCTTGCTACTTCGTCGGTAGTTCGATCTCTGCGGTTGCTGTCGCCATCGTGGTGTTGAGCTGATTGGTCATCTTGAAATCCACTTTCACGATGGATCGACCTTGATCATCGATCAGCTTGTCGATCACCGTGGCGTTGGAGATGGTGATATCACCCGTGAAGGCAGGTCCGCGATAAGCGCAGTTGGAATGGAGAATCATGCCCCATTCCCCCGCCCAGCCGGCGAGATAGTCGAGGATCCACGCCCCCATCGATGCCCCGTATCCGTAGGAGCGGGGCATACCCACAAAGCGCGCCCAGCGAGGGAACAGATGCCCCCGCGAGGGTCCTATATAGGCGCCATCCGTCAGTTCGGGGTTTTCCTTCTCTAAGGTGGGGTCCTGCTCCTTGCCGGCCATTTCGGCGACAAATCCGAGCGCCTCCATATCAAGGTCGGTGCGCCGGTGAACGCCGCACCAAATGGTGAAAAGATAGGCGCGCCACTCGGTCGTCAAGCTTGCAATGCTGTGCGGCCCGATGGTGCGAGTCGGCAGTTTGTCGTTGATCTTGACGTCGTCCCAGTAGCGCTTTCCATGGCCCAATTCGTGTAAGGACTGGATGTACGAGAACTTCTGATCTTCCAGCTGAGCTAACTCGGCGTCGGTCCACACCGGATCTTCGGTGGCCGCAAGCGATTGTGTCTCGCGAGCAAGATCTGCGCGATAGCGAATGGCTGTAGACCGTTGCGTGGCTACCTTGTCGCCCTTGTCGGTGTAGTAGTGATTATCGCCGCGCTGAAAGCAGGTGGGGCCGGCAAATTTCGTCTGCTTGACCGTGTAATCGAAGGGAATACGTTCATTATGAACAAGATCGCCGGCTCGGATTCGGGGGCCGTGAAACCACCACTCGTCGCCGCCGAAAAGCAGATGCGATTTTGGAATGCGTCCCATGCAGGAAGGGGCCGTCCCGTGCCCGTCATCGGTCGCGACCGCGAACGAATGCGGTGCGATGATGCCGCCGAAACGGCTGGCCGCGGCGAATTCATCTTCGTAGTGCAGGCGGTTCGGATAATGCATGGCCTGAACCCAGCGCCGAATGTCGTTGTTAGACAAGGGCTCCTTCAGCCGTCCAGGCTGCATCGGTTTACCCAAATACTGATCGATATCGGAGCAATCCAGTATTTCATCGGTCATGTCGAACTCCCCAAATGTCAGTCACGCCCGAGCACAAAGTGTGCAAAAGCGTCAGTTCTTGTCGGCCCGCTTACCGAAGAATACCTCGCTAAAATCACCCACTGCCCGGCCGGAATAATGCGGTGCGCGGAACGGCAGGCCCATGACTCCCTTCGACCAATCGATCGATTCGCCGAAATCTTGAGACCAGTCATAGAGCATGGTGCGATGCGCGATGCGCCACGCGCCGGCGCGTTGTTCCAGGCGGTCCAAGTATCGGCCTCCGATGATCGCGTCGCGGTGTTGATTATCGCCCATGATGATGCGGTGATAGGAGATCACGTGTGTTTCGCATAGCGCGGTATCCCCATCGAGGTCGATGACACTTTGCCCGAGCACATGCTGCGTCACGGGAAGGGAAGGCGAGCCCGGCACTACCCACGCGAGGTACTCATTGAAGTTGCCGACGAACACCCCGTAGTCGGTGATCGAGTCAGGCCAGCAGCACGCGCGGATCACTTCAGGATCGCGGCGATCCTCGCCGCGCGCCAGACGCGCGATGCAATCGCGAATTCGCGCGTGGTTAAGAAAGGTTTTCAGGTCTTCTGTATCGTGATCCATAGTGATTCCCTCGGGATGCCGTGGGTGATGATGTCGAATGTGGCGACGGGCCTCGCTGCGCGGGTTGCTAGCGTATTACCTCGAGCGAAACGCTGTCTAGAGTATCCACATTGACGCCTGTGAATACATCTACGAGACCCGGCTCTACGACGCGCTTCATTTCGAGGTTCCACAGCTGAAGCTCCTCGTGCCCAACCAAGAAGCTGACGGCTTTGGCTTCGGTCGCACGCGCTCGAAGCCTGCAAGTCTAAGAACCGGCGGGGCGACGCTGTCACTCGCGGATGAATGTACATTTGGACGATCTCCTCACCCTCCCGCGCGCCTGAGTTTGTCACGTCGACCGATACCCGAGCCGACCCTTCGAGAGCTAACTGGCGGTCGCCCGTTCTGCCAGGGGCGCTTTCTCCAGCGGGGGCAAACGCTTATGGAATTCCCGGCGCAACAGTAAGAGGCTAACCGAGACTTGCAACGCAACCGTGGCAATAGCGAGGTACCAAGCGTATTCAAGGCGAAAGCCCATCCGTCCGGACAGCCAGATGGCTGGGACCCCGTAAGTGACCAGCCGACTGACAGAACTCAACAAGGACGGTCGCGTATTGCCCAATCCCTGGAACATGCTCGAGCAGGTGAAGATGAGACCTTGGGCGACGAAGGTCCAAGAGATGAGGTGCACATACAGTGTTCCCACGGCTCGGGCTTGCGGGTCTTTTGTGAAGAGACCCACAAAGTACTCGGGACGCCACTGTCCAAAAATGGTGGGGATCAACATCACGAGGCTGCCGATCAAAGCGGCTTGCCGGAATGTTTCGCGCACGCGGGGCCCGTTACGCGCGCCGAAATTCTGCCCCGCAATGGGCGCCGCGGCAAAAGCCACCGCCATCGCGGGTAACATAACAGCCTGCAGAATCCGTGAACCGATACCGAAGCCCGCCTGTGCCGCGGCGCCAAAGTGACGGATCACGTAATAGGTAATGGCGGTATATACAAACATCACCGCGATTTCCCCGCCCGACGGGAGCCCCACTTGCAGGATTCGATTCCAATACCTCCATTGCGGACGTTGGAGCTTGCGATTGATCGCGATGTAATGCTCCAGGCGATGAAAATAGACCCACAACACGAGGACGCCGGCGGCCACAGAGATTGAAGTGGCAAGGCCCGCGCCTGCGACGCCCAAAGGGTGTTGCGTACCCCAGCCCGCAATCAGGATCGGGGCGAGGATGGTGTTCATAACCACCGAGAACATCTGCACGAACATCGCGGGTTTCACGATGCCTGTGGCCCCCAACGCAGAAACCATAGTCGTCAGTGCGAACTGCAAAGCGAGCCCCGGCATCATCCAGTACATGTAGGTCGTGCCCGCGTCGATCGTGGCCTTATCCGCAGCGACAGAATGAAGGTAGAAGCGGATAAATAGATAGCCGGACACGAGGACAACAACGCTGCAGAGTCCCGACATAACCAGCGACTGGTTGTACATGAGATTGGCGTCGGCACGATCTTTGCGACCGACGGCATGTGAAATGACCGCGGTCGTACCGACGCCCAATACCCGGGTCAGCGCGAATACCACATACGCTGCGGTACCCGCGGTGCTCACACCAGCGATGGCCGCGTCGCCGAGACCGGAGACAAAATAAAGATCAATTAACTGATACAACACCTGCACGATCATTCCGGCGGCAATGGGTGCGGCCATATGAATGATGTGCTGGGCGATCGAATGCTGGGTAAGGTCCTTCATATTGTCGCGTATTATCGACTAGCAGTGGGGATTCTTGGCGCGAGGCAACGCGATGAAATCAATGCTTTGCGGCGCAATCGCAAGAGTCGCGCCCCGCGTTCGCAGCGGACGAAAGTCCGGAAGTTGAGCGTGCGCATCGAGGGTGAGGGGTGTGCCGTTCAGCAGTACCGCAGTGCTCGAGAGCGAAGGTGCACGGAGCGCGTAGACTTCCGCCGGTGAGCCCGCGAGGTTCACGGACGCGGCGCGCGCACCCAAATTGATGGCGAGCAGAGCGACGCCCCCTGGATGAGCGCGCAGGCATTGCGCGTAGAGGTGCAGGCCGCCGGGCGCCGAGCCCGTATCCAACACGACAGGACCCATGAGGCGACGCCAGAGGAGCGCTGCCCAATAGTTGGGGCGGGGCACAAAGCCGTTCGAATCGATCAATCCATACTCGCTCGCGGCCAGGGTATTGTGGAAGACGGCGCTCACGCCCTGTTTGGCGAGTCTTCCCATTTGATCGAGATAACGAAACGTGTCGACAAAAGTCGCGGCCCAGGGACTGCCGCCACACGCCGCCTGCGCCGTTTCGGTCACCCAGATCGGGGCCTGAGGAGCATACCGATCGCGCGCCGCCTTATGCGCCTCGAGCGCTCGATCGGTTCGCGCGAGCCAGGCTTCCGTCAGTGCTTGATCCACGGTGGTACCGACTCGGGAATCGCCGGGCGGTGCGCATCGTTGCGATACGGCCGGATAGAAGTGATAGGAAACAATATCAAAGCGGGGCGGCGGTGAGGCGGTGAAAAAATCAGTGACGGTCGGCGTGCCCGGCGTCGACACGTTGGCCGTGGTCGCATCCCCGGGACCCACTATCTTGACCTGGGGGGCGGCCTGCTCCATGAAGGTGCGAAATACGGCGCTATCTCGTGCGAACGCCGGGGCGTCGTACCCCTTCGGGCCCCCTCCATAGCTGGCGAGATTCGGTTCGTTGAAAAGTTCCGCGGCAACGATCTCTCCACCGATCGAGCGGGTGTAATCGAGCAAGGGTTGCGCTTCGACCGGCGTCCACAGGCCGCTCTCATCGCGGACGCCCATGCTGATCGTAAAGGAAGTCATGAGCTTCGCGTCGGCCGCCTTCGCAAACTCGACGACGCCGCGCCATGCGGCGCGAGTCAGGATCCCCTTGTATCCATCCGGCGGACTCGCGACCGCGACTGCATCGTCATCTTGAAAATAAACCGAATTAGCCCAGGTGCCGCTGACCCGCACATAGGCGGGGCCCAAGGCGGCGGCCAGCGCTCGCAGGCGAGGATCGCTCAGATCGACGGGCGGCCGCGCTTCAAAAAGATTCGGGTCGCGTCCTACCTGAATCTCCGCCGGCGGCGCCGTCGTCGTCGACATATGGGCGTAAGTCTTCCAGAAACGCCCGCCGATCACCTCGGCCATCTCCAGGTTGTAGGACTGGAAACGCTCATCGATTTTCCCCACCGACGGAAACATCGCGGGATTTAACGAAAGTGGTTCATCGGTCGCCCAGCACGGGCTCAGGCCGACGGTCAGCGCCAAGACCAGGCCGCCGGCGTGCCTAGAGGTCACTACCCGCATCTTCTCATCTCTTAAGCCTCACGGAATGTCGCTCGGGGTTCAATTGTATGAGCAGAGCGCCTATTATGTCTGAGTAAATGTTTCATTGGCGGCTATGACCGCCTCCCCCTTTCGGCCCTCTCAAGGGCCGATTTTTTGCAACCTGCAGGTGGATGAGCGATGCCTATTCATGGACAGCTTTTTATCGGTTCGGAGCGGGTCGCCACCGAATCAACGTTCCCCGCGGTCGATGCCGCCACCCGCCAGGCGCTCCCCGGCGAGTTCTCGATTGCCACCGCAGACCATGTCGCGCGTGCCTGCGCTCTCGCAGAGGGAGCGTCCGAATCCTTCCGAGCCGCGCCGCTCGAGACACGAGCGCGATTCCTCGAGGCTTGCGCGGCCAACATTGGTAAGTTGGGCGATGAACTGCTGCAACGCGCCGGCGCGGAAAGTGGCCTGCCGCGAGGTCGGCTGGAGACCGAGCGGGGACGCACAATGAATCAGCTGAAGCTTTTCGCCCGCGTCGTTCGCCAGGGCGACTGGCTCGGTCTGCGCGTCGATCGGGCGCAGCCTGAGCGCAAGCCACTCCCGCGCAGTGACCTGCGGCAGCGGAGAATACCTTTAGGTCCGGTCGTCGTGTTCGGCGCCAGCAACTTTCCGCTGGCGTTTTCCGCAGGCGGAGGGGATGTGGCCTCGGCAATGGCTGCGGGATGTCCCGTCGTGGTCAAGGCGCACCCCGCACACCCCGGCACGTCCGAGTTGGTTGCGGGCGCTATTGTCGACGCGGTTGCCGAGCTGGGCCTTCCTCCGGGGGTCTATTCGCACCTGAGCGGGCCGGGCAACGAACTCGGGGCGGCGCTGGTAAGTCATCCCTCGATCCAAGCGGTGGGATTTACCGGGTCACGTCAGGGAGGACTCGCGCTTCTTGCGCTCGCCGTCCGCCGACCCGTGCCGATTCCCGTGTATGCCGAGATGAGCAGCATCAACCCGGTCGTTGTACTGCCCGCGGCCTTGAAAGCACGCAGCGGCGCGCTTGCCTCGGCGTTCGTCGCCTCGCTCACCTTGGGCGTGGGACAGTTCTGCACCAATCCGGGTCTTGTCATTCTGATCGACTCACCGGAGGCGGAGGAGTTCACAGCCGCGGCGAGTGCCGCTTTGGTGAATGCGCCCGGCGCCCCGATGCTGACGGAAGCTATTCAAGCAAATTTTGACCGAGGCGTGGCGCGCTTGTCCGCGACTTCGGTGGTCACTCAACTCGGGCGCGGGAAGGAGAGTGGTGGGGCGGCTGCCGCCGCGCTGTTCAGCGTCCAAGCTGTAGATTTCCTGAACGATAAGCACTTGGCAGAGGAAGTCTTCGGTCCGAGCTCATTGATCATTCGCTGCGCCGATGAGGCGGAGCTTATGAGCGTATTGCACAAGCTCGAAGGGCAGCTGACCGCGACGCTGCATATCGACGAGACGGACTACGCCTTGGCGAAGTCGCTTCTTGGCGTGCTCGAACGCAAGGCGGGACGCGTACTGGTCAATGGCTGGCCCACGGGGGTCGAGGTCGCGCCCGCGATGGTGCACGGCGGTCCTTATCCGGCGACGTCCGACGGGCGTTCGACATCGGTCGGCACCCTTGCCATCGAGCGGTTCCTGCGGCCAGTGTGTTATCAGGACTTCCCGGTAGATCTGCTGCCCGAGGAGTTGCGCGATGGCGGGGCGTTGCGGTTCCGTCGGATGACGGACGGCGACTACCCGCAGGGCTGAGCGGAGCTCTTACCGGTTGATACTGCACGCGGCCCCTCGTTAAGCTGCACCTCCTATATGCCCAACAAGGCGGACCTGCAGCTTCCGGCCCAGTTGATTCCCGCGCCCCGCTCAATCAGTGCGCAGGGCCAAGCCTATTTGAGCAATGCTGCACAAAGGCTGAATGCGCAACAATCATCACTGCATGAAGTCAGTCAGGCGCAAGAGCAACTTGCGCGAGAATCAGCAGCCCTCCAGTTTCTTCGACCGATGGCGACACGCTTCAACGGCTCGGTCGAGACCATCCTTCTGCCAAGTGGCGCAAAGCTGCATCGCATGACCCCGCAGGGACGCGTCGAGCGGGCGCGCGAGGTGGCCTATTTCGATATCCACGGCGGAGGTTTCACGGGCGGTGGAGGCGAGATGTGCGAGTTGCTTGCCAAGATTCGGGCGAGCGACTACGGGGCGGAGGTCTATACGGTCGATTACCGCCTGCTGCCCCATCCTTTTCCTTTGGGCTTGGATGATTGCGTGACGGCGTATCGTGAGATCCTTAAACAACACGACGCGTCAGACCTGGTTGTGGGCGGTGCGTCAGCCGGTGGCAATCTCGCGGCGGCGATGTTACTGCGTGCGAGAGATGAAGGGTTACCGCTTCCCGCAGCCGTGCTGCTGATGACCCCGGGGCTCGATATGACGCAGTCCGGTGATAGCTATCAGACGAACCGCTTCCTAGATGTCAACCTGTACGGCGGTGGTGGCGAGGGTCCCTTGCGCTATGCCGCTGGCACAGACCTTAAACACCCCTATGTCTCCCCTTTATTCGGCGACTTCACGAAGGGCTGGCCACCGACCTTACTCACGACCGGAACACGTGACCTGCTCCTCTCCGACACCGTACGCATGCACCGCGCACTCCGACGTGCTGGAATTCGTGCCGAGGTTCATGTGGCTGAAGCTAGTCCTCACGGCGGATTCATGGGAGCCAATGCGCCTGAGGACGCGGAGATCATCGCCGAGTGCCGCCGGTTCATCTATACGGCGTGGAAAATCCCGGCCTAAACAGTGGCATAAGCGCTGAATGACTGTTGGTAGGATAGACGCTTTAACTGATCAGACTCCGGGTCGGCATTAATCGCCGGCGTGCGGGTTCGCAGGGCTTTGTTATTGCGATAGGCGCAAATGGCGTGCAAAAAACTTCGCCATCACGTCGAACGCTTCACGCGACTCCGGCAAATCGATGTTGTAGAAGAACGCGTGACCCAAGCCGTCCCAAAGTTGAAGCTCGGCATCGACGCCGGCTTTGACCAACTCGCGATGCGTGGCGACGGCAGCGCTCATCTCTTGCGCTCGAGTTGCGGAGATCAGTAATGTCGGTGGGAAATGCTTCAGCACCTCGGGCGAGACAATGGGCGATACCAGCGGATCTCGCAGATCGACACCCTTGAAATAGTCGCGTTCCCGGTTATCCGCCGGCAGGGCTTGGAAGGGGCGCGCGAAGTAGTGGCTGTCCCCTGCGGCGCGCATATCTGCTGATGCACAGAAGATACCAATGGCGCCCGGGAGCGGTAGTTTTTCCTTTTGGAACGAAGCCACCGATTCAGCCGCGAGGATCCCGCCCGCCGAGCAGCCGAAGATAGCGATGTCATTTGGCTTATAGGTCTTCAAGAGCTCGCGGTAGACCGCAATGACGTCTTCGGTAGCCGCGGGGTACTTAAATTCAGGGCCTTGGCGATAGGTGATCGAGATTATCTCGATCTTGTCCATGACTGCGAGCGGTATGGACTCGAGCATGCCCGTGCCGTGGGCAGAGCCCATCACAAAGCCGCCGCCCGGCAGCTCGAGCATGACTTTGCTTTTGTTGGGAGCGGGAATGCCGCCTGCGGGCTTGAGAATCACCGCGGGAACCCCGGCTATGGTCGTGTTGTGAAGCTGGACCGGATAGAGGTCGGTGAAGTGTTTTATCCGAGGCGCCATGAATTCACCGATGCGCGCACGCATCTCTCCGGCCCGGCCGGCGGCGACCGCTTGATTCATGAGCACTTCTGGATCGAAAGGCTTGCGGGGCAGCGCCGCTTTGGCTTGCTCACTCGTGTACAGTGACGGTGGTAACTGAAATGCTGGCACGTTTACCGTGCCATCGGCGTCTATGCTGCCGGTGGCGGGCGTTGCTTCGGACGTGGCATTCTCTGAAGATTCGGTCGGGCCGTTAGCCCCGGCGTACAACGTGCTGGCGGTCAGTACGGCCATGGTAATAGCCATGATTGGCCGCCGCATCCTTTTCGTTGTGATTAGGTTCTGCACGTGTACTCCTCGAGGCGCTTCGGTGGCCGGTCAATAGGATCGCGCGCTCAAATAGTTACCTGTACCGATCACGACGGTCGCGATGATCAGGGCCGCCACTCCGATCCACACCAATCGCTTGGTATTGGCGCGCGATTGTGACCATTCTTTGAACGCAAACCCCCACAGGGTCCCAAAAATGATGATACTCGCCATGTGCAACGTCCAACTGGAGAAGGCATAGGCGCCCATTTGGCTCTCGCCCATCGTGTAGAAGAAAAACTGGAAGTACCACGCCGTGCCGGCGATTGCGCAAAGCAGGTAATTCCGCAGCAATGGCGGCGCTGTGTTGGCACCGACGGCGCTCGGTCCGCGTGCGCCAAGGAGTTCCTTCGCGCTTCGATTGGTGATGAGAAGGTACAGGCACCAAATGAAATTCGTCGTGAAACCTCCCACCAGTACGACGCATAGCACCGGCAGACCCTGACTCAGCGGGGCGGTGCCTGCAGCGAGTGTCGCTGCACGAATTGGTGCGCCGGCGTCCAAGCCAAAGGCAAAACAGCTGCTCATGATCCCCGAGAAGACGGCCACCAAAATGCCGCGTGTGAAGTTGAATTCCGGAATGCTCGCAGCGCTTTGCTCGGAAGCGAGCTCGCGCTCTTTGGCGCGCCCGGCGCGCGCCACGATGATGACGCCAACAATCGCGAGGGCGATCCCTGAAAAGGTGATCCAGCCGTTCTCGGTCGCTGCAAGGGCCACCAGGGTGCCATGAAATAGGGGAGGTCCTAAGGTGCCGAGAACCATGGTGAGACCCAAGATGACTGCCATGCCGAGCGACAACCCGAGATAGCGCATGGTCAGTCCGTAGGTTAATCCGCCGAAGCCCCACATCGCCCCCCAGAACCAACACCAAGCGAGGGTTGTATGGGGAGTCGTGCTGAGCACCCCCCAGAGGTGCTCCGTTCGCCAGCTCGCAAAAACCCAGGGCGCGATGAGCCAACTGAAGATGCCGCCGGTAAGCCAGTACACTTCCCAGGCCCAACCGCGAACGCGCTTGTACGGCACGTAGAAGCTCGCACTGGCAAGGCCCCCGAGCCAATGAAAGAAGACCCCCAGCAGCGGATTGGACGGCACTACAGTTTCCTTGTTTGCATCGATAGAACCGGCTTAGGGCCGCTCCGCAGCTTCCCGCCATCGGGCGCGATACTCGGTCATCTCAATCGGCAGGGGGATGACCCGCTTCAACGCAGCGGTCGGATGTTCGCCCGCTTGGATCAATTGCAGCGCGCCGCGCGCGACGCCGCTGTCATCGTTGCTGATGAATACGGCGGTGTTCGGACGCAGACGCGCGAGCGCCTGAGTGAATACCGGTGTCTGCGAAAACCGTCCATCGATTAACAAGGTGTCGCGGCTGCCGATCAGATCGAGTGACACATCCGCCACGAGTGCGGCGTACAGGTGCGCGAGGGCGGTCCGATCTAGATCCGCGGAGACGGATATCGCGCGCCGTGACGTGTCCGGATAAGGGCCCACGCCGCGGATGGGCGAGGGGAGCAGCATCTCGCCGCGCTCGATCGCCTCGAGCGCGTGGTGTTGCTGCGTCTCCGGCGCCGGGGGAAGATCGACCGGCGATGCTTCTTCGCCTGTGAGCATTTCAATTTCTCGTCCGCCCATGAAGCGGGAGGAGGGCACCGGCGCACCCGTCGCATCGACATTCACCAAGCAATCGCGTTTTTCGGACAATTCCGGAATATCCCTGGCGTCTTTGCCCGGGGTGCGCATCGCGACAAACCAGGTGCCCGTGGAGAGCACCGTCGCGTCGCGGCCCTGAAGCTCGGAGTGGCTTCGTGCCGCCAGTAACGCCGCATTGGAATCATGCAGGCCACAGTAAATCTTGACCCGACTCGGGAGTCCCGTGCGCCCGACCCATTCCGGGTTGAGGGTGCCCAAGACGGCGCCCGCCGAGTTGAGCGGCGCCAAGCGCTCAGCCCACCCACGGCGTATGGCAAGGTCCGAGGGCCGACGTTCGAACGGACGCCAGAGGTCCGTGTGGCAGCCCAAGCTCGTGACCTCGGAGGCGAGGACACCCGAGAGCCGCCAGGCCCAGTACTGCGCCCACGGCAGAATCTCGCCCGAGCGGACAGCGCTCGATTGTGAGCCTTCCAACCAGTGCAGCTGCACGCCGAGGTTCAAGCCCGCCGGGAGCGCCGGCGAACCCGTCGCGCTGAAAGGATCGCGTTGCTTATCATAAGTGGCGCGATCGGCGGACGCGCCTTGCCACTCATAATCGATCGGGGCGCATTGCAATCGGCCGTTGCGGATGATGGCTGCAGCGGCGCCATGCGCCACGGGAATGATCGCGGTAATCGGTCCGAGGGCGGCGAACTCCTTCAAAATTCCTTCGAGCCAGCGCTCGATGCCGTCCACATCGAGTGCGGGGCCGCCTACGAGGAGCTGCTGATTCGGTCGCAAGCGTTGAGCAACGCGCGCTCCCTGCTCGTCCCACAGCGTGGCCTTGGCGAGGGTTTTCCCCACATCCAAGACGACGGTCCAGCCATTGGCCATCATGTTATCCGTGATCGATTATGATTACTTTGTACGAGTTCTGATTGTTCTTTGCAACCCAAATTCGTATCATCGAGAGCCCTCTTCGAGGCAGAAAAGGACTCGGATGGCCCCGAATTTGTCACTACTTTTTGCCATTCCCGTGAATCGATGGTCGGACGCTCGGGCGGCCGCGCTCGATGCGGCCGGCCTGTTGCTTTACCGCTCGAACCTCTTGGGTTCCGATCTGACCGTGACCAATTTCGGGGGTGGCAACACCTCGGCAAAATTGCGTGAAACCGACCCGCTGAGTGGCGAATCGGTCGAGGTGCTGTATGTCAAAGGGTCGGGCGGGGATTTGGGCTCAATGACGCTCGATGGGTTCGCGACGCTCTACCAGCAGAAGCTATTGCAGCTGCAACGACTCTATCGCGGCGTCGCCGAGGAAGATGCCATGGTGGGCTATCTTCCGCACTGCACGTTCAATTTAAACCCTCGTGCGGCCTCCATCGATACGCCGCTCCATGCGCTCCTGCCCTTCGCGCACATCGATCATGTGCACCCTGACGCCATTATCGCGCTCGCCGCCGCCTCAAACGGGGAGGCAGTGACTCGAGAGATCTACGGTGACAGTGTGGGCTGGATCGCCTGGAAGCGCCCGGGGTTCCATTTGGGCGTGAGGCTCAAAGAGTATGTGTCCGGGCGCCCGAAGCTGCGCGGTGTGATGCTCGCCGGCCACGGCATCATCTGCTGGGGCGACACCTCGAAGCACTGCTACGACAACACGATTGATTTGATTGCGCGTGCGGCCACGTATCTCAATGAGCGATTGAGGAAAACGCCTGCCTTCGGAGGCCCGGTGCTCGAATCCCAGGCCGCCTCCGAGCGTCAGCAGATGGCGGCGAGACTGATGCCGACGTTGCGAGGGCTGATGCTCGGCAAGGGCGCCAAGGTCGGGCATTTCAACGATGACGGGGAGACTCTCGAATTCGTCAACGCGCGCGATTTTGCGCGGCTCGCAGCCATGGGGACGTCCTGTCCGGATCACTTTTTGCGAACCAAAATCGCGCCCCTCGCATTGGATCCTAAACGGTTAAGCGATCCCGGGTACCTCCGCGCTGCGGTGCAGGCGTACCGCGAGGACTACGGGAAATACTACGCGCGCTGCGCGGGACCTCACGATCCGCCGATGCGCGACGCAAACCCCGTCATTGTCTTAGTGCCCGGGGTGGGTCGCTTCGCCTTTGCCGCCGACAAGACGACCGCACGGCTCGCGAGTGAATTCTATGGCAATGCGATCAATGTCATGCGCGGCGCGACCGCGATTGGCGATTACGTCGGCCTACCCGAGACCGAGGCGTTCGCGATTGAATACTGGGCGCTCGAAGAGGCGAAACTCCGGCGTATGCCGAAGGCCAAGCCGCTCGCCGGCCGCGTAACGCTGATCACCGGAGGCGCGGGGGGCATCGGGCTCGCCACCGCGCGCTTACTGCTCTCCCAGGGCGCCTGCGTACTGATCGCGGATCGTGATGCCGAGGCATTGAAAACCGCCCACAGCAATTTGGCCAAGGCTTTTGGAGGCGATCAAGTTCGATCCGCCGTTTGCGATGTCACCCAAGAAGGGCCCGTGCAAACCGCGTTCGAGCTCTGTGCGCGGGAGTTCGGCGGCCTCGATATTTTGGTGGCGAACGCAGGCCTGGCCTCCGCCGCACCCATTGAGGAGACGACGCTCGCGCTTTGGCACAAGAACTACGATGTGCTCGCGCAAGGGTACTTTCTCTGCGCGAAGGCGGCATTCCCCTTGATGCGGGCGCAACAGCGCGGCTCGATCATCTTCATCGGGTCGAAGAATGCGCTGGCGGCGACCCCCAATGCCTCGGCCTACGCCTCGGCGAAGGCCGCTTCACTCCACCTCGCCCGCTGCTTGGCGCTCGAAGGGGCGGACGCCGGCATTCGCGTGAATGTGGTCAATCCCGATGCGGTGATCCGTGGCTCGCGAATCTGGGACGGCGAGTGGCGCAAGGAGCGAGCGGGCGCCTATGGAATTGATGCGGGCGAGGAGCTCGAGGAGTTCTATCGCAAGCGATCGCTCCTGAAGCAAAATGTACTACCCGAGGATATTGCAGAAGCCGTGTACTTCTTCGCCTCCGATGCATCGATCAAATCAACGGGCAACATCATCAATGTGGATGCGGGAAACGCGCAGGCCTTTACCCGGTAAGGAGGACTCATGAGTACGTACTCACCGCCTTTGGACGCTGAACTCATCGCGCGTCACAACGCGACGCGCCTTGCGGGGCTACGTGAGGATTATGCGGCGCTGTCGCGCAGTCTCGAGCGGCGTGGCCTGAGCATCGATGCCATCAAACGGCGTGCGGCGAAACTAGAATTGGCGACGCCCAGTTGGGGCGCCGGCGTCGGGGGCACGCGATTCGCGCGCTTCCCAATGCCCGGGGAGCCCACCAATCTTCGTGAGAAACTCGAGGATTGCGCCGCGGTTCAACAGCTATGTCGCGTGACGCCTCGCGTGTCGCTGCATTTCCCATGGGATAAGGTGAGCGATCCCAAGACAGTGCGCGAATGGGGCGAGGAGCTCGGCATCGGCTTTGATGCCGTTAACTCCAACACATTCCAGGATCAGGCGGCTCAAGCGCAATCGTATCGCTATGGCTCGCTCTCCCACACCGCCGCCGCCGTGCGCGCCCAGGCGGTGCAACACAACATCGAATGTATTCAATTGGGGCGGGCATTGGGGTCGAAGGCCCTCACCGTGTGGGTAGGTGATGGCACAAACTTTCCCGGCCAACAGGGACTTGCCGATTCGCTCGATCGCTATCTCGAGAGTGTTAAGGCCATCTACGCGGCGATCCCGGACGGCTGGCGGATGTTCATCGAACACAAGCTCTACGAGCCCGCGTTCTACTCCACCGTCGTATCCGATTGGGGCACAAGTTATTTAGTCGCCAAAGAATTAGGCCCGAAGGCGTATTGCTTGGTCGACTTGGGGCACCACGCGCCGAACGTGAACATCGAACAGATCGTCGCGCGCCTGCAGGCCTTCGGCAAGCTCGG
>Ga0335072_10004348_pt1 | contig 21102 bp, 20 predicted proteins | sample Lox_Sample_21_FD_206725 | JGI IMG/M metagenome (GOLD analysis project Ga0335072, IMG submission 206725) | Soil microbial communities from Loxahatchee National Wildlife Refuge, Florida, United States - Lox_Sample_2.1 | ecosystem: Environmental > Terrestrial > Soil > Wetlands | place: USA...
TCGCCGTCTCCGTTGTCGCCTCGGCGGCGCTGCTAGCCGCGGCCGCGCATGTCAGCGCGGCCGCGGCGAGGGCCGCGAGAGTCCTCAGCTTGGGCATCCGATTCCCCCGGCCGCCCGGCTCAGGTGGAGAAGTGGCCGCTCACGTGCACCGTGACGGCGTCGTTGGAACGCTCGATCGTGCCGCCGAAGCTCAGGCCCGATCCGTGCGCGTGGGAGTAGCTGCCGCTGCCGCCCGTGACCGACAGGGTGCCCGAGAAGGACGCGGTGCCGCCGTTGACGTGGTAGCTGCCCGACGCCGTGCCGCTGATCGAGCCGCCGTGCGGGGAGACCGTCATCTGGGCCGTCACGCGGTTGGTGGAGACGACGTCGAGGTGCAGCGTGACGGAGCCGCCCAGCGACCCCGTCGCCGGTCCGGACTCGTAGAGGTTGAAGCCGTGGCTTGACGTCCGGTGCAGGTGGGCGCTGTCGCTCAGCGAGATGGTACGCGCCGCTGTGGCGTGCGGTCCGCTCGCTCCCGCCACGGCCGGTGTGACTGCCAGGCCGCAGGCTCCCGCGGCTAGTGTGCCGGCGGCCAGGGCCCGCCGTATGCGGCTGGTGACTAACACGATTCGATCCTCTCCTCCGTGTGTGTGATGACCCCAGGCGAGCCTAGCAGCCTGGATTGAGACCCTATCGACTCGTTGGGCTTCTCGTCAAGGCACTGTTTATAACCGCTGACACAAGTCAAACCCGGGATCGGGCCGCGAGTTGCGGCATCCGGCGGGTCCGCGTCGCGGCCCGCCGGATGCCGGCGTCGTCACTGCACGCTGGGCTGCGGAGCGCCGGGTGGCGGGCCCTGGTAGCTCGAGCCCGAGCCCGAGCCTGAGCTGGAGCCCGAGCCGGAGCCGGATTCCATGTGCGGGCAGGGGTGTTTGGGCTGCGACGAGCCGCCCGAGGACGGCGTCGTCGTGGTTGACGGTGCGCTCGTCGTGGTTGACGGTGCGCTCGTCGTGGACGACGATGGGCTCGTCGTGGACGACGGTGTGCTTGTCGTGGACGAGCTCGTGCTTGCGGCGGGCGTCGCGCTGGCCGAGCCCGAGCTCGGCGCGGCGGCTGCGCCGGCGATGCCGGCGGCTGCGCCGCCCGCCGCCAGCGCGGTGGCCACGATCGCGGCCTTCAGCACCTGGGTTCTCTGCATGTCGCTGTGACCTCCTGGGGATCGCTTGCGGGTGTTGTCCTGTATGGCACTGTCGCCGCGGCGCCCTACGGGTCGCTATGCGTTGCGTAGGGCTTCTGTAAGGAATGCCCCGTTCGGCCCCGCGCCGCCTGCCGGGGCGCGACAATCGGCGGATGAGGATCCTCGTCGTCGACGACGACCGCGCCGTGCGCGAGGCGCTGCGCCGGGCGCTGACCCTCGGGGGCTACGAGGTGCAGCTCGCCGAGGGCGGCGTGGGGGCGCTCGAAGCCGTCGCCCAGTCGCTGCCCGACGCGGTGGTCCTGGACATCGGCATGCCCGACATCGACGGCCTCGAGGTCTGCCGCCGGCTGCGGCGCCTGGGCAACCGGGTGCCGATCCTCATCCTCACCGCCCGCGACGCCGTCGAGGACCGCATCGACGGGCTCGACGTGGGCGCCGACGACTACATGGTCAAGCCCTTCGACCTCGGAGAGCTCCAGGCGAGGCTGCGGGCGCTGCTGCGCCGCGCGGCTCCCGCCGGCGACGGCTCGCTGCAGGCGCCGGCCTTCGCAGAGGTCGCGCTGGACCCGGGGCGCCACGGGGCGGTCGTCGGGCGCCGGGCGGACGACGCCGGACACGGTGCCGCCGGCCCGGGCGGCGCCGTGGGTGACGGTGGGGCGGTGGGTGACGGTGTGGCGGTGGCTGACGGTGTGGCCGTCGGGGCCGGTGCGGCCGGTGCGGCCGTCGGGGCCGGTGCGGCCGTCGGGGCCGGTGGGGCCGGCGAGGGGTCGGCGGGCTTCGTCGAGCTCACCCGCACCGAGTACCAGCTGCTCGAGCTCTTCCTGCGCAACCCCCGCCAGGTGCTGACGCACGCTGTCATCTACGAGCGCGTCTGGGGGTACGACTTCGGGCCCTCCTCGAACGCGCTGCGGGTCTATGTCGGCTACCTGCGGCGCAAGCTCGAGCAGGCCGGGGCGCGGCCGCTGATCCACAACGTGCGCGGCGTGGGCTACGTCCTGCGCGAGCCCTGAGCGGGGCGGTGGGGAAGTGGGCGCACCGGCCTCGGATGCGGGCACCGGGCGGGCGGCCGGCGAGCTGGCGTCGACGCGGGCGTCGAGGTCCCGGGCGGGCTTCCTCGGGCGGATGACGCTGCGCACCAGGATCGCCGCGGTCGCGAGCCTCGCGGTCGCTCTCAGCGTGCTCGTCGCCGCGGTCGCGGTGTACTTCGTGGTGCGCGCCGACCTGCGCGGGCAGCTCGACGGCTCGCTGCGCCAGCGCGCCGGCGCCCTGATCGCGTCCGGGGCCGGGGGCGGGCCGGGCGGGGGCGGCCCCGGTGCCGGGCCCGGCGACGGCGACGCCCCGGCTCCGGAGCCGCCGCCGATGAGCGCCGGCGGCGCGACGTGGGGATTCCCCGACACGGTCCGGCCGCCGCCGTTCGGGGCGGCGTCGGGCTATGTCCAGTTCATCGGCCCCGACGGCGCCGTCTTCGTGCCCGCCGGGCAGGGGTCCTCGCGGCGCGTCCCGCTCGACGCCGGCGACCGGCGGATAGCGGCGGCGGGGCGCGGCAGCGCCTTCTCGGATCGCGCTGTCGCCGGGACCCGTCTGCGCGTCCTCACCCTCGGCGCCGGGCCGCGGGGGGCGGTGATGGTGGCGCTGCCGCTCGCCGAAGTCGACCGTGAGCTCGGCCGCCTGGAGCTGCTGCTCGCGGCCATCGGGGCCGCCGGCATCCTGCTCGCCGCGGGGCTCGGGGTGCTCGTCGCCCGCACGGCGCTGGCGCCGATCGCCCGCTTCACCCGCAGCGCCGAGCTCGTCACCGGCGGCGTCGGGCGGGGCGCGGGGGACATCGGGCGGGGTGCGGGCGGCGCCGGAGGCGCCGGAGGTGCGGGCGGCGCCGGAGGTGCGGGCGGCGTCGGGCGGGGCGCGGGCGGCGTCGGGCGGGGCGCGGGCGCCACCGGAGGGGGTGCGGGACGTCCCCGACAGTCCGCCGGACGCCTGGACCTGAGCCGCCGCCTGCCGGTCGTCGGCGAGGACGAGCTTGCCCGGCTCGCGGCCAGCTTCAACGCCGCCCTCGACGCCCTGGAGCGCTCGGTCGGCGCCCAGCGGCGGCTGATCGCCGACGCGGGCCACGAGCTGCGCACGCCGATCGCCTCGCTGCGCGCCAACATCCAGGTGCTTCAGCATGAGGGGCGCCTCTCGGAGGGGGAGCGCGAGGGCCTGCGCCGCGACGTCGTCGAGGAGCTCGACGAGCTCACCGGGCTGATCTCAGACGTCGTCGAGCTCGCCCGCGGCGGCGAGCGCGAGCCGGCCCACGACGAGCTGCGCCTCGACGAGATCGTGCGCGCCGCCGTGCAGCGGGCCGAGCGGCGCGGCGGGGTCCGCTTCGCGCTCGGAGTCGAGCCCACGCTGGTCCTCGGCGACGCCCCCGTCGTCGACCGCGCGGTCTCCAACCTGCTCGAGAACGCCCGCAGGTGGAGTCCGCCGGACGGCCTCGTCGAGGTTGCGCTGCGCGACGGCGAGCTCACCGTGCGCGACCACGGGCCGGGCTTCGACGCGGCCGACCTGCCGTTCGTCTTCGACCGCTTCTACCGCGCCGCCGGTGCCCGCGAGCTGCCCGGCTCCGGGCTCGGCCTGGCCATCGTCCGCCAGGCCGCGGAGGTGCATGGCGGCTATGCCCGGGCCGAGAACGCGCCCGGCGGCGGCGCGCTGCTGCGGGTCGGCTTCGGGACGCCGCTCGGCGAGACGTCGGGTGTCGCGGCGTCCGGCGGCGGGCGCGATTGAAGAGCTCAGCCGCCGTCCGTCGCCTGCGGGCGCCCGTCTCGCCGCTCTCCCAGCCGCCGTCCGTAGCCGCCCTCAACCAACCGCGGCCTTGGCGTTGTGGTTGAAGGAGCCCACGTCGGCTTCGCCCAGGGACACGCTCGGCGGGTGATCCTCCAGCAGCTTCAGGCTGCGCCGCATGTCCTCCAGCAGCAGGTCCGCCATGTCGCGGCTGAAGCCGTGGCGCACCAGGATCCGCTGGATCGCCACCTCCTCCAGGTTCGCCGGCAGCGTGTACGCCGGCACCAGCCAGCCCCGGGCCCGCAGGCGGTCGGCGAGGTCGAATAGGTTGAAGCCCGGGTCTGCGCCCTCGGCGATGGTCCACGACACCGCCGCGATGCCCTTCTGCGGGTCGCCGGCGTGGACGATCTCGAAGGGGCCGAGCTTCGCGATCTCCCGCGCCAGGTGCGCGCAGGTCTCGTACGTCGCCCCGTGGACCCGGGCGTAGCCCTCCCGGCCGAGGCGGATGAAGTCGTAGTACTGCGTCACCACCTGGCCGCCGGGGCGGGAGAAGTTGAGGTTGAACGTCGGCATCTCCCCGCCGAGGTAGTTGACGTTGAAGATCATCTCCTGCGGCATGTCCTGGCTTTCACGCCACACCGCCCAGCCGCAGCCCAGCGGCGCCAGGCCCGTCTTGTGGCCGGAGGCGTTGATCGACTTCACCCGCTCCAGGCGGAAGTCCCAGGGCAGGTCCGGCGCCGTGAACGGCGCCAGCAGCGCCCCGCTGGCCCCGTCCACGTGCAGCGGGATGTCGATGTCCTTCGACGCCTGCAGCTCGTCCAGGGCGGCCGCGATCGCCGGCACGTCCTCGAACAATCCCGTGAACGTCTGGCCCAGGGTCGCCACCACCATGATGGTGTTCTCGTCGCATCGCTCCAGGCACTGCTCGGGGCCCATCAGGTAGCGGCCCCGGTCCATCGGGATCTGGCGGATCTCGACGTCGAAGTAGCGGGCGAACTTCTCCCAGCAGACCTGCACCGGGCCGCACACGATGTTAGGCCGCTCCGGCTCTGTGCCCCCGCCGCCTGCGTTGGCAATGCCGCCTGCGCCTGCCCCTCCTGCGCCTGCGCCGCCGACGCCCGCGCCGCCGGCCGCATTCCCGGCCGCGCCACGGCGTCGCGCCCGCCAGCGGAACTTCGCCGCCAGGCCCGACAGCATCGCCGCCTCGCTGGACCCCGTCGTCGAGGTGCCCAGGGTCGTTCCCGGGTGCGGCGAGTGCCAGAGGTCGGCCAGCATCCGCACGCAGCGGGACTCCAGCTCCGCCGTCTGCGGGTACTCGTCCTTGTCGACGATGTTCTTGTCGAAGGACTCCGCCAGCAGCGCCAGCGCCTCGGGCTCGGCCCAGGTCGTGCAGAACGTCGCCAGGTTCATCCGCGCCACCCCGTCGAGCAGCAGCTCGTCGTGGATCAGCGCGTACGCCAGCCGTGGGTCGCACTCCTGTGCCGGGAAGCGCCGCTTCGGCGCCCCGTGGCGGGCCATCTTCGTCTCGTAGGGGTCCTCTTCCTCCAGGCTCTCGTGCCTGTGCGGGGTGTGCGGGTGATCGTTCATGATCGTCGCTCCTTGTCGCCCTGTTGCCCGGTTTCGCCCGTTGGACAAAGGCGAAAGCGGCCGCCGGCAGCGTCTGGCCGGTGGGGGGCCGGCGACGTCGCCGCTCCCTAGCATGACCGATCCGGCCGTTCACCTCGCTGAACGCAAGTCGCGAACAACGGCCCATTGTGGGCACCTCGCCGGGTCCCCATCATCGCCTCCAGCAGGTCTCGTCCGCTCGAACAGCCCGCGGAGCGAGACGGCAGCACAGCAGCGAGGGATGCGCGGAACGAATTCGCGCAAAGGGAAAAAGTCTAACCATGGACGGGAGACGAATCAGATGCTCACTCAAACCAGGACCGCCGATCGCGGACATATCGGGCTGCGCGCCCGGGCCACGCTGGACGAGTCGCCTGAGGGCCTGCGCCAGGTGCGACTCGCCATCGCCCGCGCCAAGGAGGGAGACCGCGACGCCCTGCGGCTGCTCTACGTGCGCTACTCCGACAACGTGTACGGCTACGTCCGCAGCATCGTGCGAGACGAGAAGGAGGCCGAAGACCTCACGCAGCACGTCTTCCTGAAGCTCATCACGGCGATAGCCAAGTACGACGACCGCGGCGTCCCCTTCTCGGCCTGGCTGCTCCGGCTGGCCCGCAACGCCTCGCTGGACCACCTCCGCCGCCGCCGTGCCACCCCCGCCGAAGAGGTCTACGGCGCCGACGTCCAGTTCGATGCCGACGCCCTCGACAGCGCCCGCGACCTGCGCGCCGCGCTCGACGCCCTCCCCGAGGAGCAGCGCAGCGTCGTCGTCATGCGCCACGTCATCGGCCTCACGCCACCCGAGATCGCTTTGCGCATGGGACGCTCGGAGAGCTCCATCCACGGTCTGCACCACCGCGGCCGCCGCGCCCTGCAGCAGGAGCTGCGGCGTCTGGACTGCGCGCCGTCCACCGCCGTCGCCGCCTGAGCCCGCCATGCCAGGCGCCACCGTCGCAGACGAGCCACTGAACGCCGTCGAGCCGGCGCCCGCCGCGCCGGCCGGCGGCCAGCTCACGCTCGCCGCCTCCACACCGGGAAAGGAATCCCTCATGCCCCCGACCCAGGTCCCGTTCACGCGCATGGACTGCGCCGACCCCGCCCTCCTGGAGGAGCTGCTCGGCGTCGTTCGCGAAGTCGCGCAGCGCGGAGCCTTCACCCTCGGCCATCACGTCGAGGACTTCGAGCGCGACTTCGCCGCATACTGCGAGACCGACTTCGCCGTCGGCGTCTCCTCCGGCACCGACGCCCTCTCCCTCTCCCTCCGCGCCCTGGAGGTCGGACCCGGCGACGAGGTCATCCTGCCGACCAACTCCTTCATCGCCACCGCCGAGGCCGTCAGCGCCGTCGGCGCCACCCCGCGCCTGGTCGACGTCGACCCGGACTCCCACCTGATCAGCGCCGACCATGTCGCCGCCGCCCTCGGGCCCCGAGTCCGCTGCGTGATTCCGGTACACCTCTACGGCGCCACCGTCGACCTCGACCCCATCCTCGCCCTCGCCCGCGACGCCGGCATCCACGTCCTCGAGGACGCCTGCCAGGCCCACGGGGCCCGCTACCGAGGACGGCGGGCGGGAACCCTCGGCGCGCTGGGCTGCTTCAGCTTCTACCCCGCCAAGAACCTCGGCGCCTGGGGCGACGGCGGCGCCGTCGTAACCGCCTCGCCGGAGCTCGCCGACCGCGTCCGCCTGCTGCGCTCCCACGGCGAGCGGCCCCGCTACCACCACCGCGTCGCCGGCTCCACGGCGCGGCTGGACGCCCTGCAGGCCGCCATCCTGCGGCGCAAGCTCACCCGGCTCGACGGCTGGAGCGACGAACGCCGACGGCTCGGCGCGACGCTGCGCAGGTGTCTCGCCGGGAGCGGGGTCGACCCCGTGCGTCTGCCCTTCCCCGACGCCGACCACGTCCACCACCTCTTCGTCGTCCGCAGCGACCGCCGCGACGCCCTGCGCGAGCACCTCGTAGGCGAGGGCGTCGCCAGCGCCATCCACTACCCCGTGCCGATACACGCCACCGGCGCCTACGCCGAGCTCGACTCCGGCAGTCTCCCCGTCGCCGAGTCCCTCGCCGGACAGATCTGCTCGCTTCCCATCTTTCCCGGCATGACTCAGGCCGAGCTCGACCAAATTGTCGGTGCCGTGGAGAAGTTCACGAAAGGCGAAACGGGCGCGCCGCGTTGATTGGCCAGATGGGAATGACGGGCATCCAATCAGGGGAAGGCGCCGCCGTCGCGGCGCTCGACGGGGCGGCGAAGCGCGCCGCCGGCGACGAGCTCGCCGGGCAGGAGACCACCCGCCTGCGCGTCGTCCAGGGTGGGCGCTCGCTCCCCCTCGGTGTTCGCCTCCGACGCAGCGCGGGGGAGATCGGCCGGCGACTCGTCGAAGGCACCGCGGCGACGCTGCTGCTGCTCCTGCTCAGTCCCGTCCTGCTCGCCGCGACGCTCGCCATCCGCGTCGACTCCGGCGGGCCCGCCCTCTTCCGCCAGCGCCGCCTCGGGCGCGGCCGGCGCGAGTTCACCGTCTTCAAGTTCCGCACCATGCACACCGGCGCCGACACCGCCCCGCATCGCGAATATGTGAAGTCACTGATAGAGGGCGACCGCGGGCCCAAGCACGGGCAGCTCTACAAGCTCTCCGTCGACGACCGTGTCACTCCCGTCGGGCGCTTTTTGCGCAGCTGGAGCCTCGACGAGCTGCCCCAGCTCATCAATGTCCTGCGCGGCGACATGGCCTTCGTGGGACCCCGCCCGGTGATCCCCTACGAGGCCGAGATCTATCCCCCCCAGTATCTCCGGCGCTTCGACGTCCGGCCCGGGCTCACCGGCCTTTGGCAGGTCAGCGGACGCAACGAACGCAGCTACCAGGAGATGGTCCGCCTCGACATCGACTACGCCGCCAATCACTCGGCCTGGCGCGACCTGCGGATTCTGCTCAAAACCGTTCCCGTTGTTCTACGCCGGCAGGGGGTTGCCTGAGATGCTTGACCACAGCGAGCGCTTCGGCGCTCCTCGCATACTCGACCGTGGCCGGCCGGTCGGCGCCGCCGTCGTCGGCTACGGCTACTGGGGGCCCAACCTCGCCCGTAACATCGCCGAAAGCCGCGGCCTGCGGCTGCTCGCCCTCTGCGATCGCGACCCCGCCGCGCTGAAGCTCTTCTCGCGCCGCCACCCCGAGGCGCGGGCCGTCAACGAGCTCGACGCCGTCCTCGTCGATCCGGACGTCGAGGCCGTCGTCATCGCCACCCCGCCTCAGAGCCACCACGCGCTCGTCCGCCGGGCGCTGCAGGCTGGCAAGCACGTCCTCGTCGAGAAGCCGCTCGCCACGCGCCTCCAGGACGCCCACGACCTCGCCGACGTCGCCGCCGCCGAGGATCGCGTGCTGATGCCCGGGCATACCTTCATCTACAGCCCTGCCGTCAACGCCGTGCGCGACCTCATCCAGGAGGGCGTCGTCGGCGACGTCCACTTCGTCACCTCCTCGCGGATGAACCTCGGCAAGTACAACGGCGACGGCGTCGTCTGGGACCTCGCCCCCCACGACCTCTCGATCCTCCTCTACTGGCTGGCGCAGCCGCTCGTCGAAGTCGCCGCCTCCGGCTCCAGCGTCCTGCGCCAGGGCGTCCCCGAGACGGCCTTCATCACGCTCACCTTCGAGGGCGGCCAGACGGCCAACGTGCAGATCTCCTGGCTCGCCCCCCGCAAGCTCCGCCAGATGATCGTCGTCGGCAGCCAGCGCATGGTCCAATACGACGACATCGCCGCCGACGAACCCGTCCGCATCTACGACCGCGGCATGGACATCCTCCCGCCGACCCCCGCCAACTTCGGCGAGCACCAGCTCATCTACCGAACCGGCGACGTCGTCATCCCCCGCGTCGAGCCCAGGGAGCCACTGCGGCTCGAGCTCGAAGACTTCGCCCACGCCATCCGCACCGGCGAGGAACCCCGCTCCAACCTCGCCCTCGGCATCGAGATCGTCGCCGCCGTCGAGCTCGCCCAGGAGTCCCTGCGCGCCGGCGGCAAGCCGCTCGCCCTGCCCCTGTTCAGCGACCGCGCCCGCGCCGCGGCGTGACCACGAGGGCATCGCAATGAGGATCCGCCCCCGCATCATCTCCGTCATCGGCGCCCGCCCGGAGATCATCCAGGCCGCCCCCGTCTGCGAGGCCCTCGCCCCGCTCGCCCACGAGATCCTCGTCCACACCGGCCAGCACTACGACGAGGCCATGTCCGGGAGCCAGATCCTCGCCACCCGGCTGCCGCGGCCCGACCACAACCTCGAGGTCGGCTCCCGCTCGCCCAAGGAGCAGGTCGACCTCGCCCGCCTCCGTCTCGAAGATCTCATCCTCGCCGAGCGCCCCGACGCCGTCATCGTCCGCGGGGACACCAACGCCACCCTCTCCGGCGCCCGCGCCGCCGCCGCCCTCGGGGTGCCCCTGGTTCACGTCGAGGCCGGCCTGCGCTCCTACCGCGACGACATGCCCGAGGAGCACAACCGCATCGAGACAGATGGACTGGCCCAGCTACTCTGCGCCCCCACCCCGGGCGCCGCCGCCAACCTCGAAGGAGAGGGCGTACCCGGGCAGATCCACATCACCGGCGACCCCCTCTGCGACACGCTGGAGAGCTGGCGCGAGCAGATCCGTCCGGCCGGCGCCGGCGACTACGTCCTCGCGACGGTCCACCGCAACTACAACACCGACAACCCAGAGCGCCTCGGTGCCGTCCTGAAGTGCCTCGCCCGCTCGCCGCTGCCGGTCGTCTTCCCCCTGCACCCCCGCACCCGCACCCGCATCGACGCCTGGGGGCTGCGCGTGCCCGAGAGCATCCAGCTCGTCGACCCCGTCCCCTACACCCGCATGCTCGAGCTCGAGCGCGGCGCCCGCGCCATCGCCACCGACTCCGGCGGCGTCCAGCGCGAGGCCTACCTCTGGGGCGTCCGCTGCATCACCCTGCGCGAGGAGACCGAGTGGGTCGACACCGTGCAAACAGGCTGGAACACCCTCGTCGGCGTAGACCCCCAGGCCTTCGCCGAGGCGATGCGCAAGCCGTTGCCGCGCGAGCGGCCACCGATCTTCGGCGACGGCCGCGCCGCCCAGCGCATCGCGCGGCTCGTCGTCGACTTCCTGAGGGAAGGGATGCCGCCCGGCGGCGGGGCAGCGCCGCTCGCCGCCGGGATCGGCGCTGGAGCGGCGGCATGAGATTCGCGCACGGACACCACCCAAGAAGGAGTGCGGTTCATGGATGAGCTGAACGTCGGACTGATCGGCGCCGGACGCATGGGCGCCTACCACGTCGAGACCTGGGAGCGCGTCCCCTGCGGACGCCTCACCGCCATCGCCGAGCCCGACGAGAACGTCGCCCGCGCCCGTATCGGTCGGCGGCCGATCGAGTGGGTCGCCGACTACCGCTGGCTGCTCGAGCGCGCCGACGTCGACGCCGTCTGCATCTGCACCCCCTCCGAGCACCACGCCCGCGTCGCCCTCGACGCCCTCGACGCCGGCAAGCACGTCTTCGTCGAGAAGCCCATCGCCATCGCCCTCGACGATGGCCTGCGCATGGCCGCCGCCGCCCGCATGGCCGGACTCAAGCTCGTCGTCGGACACGTCGAGCGCTTCAACCCCGCCGTCGGCAAGCTCGCCGAGCTCATCCAGGAGGGCCGCATCGGCCGGGTCTTCCGCGCCCACGCCACCCGCGTCGGGCCGCTCCCCGTCCGCATCCAGGACACCGGCGTCGCCATCGACCTCGCCACCCACGACCTCGACCTCATGCAGTTCGTCCTCGGCCGGCAGATCTCCAGCATCTACGCCGAAGGCAGCCGCTGTGTCCACCCCTCCCAGGAGGACATCATCTCCTGCCTGTTGCGCTTCGGCGACGACGGACCCCAGGGCCTGCTCGACGTCAACTGGCTCACCCCCGAAAAGCGTCGCGAGATGACCGTCATCGGCGAGGGCGGCATGCTCAGCGCCTCCTACCTGACACAGGACGTCTGGTTCACCGAGTCGACCGGCGCCCCCACCGCCTGGAGCGAGCTCGCCCGCATCCGCGGCGACGCCGAGGGTGCCGCCATCCGCTTCGCCCTGCCCCGCGTCGAGCCCCTCGCCGCCGAGCTCGAGGCGTTCGCCCGCTGCGTCCTGGACGACACCCCCGAGCCCGTCAGCGCCCAGGAGGGCTGCCGCGCGCTCGCCGCCGCCCTCGCCGTCCGCGACTCCGCCGCCAACCGCCGGCCCGTCCAGCTGCTCGACGCACCCCTTGCCCGTCCCGTCCGCATCGCCGCCTAGAGAGGAGATCCGCACCATGATCCGCTTCGTCATCCCCGCCTACAACGAGCGCGACAACATCCCCCGGCTCATCGCCGACATCGCGCCCGTCGCCCGCCAGCTCGGCGCCCGCGTCATCTTCGTCGACGACGGCTCCACCGACGGCACCGCCGAGGCCATCGCCGAGCACGGCGACGCGCTGCACTTCGCCGTCGTCACCCACTCCGTCAACCGCGGCCTCGGCACCGCCATCAACTCCGGGCTGCGCGCCGCCCTGGGCGAGTCCGGCGACGACGACGCCATCGTCACCCTCGAGGCCGACAACACCTCCGATCTGTCGGATCTCCCGCGCATGATGGAAGAGTTCCACGCCGGCGCCGACGTCGTCCTCGCCTCCGTCTACGCTCCCGGTGGGCGCATCCTCGGCGTCGCCCCCTGGCGCCTCACCGCCTCCAAAGCCGTCTCCAACGCCTTCCGCTACGCCGGCGGCCTGCGCGACATCCACACCCTCTCCTCCCTCTACCGCGTCTACCGCGCCGGCACGTTGCGGCGAGCGTCCGAAACCTACGGCTACCTCTTGGTGCGCGAGCCCGGCTTCGCCGCCAACGTCGAGCTGCTCTTGAAGCTCTACAACGCCGGCGCCCGCGTCGTCGAGGTCCCCACCACCAACGACTGGTCCCGGCGCCTAGGCGTCTCCAAGATGAGCCTCCGCCCGACGGTTCTCGCCTACGGCCGGCTCATGGCCGCCCACCTCGTCGGGCGCATCCAGCCGCCGCCCATCTCGCCGCTCGGCAGCGAGGAGCTCGCGGCCCGCGCCGAAGAGCGGCCCACCGCCCAGCTCTACGCCATCGCCGGGCGACAATGACCGGGGACACGCCCCGCATAGGGGTCGTCGGCGCCGGTGTCCTCGGCACCGTTCTCGCCCTCCGGCTCGCCCAGGGCGGCGCCCGGGTGACCCTGCTCGAGCGCGCCCCCACCGCCGGTGGGCTCGCCGGGGCGTTCGACTTCGGCGGCCACCGCGTCGACCGCTTCTACCACGTCATCGTCCCCTCCGACGAGCGCATGATCGCCCTCGCCGGCGAGCTCGGCCTGGAGGACCAGCTCAGCTTCTCTCCCGTCGGCGTCGGCTTCTTCGTCGACGGCAACATGCACCCCTTCAACGGTATGGGCGACTTCCTCCGGTTCCCCCCGCTCTCGCCGTTGGGGCGGGCCCGGCTCGCCTGGTTCGTCCTCCAGTGCCAGCTCCGGCACGACTACTCCGCCCTCGAGGAGCTGCCGCTCGAACGCTGGCTGACACGCCACTGCGGCCGCCGCGTCGTGGAGCGCATCTGGCGGCCCCTCCTGGACTCCCGCTTCAACTCCCGCCACAGCGAGCTGCCCGCCACCTATCTCTGGGCGCGCACCAACCGCATGCGCTCCGCCCGCCAGAGCCGCTCCGCCGGCGAGGTCATGGGCTGCCTCCGCGGCGGGCACGAAACGCTGGTCGCCGCCGCCGTCGAGCGCGCCCGCCAACTCGGCGTCGACGTCCGGCTCGGCGCCGGTGTCGAAGGGCTCGTCCAGGACGGGTCTGGCGCCGTTCTCGGGGTTCGCGTCGACGGCGCCGACGAGCGCTTCGACCTCACCATCCCCACCCTCCAGCCCCCCGCCCTGAAACGGCTCCTGCCGGACCAATTGCAGCCCCTGCTCGACGCCTACCCCAGCCGCTACCTCGGGGTCGTCTGCCTCATCCTCAAGCTCCGCCGTTCCCTGCTGCCCTACTACTCCGTCAACATCTGCGACCCCACGCCGATCACGACAGTCGTCGAGACCTCCCACGTCGTCGGCACCGACCACACCGACGGGCTGCGGCTCGCCTACCTCCCCAAGTACTGCGAAGCCGGCAGCCCCGAGTTCGCCGAGGACAACGACTCCGTCTACCGGCGCTACACCGACATGCTCGCCAAGCTCGCCCCCGACTTCTCCCACGACGACGTCGTCGACTGGACCGTCCAGCGCGCGCCCCTCGTCGAGCCCGTCCACGCCCTCGGTCATCAGCCGCGCTGCGCGCCGATCTGGCCCGGCGTCGAGGGGCTGGGGCTGGCGTCGGCCAGCCAGATCTACCCCCGGCTGCTCAACGGCGAGTCGGTCGTCGGGCTCGCCGAGCGGGTCGCCGGGGAGGCCCTGGAGCGGGTCTCGGGGGTCAGCGCCGCGGGCCGCCAGCGCGGCGACGCCCCCATGCCCGCCCACCTCCTCGCGGCCTGAGGCCCCCGCTCCCGTCCGGGTCTCCGCGGCCCCGAGAGTCTCGGCGCCCGAGGGTCTCACTGCCCGAGGGTCTCGGCGCCCGAGGGGTCTCGGGACACAAAGTGACACACGGTGGCACAATGCTACGATTGTGCCGTGAGCGACCACTTCACCTTGCGACTGCGCCCCGGCGTCGGGGAGCGGCTGCGCGCCCGCGCCCGGCGCGTCGGCGGCACCCCGCGGGCGCTCGCCCAGCGCTACGTCGACGAGGGGCTGCGCCGTGACGAGCATCCCCTGATCCGCTTCGCCGAAGGGCCCAGCGGCCGGCGCGCCGCGCTCGTCGGCAGCGGCCTCGACGTCTGGGAGGTCGTCGCCACAGTCCGTGAGAACGACAACGACCTCGAGCAGGCCGCCTCGCTGCTGGGAGTCCCGCCCGGGCTGGTGCAGGCCGCAATCGACTACTACGGCGCCTTCCGCGAGGAGATCGACGCGCAGATCGCCGACAACGAGGCCGCCTGGGAGCGCGGCTACGCGACCGCCCAGGTCGGGAGGAGTGCGCTGAAGGAGTGAAAGCTCTGCTCGACGAGCAGCTCTCCGACCAGATCGCGCGACTCCTGCGCCAACGCGGACTGGACGCCCAGGCCGTCGTCGAGCGCGCCGACCTGCGCCAGGCAACCGACCACGAGGTGATCGAAACCGCATCCCGCGAGGACCGCGCCGTCGTAACCAACAACATCAAGGACTTCCGCCCCCTCGCCGCCGAGCGCCTCGCCGACGGTCGCGGCCACGCCGGCCTCATCCTGCTCCCCGCCGCCCGCAGCCGCGGCCGGCAGGCGACCGGCGCCATCGCCGACGCGCTCGACGCGCTGATGCGCGCTCACCCCGACGGCATCGCCGGCGCCGAGCACTGGATCGCGCCCTTCTGAGCGGCCTCTCGCCAAGAATTACCGGGTGCCTTGGGTGGGGGCCCGGGTGCCGCCCGCGGCTCGCCTGCCGGCCGACGTCAGCTCGTCCACCAGCGCCAGGTACCGCTCCCGCTGACGCTCCCAGGCGATCTCGCGCAGGCGCTCCGCCGCGCGCGCCGCGCGGGTGCGGGCCGCATCTGGGTCGGCGCACACCGACTCCAGCGCCCGCGCCAGATCCTCGGGATTGCCCGGCTCGAAGGCCCCCAGGTCGTCCTCCCCGAAGTAGCCCGCTATGCCCGGCAGCCGCGACGCCACCACCGGCAGACCCATGTGCACGTACTCCAGCAGCTTCACCGGCAGCAACAGCTCCGTGAAGCGGTCGTGCAGCGTCGGCACCACCCCGACGTGCGCCGCCTCCAGCTCCGCCGGAATCTGCTCGAAGGGGACCGGGTTGGGGGAGACCTGAATGCGGTCTGAGTCGATCTCCGCCGCCAGCGCCGCCAGCCGGTCGCGGTCTTCGCCCGACCCGCACACCCGCAGCTCCAGGTTGGGGGCCGTCTCCCGCAGCCGGCTCCACGCTCGGATCGCGCACTCCACCCCGAACCGCGGCGCCAGGCCGCCGTGGTAGAGCACCCGCAGCCGGCCCCCCTCGGGCCAGCCCATCGGCTCCCGCGGCGGGCCGAACACCCGCTCGTCGGGCGAGTTCATCACCACCATCGTCCGACCCACCCCCACCCCGCGGCCTTCCAGGCGCCGGCGCGCCACCTCCGTCACCACGATCACATGCTTCGCCAGCGCCGCGCTCAGACGCTCCTCGACCAGCAGCGCCCGTTCCAGGGCGTCGCCCTCCGGACGGCCGTACTTGGTGGCGAACAGCTCCGGGAACGTGTCGTGGACGTTGAGGATCACCGGCGTCCCCCGCAGCCGCGGCAGCAGCGCCGTCGCCGTCAATGCGTCGGGCATGTTGTGCACCTCGACCACGTCGAACCGTCGCCGCGCCTCGAGTGCGCTCAACCGCCACAGCGCCCGCGCCGTGAACGCTGCGTAGCTGCCCACGTACGCCGCCGGGCCTCCGCCCGCCTTCTCGCCCGCCACCGGGTGCACCCGGATCACGCCCTCCCCGACCCGCAGCTCCTCGCGCTCGCCCACGCAGATCAGGTCCACCTCGTCGCCGCGGTGCGCCAGCGCCCGAGCCTGACGCTGGATGCGCGAGTCAAGCCGGAAGTCCGAGATGTGCACCATCGCCACCCGCAGCCGGCGGCGTCGGGCGGCCCCCTCCGGCGGGGTCCCAGAGGGAGTCGTCGGCCGTGGCCGTCCCGTCTGCCGCGTCCTCTCGCGGGCCAGCGCGGTCTGCTCCGCGTCGCCGGCCGACGGGATCCGTACCGCCGTATCGCTGGTCCGCACCGCCGTCTCGTTCAACACAGCGCCACTCCGCTCAACACAGCGCCACCTCGTCCCCGTCGCCCACCGTCACCCGCAGCGCCCGCGGCAGCGAGAAGTCGCGATAGATCCGCGCCTCGCGTCCCACCACGCTGGCCACCAGGCGGCCGCCGATGTGGGTGATGCTCGCACCCTCCAGCACGATCGAGCGCTCCACCTCGGCGCCCTCCACCCGCGCCCCGGCGCCGATCGACGTGTACGGGCCGATGTAGGAGTCCAGCACCAGCGCCCCGGCCCCCACGATCGCCGGACCTACGATCGTGCTCGACTGCACGCACGCCGTCGCGTGCACCTCGACGTTGCCCTCGATCCGGTTGCCCTCCGTCGCCTGGGCCTCCGGCGGACACAACGCATCGAGCGCCATCCGGTTCAGCTCCAGCAGCTCCGCCGTGGAGCCCCCCGCCTGACGCCAGCCGCGGACGCGCTCTACCCGGATCGCTCCCCCCGCCTCCGCCAGGCGCTCCGCCAGCGGAACCAGATCCAGTCCGCGCTCCCCGCACCACCTCACCGCGCCGCCGGCCTCCCGCAGCGCCCCCGGGCCCAGCAGAAACACACCCGCCACCTCCACCGGCCCCTCCTCCCGCGATCCCGCCATCCGCAGCAGGCGCCGCGTCGCCAGGCCGATCGAGGCCGCGCCCGACGGCGGCCGGTGAACCAGCGTCACCAGGTCCGGCGAATCCCCCCCCAGCAGCGCCGCCAACGGCGCCAACGGCTGCGCCAGCAGACCGTCGCCGGCGTGAACCACGCAGGCCGCCCCGCCCACCGCCTCCGCCGCGCCCGCCAGCGACCGGCTCAGGTCGCCCTCTGTCCACGAGAGGTGGGACACCCGCAGACCCGGAGGTCGCTGCTCCTCCACGCACCGCCGCAGCTCCTCCCCCGGCAGCGCCACCAGCACCTCACCGACTCCCGCCCCCGCCAGCTCCGCGAGCACGTGGCCCACGACCGGGCGGTTCGCCACCCGTTGCAGCGCGCCATCGCTCGGCTCCGCGCAACCCCCCGGCAGGATCAGGCCCTTCAAAGTCATCATCCACAAAACGCTTCGGCGGTCCCCCCGCTCGCACGCCGTGCCTCGGCGTGCCCGTCTGACCGATTCGCCGTCGGGGCCCAGCGTCCGACCAACTCGCCGTCGGGGCTCAGCGCCCATCGCGAGGCCCGACGGCAACCTCAGAGGGCCGTCGTCGGCCTGTCCGCCCCCAGCATCCGCCGGCGCAGCTCCCGGCGGGTGAAGCGCCGGTACTCCGGGTCCGGCACCTGCTCCACCCCGCGCACCGCGCCGCGGACATATCCGTACAGGAACGCCGCCCCCGACAGCCCCCGCGGAGCCCGGCCCGCCACCTTCACCGAGCGCAGCGCCACCCACAGCGGGTCGTAGTGGGCGATGTACGCGCACTCACCGTGCCGCGCGTGTCCCCGCAGCGCACCGTCGGCGCTCGCCAGCGGCCGATGATGAACCGAGACCAGGTCCGTGAAGCGGCGCGTCCGAAACCCGCGCATCCGCGCGTAGGTCTCGTCGATCGTGTCCCACCCCAGGCGCTCCTGCACCCCGCCGATCGCCGTCAGGCACTCCCCCGACCAGCACTTCAGCGCGCCGTGCACATGGTGCTCCGGAATCCGGATCGACCGCTGCCCCCCGTCCGCCGTCGGCTCCACCAGCACCCCGCCGGCTATGCCCAGAGACCCGTCCCGCGCGAAGCGCTCCATCAACACCCTCAGGTACTCCCGCGGCAGCTCGATGTCGCCGTCCAGCTTCATCACGTGGGTGAAGTCCGCCAGGTCGACATCCGCCAGCGCCGCGTTGAAGTTGCGCACCTCCTGCGCCAGCGACAGCCGGTCGCGCGCCTCGCCCGACGCCGGACCGCCGGCGGGCGCCCGCCGCACCTCCAGGAACGGCACCTCCGCCTCCAGCTCCAGCAGCTGCGCGTAGGTGTCGTCGTCGGAGTCGTCCTCCACCACGATCCACCGCGCCGGCGCCAGCTCCTGCGCCGCCACCGCCCGCACCACCCGTGCGATGTGCGCCCCCTCGTTGCGCACCGGCGACACCACCAGGATTCGCGCCGTCGACCCGCTCACGAACAAGCAACGATTCACCGGCCCCGTTATTTCACCGTGGACCTCGCCGTCATCGTCGTCTCCGCCAACGACGCCCGCTGGCTGACGCCCTGCCTGCAGAGCATCTACGACCGCGCCGGCGACATCGACCTCGAGGTCATCGTCGTCGAGAACGCCTGCACCGACGGCACCCGCGAGCTCGTCGAAACCCGCTTCCCCCAGGCCACCGTCCTCAGCTCTCCCAACCGCGGCTTCGCCTACGGCAACAACCGCGGGCTCGAACACACCGACGCCCGCCATCTCCTGCTCATCAATCCCGACACCGAAATCCTCGACGGCGAGCTCGCCGAGCTCGTCCGGCGTTTCGACGCCCACCCCCAGATCGGGCTCGCCGGCGTCCGCCAGATCGACGGCGAGGACCGGCCCCTGCTCACCATCCGCCGCTTCCCCAGCCCCGCCCGCGCCCTCGGCGAGGCGCTGCGCTCCGAGCGCTGGCCCCTGCATCCCGCCTGGGCCGGGGAGCGCGTCCTGCGCGCCGACGCCTATCGCGGCGAGCGCGAGTGCGACTGGGTCTCGGGCTCCTGCATGTTCGTCCGCCGCCACGCCCTGCTCGCCGCCGGCATGCTCGACGAGCGCTTCTTCCTCTACAGCGAGGAGACCGACCTCTGCCTGCGCATCCGCCGCGCCGGCTACCGCATCCTGCACCTCCCGCAGCTCACCATCCGCCACCACGCCGGCAAGAACGGCCTCCCGCCGCGGCTCGTCGCCCAGGATGCCCTCTCCCGCCGCCTATACGCCTACAAGCACCTCCCTGCGCCCCAGCGCACCCTCTTCCTCGGCGCCGTCGGCCTCCGCCATGCCCTCAACCTCGCCGCCCGCCGCCAGGGCTCGCGCTGGGCCCTGAGGATGCTTCGCGGCGGCACCGACTACCCCTTCGTCGCGCCGCCCAAGAGCGCGCTCGGGGGCTGGGTCAAGGACAGCCCAACGAGTCCTGCAAGCGAGCCCCGGGCCGGCGCGTTGTTCGTTTGAACCCACCTCGACGGAGGCCAGCGCCATGGAACTCGCCGAAATCCTCAAGATCTTCTGGTCGCGCAAGCTCATCACGCTGGCCATCCTCGCCCTCGCCATCGCCGCCGGCGTCGGCGCCAAGCTCGCCACCCACTCCGCGCCCAAAGGCGCCGCCACCGTCCAGATCCTCGTCGACTCCCCCAACTCCGCCCTCGCCAACCTCGTCCAGAACACCACCCCCCTCACCGCCCGCGCCACCGTCTTCGCCCAGGTCATGGCCAGCCAGGCCGTCATCGAAGACATCGGCAACGCCGCCTCCATCCCCGCTGGCCAGATCACCGCCGAAGGGCCCTACAGCGGCAGCGGCCAAAAGCTCGACGTCGTCGTCCCCTCCGAGGCCCGCGGCAACCAGCTCCTCGCCCAGGGCGCCAAGTACCGGCTGACCTTCGTCGCCCAGGAAAACCAGCCGCTCATCACGACCTCCGTCCAGGCCCCAACCGCCGCCGCCGCCGCCAAGCTCGCCGGCGCCGTCTATCCCGGCGTCGTCGCCTACGTCGGCTCCCTGCAGAAGAGCCTCAACACGCCAGACGCCCAGCGCGTCACCATCCGCCAGCTCGGCCCCCCGCAGTCGGGGACCGTCAGCTCCGGCGCCGGCGCCACCACCGCCGTCGCCGCGGCCCTCGGCGTCCTCCTGCTCGGCGGACTCATCCTCATCGGCATCGAAGGCGCCCGCCGCCGCGCCCCGGAGCCCGAGCCGCAGGAGTTCGAGCTGGAACCGCGCGAGCGCCTCCCGCACGAGCCGTTCCCGCACGACTTCGACGCCGCCGTTCTGGGCGCCGGCTTCGTGGGCCGCGGCGACTGAGCCCGCCCGCGGCTCGAGAGACCTGCGCTCGTGATCGCCCGCGGCATCGATCCTCGCCTTCGGGCCATCGCCGCGCTCGTACTGCTGGCCGCCCTCGCCGCGGTCCTGGCCGCGTACAGCCCGTCGCTCGCCCCGCCCGGCCTGCATCCGCGCAGCAGTCTCAGCCTCGGCGCCGCCAAAGCCAAGGTCCTCGTCTACACCACCGCCGTCGGCTCCGCACCCAACACCATCGGTCCCGGCACCTCCTCCGACAACTACCTCGCCGCCCAGCTCGCCCTGCAGTACGACCTCTACCTCCAGAGCGACGAAGCCACCAGCGCCATCGGCGCCGCCATCGGCTTGCACGGACAGAGCGTCGCCGCCTCCGGGCCCTTCACCCTCCTGCTCGAAAACCAGAGCCGCGCCGCCGCCCGTCTGCAAGGGCCCGATCCCGCGACCGTCAACCACTCCTACCGGCTCCTCCTCGACGTCGACGGCGCCACCCCCATACTCACCATCTACGCCCAGGCCCCGACCGCCCACGCCGCGATCGCCCTCGTCGACGCCGCCCGCCACCAGCTCGCCGAGCACGTCGAAGGCCAGGAGACCGCCCACGTCCGCGGCGACGGCGAAGGCGCCATCGTCCGGCCGCTCGGGCCCACCACCGGCGGGCTCGTCGATCCCGGGGTCCAGCGGCAGCTCATGGCCTTCGTCTTCCTCCTCGTCCTCGCCCTCGGCGGCGGAATGCTCTACACACGCGCCAACTCGCGCCGCCGGCCCCGCGCCGGCTCGGCGGCGAACCCCGGCGGAGCGCGCGACGGGGCCGCGCGTGCCGGAGTTCGTGACGCAGC
>Ga0335072_10004349_pt1 | contig 21094 bp, 22 predicted proteins | sample Lox_Sample_21_FD_206725 | JGI IMG/M metagenome (GOLD analysis project Ga0335072, IMG submission 206725) | Soil microbial communities from Loxahatchee National Wildlife Refuge, Florida, United States - Lox_Sample_2.1 | ecosystem: Environmental > Terrestrial > Soil > Wetlands | place: USA...
CCCTCGCTCTATTTCCCATGTCCTTCCCCTGTGCTTCCCCTTTCTTACCCCGTTCTATCCTTGGACTAACCCTTGGGGTTAGCACAGACTTTGAGGTTTTCCTATCTACTCTACCACATAATTGCATGCAAACTCTAGTGTACTCTATTACGCGTAGTAGGGCCCCCAACAATGTCAAGACCCACCAACCCACGCATTCCAATTCACGCCCTGGCTCTGACACGTCGTCGTGATGCTGGGCCCCTTCACGGGACCAAGGACTTCGCCATTGCTAGTTGCGGAAATGGCGACGCCACCAGTCTGGCCGTTAAAAGGGACGGAGGAGTGAAAGATGCCAGGGGAGGAGGCGGTCACTGTCACAGGTGCGGCGGCGCCGATCCGCACGCTCACGCTAGCGGTGCCGGCGGTGAAGACAGTGAAGAAGATGGCATCGACGTCACATTGGCCGGGCGGGTAGCTGGTCTGGTAGGCGGTGTCGTCGCACACGGTGCCGTTGGAGGAGCAGGCGGAGCCTGGGTTGAGGCGGTACCAAAAGGTGAGGTGTTCAGTGTACTGGGATGAAGGCGGTGGGGTGCCGGATTTGTAGGCTTGGATGTAGTAGGGGAGGTCGTTGAGCCAGGCCGAGTGGACGACTGAGTTGACGTACCATTCAGCACCGGAGGGAATGGAGGACTGGTAGACTGGGTTGGGGGAGATGTAGTGCGATTCGCCCCAGTCATTCCACGTGAGGATCTCGACGAGTTCCGGTTGCAGGTCGATGACTTCGTTCCAGCGCTGGTGCCAGAGATCGTCGCCGCGCCAGAGCCAGTTCTTGTTGTACTGTTGTGATGTCAGTAGTGAGTTCGATAGAAGAAATGGTCATTCGGATGGGAGGACTGGACTGACCTGGGGAAGGTTGGTGTAGAACCATGGGCTGGCGGGCATCATGTATGGTTTGCCGGCTAGGGCGTCGAGGTATTGGATGTCGCTGGAGTTGTCCTTGTCATTTGGGCCAACTGGCCAGGCGTCCCAGCTCAAGAGGCCGTCGACGTTGGGCAGCGCTGCAGCGCCTGCTGGGCCCTGGCTGGAGTAGTCCGGAATGAAGAATGCATTGGTTTGGGCTTTGATGTTGGCCCAGTCTCCGGCATTTTGCCAGCCCTCAAACGTCGACGCTAATGGCCTGCCGAGAGTGTAATTGTACTGCGCTGGGCTGCCGCTGTGTGCATTGATTCTGCTGATGATCTCGTTCTGATCGTAGCCGGGGACAGCGCTGTAATCAAAGGAAATGAAGAGCTTGAAGTTGTTGCCATACTTCTCTGCGGCGCTGTATGCATTGCTGAGCTGGGTATCGGTGAATGAGTCGTTGCCGACGTTCAGGGCAAAGCCATCGATGAGAGCCGATGCTGCGGTTTCAATATCTTTGTACCAATCCTTCTCGGTGTAGGCTCCATTGTTACCGACGATGACGTGGGCGAAGACAGCTTTGCAATGAGCCTGGGAGATGGCAGCCAGCAAGCCAAATAGAGTGAGAGCGAAAGGGAAAGCCCGAAACATTTCCACAGCTTTCAATTCTAAATGGAGGGTGCCTTTCTCTGGCAGGAAATTGGGCGATTGGCCCTTATAAGGTATGGGAGTAGAATGTAGGCAAATTGGAATGCTCAACTGGCGAATGAATGAATACAAGGGAGGCAGATCAAGTTGTACGAAAGAATGGACGTTGACTGAACGAGAAAGAAGGGACGACAGCCGTCAATAGCAAAAGGGCGATAGAACTCAAGGAGCAAATCGTGTAGAAAAGTTCGAGCAGTCAAAGTGGCTGAGCATTATTCTAGTACTTCAGTGAATGCGTACCTATAATCCTGCTGCTGGGGCAAAACATTACGGAAGTGAAACATTGGAGGAAATGAGGCGGGCCTGAATCCTTCGACGAGACCCGGGGCCCTTATTTAGTCGGAGGTTACCACATCAGGCCCCCAGGCACGCGTTAGACATTCAGGTGATAAGCTTTTGCAGGTCAGTAACATGCCCTCATGAGCTTCTTGGTCTTCTAGGTTGAGAATGATGGTTTGGCGGGACAAGTCAGCTCAGTCCTAACCTAGCAAATAGCAGTGGACTATCTAGCGCAGCCTAATCATTTTTCAGCCCCTATATCATGTATCCGCTTAGTCTTCAGCGATCTAACTCCCCGCTTGGTTATCTTCGTTACAATGTCCACCAGGTCCATCGATGTCATAATCTCCCATACAGTGCCCGCCATCGCGTTCCAGACGTAGTACTTGCTGTCAGACTGAAATATGTACCTGTGGTTGTCAGGGCTGCTGGACATGCTCGGTTGAGGCGATTTCAGGCCGTGGGTTTTAGCCATGTAGTCCCACGAAGGGGTTTTAGTTATTCATCTCTTTATCTGTTGTCCAGCCTTTTAGTGGAATTATCTTAGCATCCCAATAGAACTAAAATCCGCTCCAAGCTCACCTTCACGCTCACCCACACCATGCCGCTTTAAACACTCGCACCTCACGGGCAGGGCGAGCCAGGGTGAGCGACGGGTGAGTGAAGGGTGAGTGCCTCGTGGCTCGCGTGCACGCTCACCCTCGATTTAGGTGGGAAAAGAGAATAGGGAGCTGCAGCCGACAGTCACCTAGGCTATCTTCTAGAATAACGAGCTTGATCGATAGGATGATGTTAACATAGAATTGTAGAAAAGGTCAGGACACCGAGAGATGAGAGCTTCTTCATGCGGTATCTGGGTCCTTTACACTACTCTAACGAGAAGTTTTGGAAAAAGAGCAGTATGGACAGTCTAACGTTCCCCATGCCAGATGGTAAAGTAAGCAGGGATCTACTCGCACGTATCAAAAATTCATTTCCGGTTTCTTATGAATGCTGTTCTCTCGCATGCTTGGACATGACCCAACTGGAATGCGATAAAAATCAAAAGCAAGCTCAAACAACTTCCACTGAAGCAGGTTGCCAATTCCTGTCATAGATTTGTGAGGTCCAAAAAAAATCGTCGCCAGCCTTACGAGGAATATCGATTTGCTGTATCAGTCTTCTGGCTTCTAGGAGATAGCTCCTCTGACTTTTGTTGAATCTATAACCTCTCTCAACTTCGCTCCAATCTGGCGCGGACAAAGGGAAATGCCCTTCCTCATGCTGGTAGAAGCTAAGCAAGGAATTGACTCCAAAGGTGATCATTTCAATAAGGGGTCGGTTGGAGAATCGTCTCGACAGACAGTGACGTTTTGCGAAGTCAACATCATGTTTCATGGTTAAGTCGGCATGATGTAGTAGTATGAAGGTTGCCAGATGGATATCGAACCAATCTTCCTTCTTAATAGGCATGATTCTCTCCTTCATTGCTTTCAGAATGCGGTCTAATATACCCGTGAGGTAGCTATATATAGTGATATTGTCGATCTGGAAGTCCATCATCGGGGTAACCGGAATGCGCTGCGAGTAAGGACTCGTTGGCAGAGGATCAAGTTCCAGTCCCAACTTCTCATCACCTTTGATACTCCAAGGATCTTCAATGAGACGGCCGGCGACCCAGAACCTGATGGTCAATGCAACCAGAGAAGATTCACGAGCTCGACTCAGGGCATTCTGGAACACCATGCGGACATACTTTGCGCTGGGGTCATTGGGGGCAGGCAGAAGGTTGCGAAAGTACTGCACCACATTCGAGTCAATGAAGCGACAGATCCGGTCTAATGCGTGCTCTCTGTCTGCGATGGCATAGTTAGGGCATCGGTAGACATGTCTGACACCGTCGTCGTCAAACCATTCATAGCTTGTCTCATCGCCGTCAACTGGGTCGAATTCCTGCACCCTCAAGTTTAGAGTATTTATCGAGTGCCCTTGCGACAGCTGTACATCAATGCAGCCGTGACTCCTCTGCCTAGACTTCTTTACGGGCATGTTTGTACTCTTTTTCCACTCTGCTTGCGTTGATTTCAAGTCTTTGAGCCACCTCAGCGTATAGGCAAAAGGTCTTGATGGCCCCAGACGGATAATCTTGACATCCCGAAGTCTAGCCCTCCGACAAATCGGAGCACCAAGAGCGTTTCTTTTTTTCCAGCAAGCCTCGCATGGACCATCAGTCTTTGGACCAGGTCGGCAGCCGCGCTTGTTTGTCCTCATCTGGCATGCCAGACATGCACCTATCTTGCGATTCATTGCTGTGTGTGCGGGGTGTGTATGGCCATTTGTAGACTTGGAGCGCTTGTTGGGTGAGGTTCCGTCCACTAACTCGCTTTTTCGTTTCGACTCTGATTGGACTCTGCGAGGAAGATAGTCATCGCCACTGCTTAGGTTGTCGAGAGATAATGGAGGACTGTTGCTGCTAGGATCGCTCGGTGTTGATGTCTCAACATGTTGGTACGGAACTTGCAGACTGCTGTCCCAACTGCGAACGCCCCAGCATTCGTACGCTGTGGCTTCTGACTGCACCTCAATGGCGGCATATAAGGTAGTCGGATCAGATGACAATTCGTCGGAGAAATCGTCACATGGTATCGGGTCCCATGAAGGTGGATCGAAGTTTTGAGGATAGCCGTAACCATGGGAGGTCATTGTCGGAGCCGGAGGTTGAGTTAGAGTTGGGAATGAAGTCTCTGTAGAGCTGGTAGAGGTGCCGTAAACCCTCAAACCAGTTTTAAGGCGGGTGTCACGAATGCGATTGTCAACGATGTTCAGAGATTACCAGAAGACCGTAACGCAGGAGTGTGGAAAACGAAGTGGGAGACTTTAATATAGGGTGCCAGGTGGGGATCGACATCGAGAGCTTCTAATCCATATACAGTATTTGCAACAAAAGAGAAGTGGAAATAGAAAGCCTTACCTCTCAGCTCGTACGAGCAAGTGAACAATAGGCCAGCGCTGCCGATCTTCTCGCCCTGCTCTGCGAAAGTTTCGCTGGATTGAGAAAGATCATCATCTTGCAGGCTCCCATTTTTTTGTCAAGCTCGTGAAACTACTCAATTCGGCAATTATGACGCTTCTCACGCCCAAGTACAGGTGTGAACAGCCCCAGCTAAGCAGCCGAGGATGTAAGCATAGCCGGGCGTGGGGCGTGGGGGTTGAGGAGCGTTTCGTCCAGCCATGGTTGAGGCCAGATTGCAAAGAGATTTTGGATGACCTTCTTTCGCTACCTGACGATTTTGAGGACACCGGCTGCAGATCTTGGAGCATCCGTGCATCAGAATGGTTGGCACGTGGCTTGCCGCAAATTGCGCTACGGTACTAGAATTCTGGAGGCGATCAGCATTTAGTTAAACAATTTCCTTGCATACAGGAGGTTCACAATGAAGCTGTCCCGAAGCTGTCATACCTGATCTGGCAGCTCGAACCATTGATTAATTCGTAGACTGCAATCTTGGCTCCTTTTAACACCGTTTCTTCTTTTCAAGTGTCGTGAAAGAAGACGCTCAGAGTGTTACTTTCGGAAGCGAAGGAGTTTAGAGCTGAAAATCACTGAAGATCGGAGAAAATCTTTGCTTAATGGAGTAAAGTTCGGAGCCTTTCAGGTCAACGTCGTTGCTACGCGACAGCTTCATTATGAACCTCCTGTAAGACTGGTCAGTAATTGGCTCCAATGGCCAGACTTGCTGTCGATCATGGCGCTCGAACGCCCCGTCCCAAGGTTGCCGGATCTTCGGCCTCTTTCTCCAAACTTGCGTGTCTCAGTACTTCGGCTGAAACCTGTGCTGTAGAGATCGTCGTATCTGTGCGTGGTATAGAAAGTGCGACATCGGTTACACTAGAGGAGAAGCTGATGGAGGCTTGCGAAACGTCTTTTCTCGATCAGAAGGACAACTTGACAAATCGATCCGCGCAATCAAAGCTCCACGCTGTCCATGTCCTCATTACAGCTCTTTCACCATTTCCAGTCCGCTTTCCAACCTCAGGCTCGGACCGAGGCCCTGAGAAGCTCTGAAGCCCCTCAAACTTCGAGTAAAAATGCGGAAGGGCACAACGTAGATCAAATTTAGCCTTGCGCCAGTGAGAAAGATAGTGCAGGCACAGCAGGACATAAGGTTCGGTTGTGTGACTGATTGCTTAAGCCATGCTATTCTATCCTGGATTTGGACTGGCCACACGGCCCTTCGAACACCTCTTTAGTGCTTGCAGGACTTGGGCTTTGGGGTGGCTTTTGATCAGGACATGCTGTCCCAAGTCACGGACCCGCTTCCTTTCCAAGCGACACTTGACGTATGCTTTCCGTTAAATATACCTTCACTGCGTGGAGCCTTTACCTGCATACCGAGAAAGCTGCACGCGCAGCTGCAAACTACCATTACGTAGGTCCTTTTGCTGGCGATGAAGTCGACTGTTGAGAGAGCAAAAAGGCATACACATCAGGTGCTGGAGAATGGTACTCTTACTGGCCAAGCGATACATAAACAACCACGGTACACAGATCTCCCAGATTAGAGAATTTTGCCTTCGAATTTATAAATCGATCTGTGAGTCCGCACTTTGTCTCTTCATTACATATGCTCAGCCTGTCCGAAACATCCAGCAACTGACAACCGAGACGAGATGTCGTTCAAAGGGCAATTCTTGTGCACCAACGCATTCATGGTCGCCGTGGCAGCTCTCTTGTTGTGCAGCTTCCTCCCCACAACCGCCGCCGCACCAGCCGATATGGGAAACTACAAAGACGACAGAGGAGAACGACCCCTTCATACCGCAGCTACCGACACCCACTCCAACAGCACCCAGTTGTCTGCATCCTTCTGTCGCTCCAGTTCCGACACCGATCTCGTCCTATCCTGCTTGAGGCCCCGGTTCAGTCACTTGTGAGCAAGCCTGCGAAAGGATCGAGCACGCCGTGAACTGCACCGTTAGCAGCCAGAATTGTCACATACAGTTGTGGGACCGGCTTTGCGTTAGGTATCGCCCTATCCGCGATGTCACCGACTGGCCTGAGCAGCCACCTCGCGTCAAGCGAGCCACTTCTCCGGAAATTTCGGGGGAACCGAACTTGACTGCTTCTGCGACACTGCCAACCTTCGGTAACGGCGGTCCAGGTCCTATCAACACGACTTTGCCAATACCAGTTCTAACTAGCACAAGCGAGAGTCGGATTCATGCAGCTACGGTAGTTGATGTGGACTGCAATGTGCCTGGTGAGCCAGTCGAGGCTGATCTATCTGACATCAACGAAGACGCTGACAAGCCAGATATCGAAAACATCACTCCACCCTATCGCGAGGGCACGGCTCCCGTCAACAACACCCTCCCCCACCTCGTCTCCTGCGTCCTCGTCTCCTCCGGGGACCTACACCTCTGCGCCGAAACCTGCGGCGGCGGGTGCACCAGCGCATTCTTCTACAACGACCTAACCAGCTGTGTGCAGCACTGCCTCTCCTGCAGCGTGGGTTTCAAGTCTTTCTAAGAATTCTACAAACTCGACCCATGCGCTACAGCCTAGCCTGCCATAATCTGTTGAGCTTCAACAGAGTGGTGACCCTGGTCAATTTTGGAACTGACATCAAATGTACGATTCCGGCTTATCAGCCGATGCCAGGGCAGAGCAAGCTGGAGGATTGTAGTAAGTATGAGAAAAGTCCGGATTATTCGGCTTGTCCGGAATGTGGATATCACGGGGCGACTGCTGATGACGAAGCCGGGAATGTCGGTGAAATCGAGGGTGTAGCAGATTCTTACCCCGACGATAATGTGTCTGCTGAGGGTGTTCTTGACGAGTCACTACCTCCATCGGCCGACGACGCTGTGCCAGTCGATGGAGGTTGAGGAACGCTGATGCTGGTGGCAGCTAAGCAGCAAGCCCAGTCACGCCATTGCGTCTTACAAGCTATACTGGATGCAATGAGACTGGCAGGACATGCATAGCGACGGTGCAGATTTCTCTGGAAGGTATTACGCATACTGGTGTATAGGAGTACATGCCTGCAAGAGGTCGCGCTAGATTTGCGTGCTATCATGTCTCAGAGAGTATTCCTGGTAGCTGGAACACATTCATTCTCTGAGTGTATCTGATCAGAGATTCTGTATGAAGACGAAGATGAAGATGATGAAGAAAGATAGAATAATCATGCCTCGTCGTTTGATATCGAATCTGTATTGCACCTCTACTTATCCTGACAAACACGTTCCTGCCTATGCTAACATTCTTGGTTTCGATCACGGTCTCATCCTCGCAATCACCTTTTCGTCTCGTGAAACGCCCAGAGAGCTCTTCTTGTTCTGCACAAAGCCCAGGCCTTATGAGGTGTGGCCTTACCGTCCTACATACAGCAAACATATACTTTCTTGGGTGGCGGGGCCCCTAGGCCGATGTTGCTGTCAACCATTGAATGAATGCATGGTTCTTTATGGCCCTGTTGGATGTTCTTCTCGCGCTACGTCTCCAGAACTCGGGTTTCACAACTGGCTATGCCTCTTCGACGAACAGATGAATTCAGAATTAAGTTGATTGTCAACTCTTCACCGTTCTTATTGAATCTAAGGTCATATGACTACATAGCGTAGCATCACAATTGCAACTCATTGTAAGATGTAACGTGATGGCCAGCGTCTGTTTGATAGCTAAAAGCCTAGTCTCGTTCAACTCGTATATTTCATCATACGCTCGTCAGCTAACGATATTTTATCGCCGGGAAGAATCTCGGGCCCCCGTAGCCATGTGCAATGATACTCTGAATGTCGATGTTTGCGTTCGGGCATGGAGCCCACAATTTGATCAGAATGAACTTTCCAGATCTATTCATAACGGTTAGCTAGCCTGGTAAGAGATAGTGGCAAACGAAGGGCATACATGGGCGGATCAAACTTGACAGAGACAGAGCTCTTGTCTCTCGGGATAAAGAACCGGGCATGGGGGGCGAGGATATCGGTTGCTGCGACAGAGTTCGAAGCCGAGTCAATCAGATTACCACCCGGGACGGCAAGGTTCAATGGTGCTGAGTTGTTGATCGGTAGAGGTGCGACCTGAATGTGACTGGGCGCACTTCGGCGGTTCCTGGTGGGTTCTCTGGGAGCTTCGGACCACCAGTCTCCACCGTCTCTACGCCGTTCGCGTCGCCACTCTCTGAATTCCCGCATATAATTTTCATTGGCAGCACGCTGTTCAGCAGCGGACAATCTGTGGTAATTGGCATCACGGCTATGGAGCATCTCCAACAGCTGTTCGTCGTCACTACTATCAGAGTCTGAAGACTCTCCATTTTCATTTTCGTCGGACGTGTGATGGAGGTAGCTTTGGGTGTAGTGATCTTGAAGGGCTAACAGACGTTCGATGTCTGCTTGTTCGTATCCTTGATCACCAGATGAATCTGGGTCATACTGGAGTTGAGAGCCTTCCTCATCAGAGTTTTCATCAAAGTTCATGGTTACGCGAAAGCCAGGTACCAGTGGCGGAGAATCTGAAGCGTCCACTTGAGTATGGAAGTCTGTTGTCATTGAGGTAATGTTTGGATTTGAGGTCGAAGCTGTGGAGGAGCTGTTGGTTTGAAGGTATGTTGGATCGACGACCGTTCGGGCGAGAGACCGTAGCGGGGAACGAACAGAGTTAAAGTACTCGTGGGTTGGTCCAAGTCGTATTTGACCGTGCTCCGGCCTCCGATACCGATGGCGGTGCTTCCTCGGAGTATAGTGAATCTGATAATTTGCAGTCCTAGCCAGCAAGTTGTCATCATCCATAGACACAAATATCATGCCTTCTTGGATCGGAGCGTCAAAGCCTGTCCTAGGTGCTTTAATCACAATCTTACTCAGCGAGAAAGGCATATTTCCGACATGACCCAGTACCATGTTGCAACGATTGCTCTTTGTGCAATAAACAGTAGAATCGTCAGCTAGAACATTGTTGGGCCAAGAGCAGTCTCCATTTGGCTCTGGGTACTGTCCTCCGTCACAGTCGACAATCTGCATCTTCAGTTTTCCTGGAACGACCTGTCCTTTGTGTCCGTATCTGAATGTTGGAGTGCTCCGATTGATGTCATCGACGTCTAGCTTGCGTCTCTTGGCTCGCCACCGGTTTTCTCGATTAACCTGTGCTTCTCCTAGATATTCTCGGGTCGCAACGTCCGGAGAGCCTATCCGTGGTACAGGTGGGTACGAGACGGGTGCCCTTGAGGGCTCTGCTTCTTGTCTTGCCATCGCAGTTTGATTCAGCCGCTCTCTGTTGCGTTGCAACCTCTCGCTTGGCCTCGTTGCTCGCCGACGGGCTCGCATTAGAGATGACGGGCTATGAAGTGCATCAGCACTTGCTTCCAATGAATGAGCCTCGTAGTCCCGTATTTGAGATTCGAGTCCTCGACGTCGACGGTCGAGGCGAGCTGAAATCGGCTCGGCGGCCATTTCCTGCATTTCACGGTCCAGCGCATCCATTGCCCGTCTGTGCTCGATATTGCTATGACGTTCGTTGTTGAGTAAGTTTCTTAGGTTTTGTAGGCGGGCTGCGACGTCTAATGCTCCTTGAGGTAGTGAACCGGGTGTCACCGATGCCGAAAGCGGGGCATCACTTGTGGCTGAGGTAATGTGAGGGCTGTTAGGGGTGTCAGACTGATAGTAAGTGTTGCGTGTCAGCCTCGCACTCAAAGCAGGTGAGCCTTTGCTGGTAGGGCTAATTGTAGAAGGGAGAGGTCGTTGCATACGAAATCGAGGGGCGGGTCCCTGCTTACCATATTAGGCAGAGGATTGTGAGCAGACAGTTGGAATTGCAAATGCGCGCCCGCAGACTTTAGTGACAATCACATTGGTGGTCAACAGCACCGTTTTTGAAACGAGGTTCGGAGTGGAGCACGGCAGACATCAAAGGCGCTTTCACGAATCACAGAGACCAGTCGGGCAGCAACCTGAAAGGTTGGCTTTAGCAGCCAGCTCAGAAAGCACGGACGTCTTGGGGGAGTTGGGCGCCTCCGCAGTCCAGCCCCCTGGCATAATTTCAGGGTTTTCGCCAAAGAGCCGCAGGCTAGTTAAGCCGTCACGATATGCTGAGTGATGTAAGATCTACCCTCAGGCCTGACGCTCCGGTGCCGTGTTTGCTGAATCAGTAGCGCATAAATGCTTCCCCAGTTTTGCCGATAAACCTCCCTTTTCCTTTCTAATCTCAAATTCTGGCGCAGGACACACCTTCCTCTCTTCCCTGCTCGCTCTTCTGCGATCAATCGCCATGGCGGACCAGCCAAACGGACAAAGTGAAATAAATCCTCCAACAAACGGTGCGACGAACGGCCCGGCATATTCATCTTCAGGAAGTGATCAATCTACCCTCGCCGATCCTTCAGTGATGAATCAAGCTGCGACTTTGGCAGAATCCGCGGTCCCGCATACCACTCAGCAAGCCTACTCAGCCAGCAACGAAGCCCTCAATGGTGAAGTGCAAACCATCAGTGCGGACGAGATAGCTCTATACGACCGGCAAATAAGGCTGTGGGGAGTAAAAGCGCAAGAGAGACTGCGCTCAGCCAAGATTCTACTCATTGGCATGAAAGCCCTCGCCAACGAGATTGCAAAGAATCTTGTTCTAGCAGGCGTTGGATCTCTGACCATCCTAGACCACGAACTAGTTACAGAGGATGATCTCGCTTCGCAGTTCTTCATCTCACAAGAGCACATTGGGCAAAATCGAGCACAAGCTGCACTTCCCCAGATCATAAAGCTCAACCCTCGTGTCGCCCTATTTGCAGACCCAGATCACGTCGCAACCAAATTTCCCCAGTATTTCTCAAGCTTTGACATTATCATTGCGACAAACCTCGACATCGACACACTCATAACCATAAACAACGCCTGCCGATTCAATGGTCGGAAGTTCTATGCTGCCGACACTCATGGCATGTACGGCTATGTCTTTGCCGACCTCATCCTACACGAATTCGTTGTGGAACGACAGATGGGGAACAAGGTGACTGAGGTTGGCAAAGCGGAGACACCTACGCGCATGATCTTGTCAACCTCCAGCAAGCGCGAAAATGGCAAAACCATTGAGATGGTGAAGAAATCGGAGTTGTTCTCGCCGTTGATTCTTGTCAACACCTCACCTCTACCAGCGGATATCAGCAACAACCGTAGGCGACGCATGCAAGTAACTCCCCTTCTGTCTTGCCTTCGCGCTCTGTTCGACTTCCAGAAGCTTTCCATGGGCCGCCTCCCTTCGCATAGCCGGGCAGACCTGGAGGTTTTCACCAAGCTTGCCACGGAAAAGCACCGTGAACTGCTTCTTCCACCAGAGACTTTACGATCAGACTTCTTGCGCAGCTTCCTACAGAACCTAGGCTCAGAGATCAGTCCTGTCGCAGCTTTCCTGGGTGGAAGTTTGGCACAGGACGTAATTAACGTTCTAGCGCAAAGGGAGCAGCCGTTGCAGAACATGTTACTCTTCGACGGAGACGAATTCAAGGGACCGATCTACAGCTTGCATCCATACCTTGACGATACCTTGGCAATTGCAGCAGCAGCGAATATGAATAACGGCGTGTCCAACGGTCCACCCACGACTGATTTCTCAAATGGCCTAACTATGGTCACACCCCAGATAGTATGAAAGCAGAGGAGAGAGCACGAAGTTCAAGATGCATATTTGCTTTAGCGCCATGGGAATATAGAAAAGGGGCAGGTTTCTAATGACATGGGAATCTGGCGCATAGCTCCGGGTTGAAGAGCTTTTGAGATACCCACCAAGGCGTACACTGACGTTGAGAGATGGAACATTTCGTTCAGATCTGTGTACAAAACGATCCATGAATCACAACGCCATAAGCTGCCTTGACACAAGCTCTTTCCAATATTCATTTCGCTACTTCCACCTTGTAGTATTCGTCATTAAGTACCCTCGTAGCTTCCAACCTCTTTCCGCCTCCCACAGACACTCACTAACGCAGATCATCTGCAGTAAGGCGCGGCAGCTCACAGACTGCGGAATACTAACTGCAAGAATTTGTGGACGCCATTAATGGATACTTATATTGCCGAAGTAGATTCCTCGATGTGAGGCGAATCGCTGGGGGCTCGTTCCACAAATAGGTCAAGGCGCCGAAGAGGAGACCTCATTTTCTCTCGTCCAGCGGGGTCTTTTCGGCGGGTTTCTTGGCAGGCTTGGCAAAGCATGAACATCCAGTCGAACTTACACTCCAAAGGCATAGCAAAGCAGCCGCCATGGGCGCTATTTGCCACGCCGAACCCTTGTAGAGCTCTTGTACCTTTGATAAGGAGAATTCTTCCGATGGGAAGCCAAGTACCGAGGTTCATGTGGCTTGGCAGGTAACATTGGCGGGGGCCCTTCAGCCGCTCGAACTCAACCGGGGAAAACTACCCCATCACAAAGGCAATACGGTTACCTCGGGAGAGAAACCCCGGAATTGTACAGAAGTGGACACGTATTCAGGATAAATCCTGACGTTGCACGCACAAGTGCCGATGCAGCAGGAAGAGCTTCCGTTCTTGCGAGAACACTGTAGTGGCGTTAACGGCTTCCACCCCCACTTGCAACGCACTCCGAACTTACAACACGCGCCTAGAGAGCACCTGGAATTCTTAACTAGCTTTTACTCCCCAGGCTACCTTCCTCTTTCACTTTTTGTAACCACACTATATCTCTTGATACTTGAAAATGGGTATAATTGTGAAAAGTATCTCGGAGCCATCATCCTACATCAAAAGAATGTAATCTTCGTGTTGCGGATGGGGGCGGACCTCGTCGGACTTGGCAGCATGCCAAGTAACGCCTTGTGACATTCGTACTCGAACGGTTCAAACTTCGAACTCATCCTGCGTGACCCCCAGGTCGATTTCAATAAGTGCTCCACTCTTCCAAACCCACCAATGCACTGACGCTTATTTTCAGTCTCCTCAACTCTCAGTGATACCATGGAAGCTCCAAGGTCAGATGATTCCATCATCAATGCTTCGATAGCGTTCTTGGCGACTTGGCTCACTCGCTCATCTTGAAAGTTAGTTCCATCCGATGGCCGCGAAACACGAGTTCAACTTCCCAGCCTTTAGCTCTTGAGAAGCCGCAACCTTGCGGGTAAGAGCGAACTCGACTTTCTAGCTGACGAGAAAGCTTGGCGGCCTCTTCTATGACCACTACAGAGGTCGTCCGAACCCTTTACACCTGGTCGATGTACAAGATTACTCCGACTCCGCCCTAGGCATTACTCGTTCGATGGCCGGCCCCAACGTTATAAACGAGCCGAACACAGAGGAAGGCTGGTCAGTCTAAGGCAAACAATAACCAGTAGAAGATGAAACACGACCCCCTTGGATCCTCTCCGCTGGCAATGACGAAAACCTATATTTGGATGCCCGTCGTCTGATCCGTAGAATCTCACCGATACGAGGGTCAGCGTTACCATCTTTCGATCAAGCATCTCGTATCTGTTATATCCAGATCAAGCTGACACTCCGACATTCTTGGCTCGTAAGCATGTGTCGCGTCCTCAGAAGACAGCTTGGACGCCCTTCCTAGATGACTTATCTATTTTGAGGTCAGCCAGGGTCGTACTCCTGAAGTATAAGAGTCGGCATGACTATGGGAAGCAGAGTGCTTTCAACCACACCCTCAACAAGATTTCCTAACCTATCAGTCCTCATATTTCAAGCATAGCAACGCAATCCCAATTCCTGAACAACATGTCGACCGGAAGATGCATGTGTGGTGAAGTCCGGTATGAATTTACTGGAGAGCCTATCATGAAGGTAAGCTATTGCGTCAGATACTCATAAATGGCCACTGCTCACTCTCCAAGGCTATCTGTCACTGCTTGACTTGCCGCAGGCTGAGTGGGAGTGCATTTACCACCAACCTTCTCGTTCCAAAGGATAGATTCAAGATAACGTCTGGTTCTCCGAAGACGTTTGCCACCACCCAAGACAGCGGCATGACCCTCACCTACTCTTTCTGTGGAAGATGCGGCTGTACGGTCTCCAAAGTTGGCGATGCAGAAGCATTTCATGGAATGGCCATCGTTCAGGCAGGCTCGCTCGATGATATTCAGGGCTTGGAGGAGGCGAATCCGGGCGCGGAATTGTATGTCAGCCGCCGCGTGTCGTGGCTGCCAGCTTTGCATGGTAAAGGCCAGATGCAGGAGTTTTCCTAGAGCTGAAGGTGTTTCCGATAGCATTCAAATGAAGCTCTAGCACTTTATACTTGAGAACATTGGACTTCCATATGCTTGCCCCTGTATCGAAGTTAGCCGTTAGCTAAAGCCAATAAGCAAACCACAAGTAGTGGCACACGACTTGTCACTATGAGTTGAGATGGAGGCCAGGTGTGGGACAAGACATTACACCGCTAATTGTTACTGTTGTACGCGACATCCAAACACGGTGCTAGCAGCGTACACAGTAATCCCTTCCAATGGAAGAGAATCAAAGATTCGCCATCGCTGCCCAAGTATCTACCAACGCATCCGATTGGTTGTGATTGTTGGCTAAGATTGGCTTGAGTTGTCTGAGCTCCTCTGCGGGAATCTTATCCATTCCATGTCATTAAGCGTTGTTCGTCGAGGCGATCTCCGCACATGAAAAAGCTATCTTTCCATCCTTGTTAAATTTTTCCGCACTGTTTACTTGACTGAAAGCGAAAAACTAGGATGACAGTTTAAGATGCATTTGGCCTTATTGAACCCTTGTGTTGTCTGTATGCTCAGACGAAGTCTCAAGTCTGCACATCCTACGCATTGGTCACATGCCTGGCTCCAACCATGGCATACACTTTCCCTACAACCATAGCTCATCTCAACTTCCGGGATGAGACCGTCGGTTCCCAAAGCCTCTACCGCTCCATGAAAGATCTACGAAGAGCTACACTATCCATCCCTAACAGACTCCGCTCAATCCTTCAAGACGCCGACTTCGTTCAGCATGTCGTTACAGAGCAGTCTCCTGAAGGATCGAAGCTACCATTGATCGCCAACGAGCGGTGCGGAAGCTGGTACATTCCGCCCGACCGGAAGGCCAGCAGCGCTTATTTCAAGAGCACGGATGGGCACTTTGGGCAGTGGGATTTCTCACTCCGGAGACTCAACCTGCAAGTGCTGAGTATTGTGGGTGAGTATGGGGGAGCTGTTATTGTTGACTCGACGAGAAGGGGGAAGAGTATGCCGGATGCGTTTGCAAAGACCGTGCCCATTTGGGTCGTGGTTATGAATATCTTGTTGTTTCCAGACGTGCTCGAAAGTCACACTTTTCAGCGGCCGCCGGAACCTTACGGTCTGGGCGATTCTGAAGTTTCGCAGATTGAGAAGAGATTAGACGGATTTGTCCAGGCTTTGAAGAGTTTAAATCTGGATCTTGAGGGGCTGAGGCAGGAATTGGGCAGGCCGATGAAACTGTCTTGGCGAGTGAATGATTCGACTACATCTAACAGAGCTGTGGGACATGACTCAAGAAGCAAGGTTCGTCTGGAGAATTACCACCCAGTAATACTCTGTTCGGCCTCGAGACGGGTCCTGGGTGCAGAAATGTCGGAAGCAGCCTACATCCAGGGGGCAGGTGATGACAGCGAGGGGTGGTCTCGAGGGTTGACGCCAACATTGTTCTGGCAGCATAAGGATGCTTTGTTGAATACACCCGAATCGGAACTCGAGAACCTGATTCAAGTGCTGATTGCAGATGCTCGGAAAGACAGGAAGGGCACGGTAGCTGTGCAAATAGCTCCCACTTCGAACCTCTACATAGCGAAAGCGAGCATCGATGACTTGATAGTCCCGACTTCGCCAACGCTTGGCGCAAATGCAACACCCACGGAGCATCAATGGGGAAACAGGCCGGGACATAAAGTGGTAAAGAAATTTGACATGGTAATCAGCTGCAGCAAGAGTGGTGTTTCACATATAGGAGGAGGAGCAATCGACCTAGCGTGCAGGACAGGGAAACTTGGGAGCAGAGATTTGCGCGACAGACTTGGCCCTGTACAGGACTTCGTCAAGCTCCGGCTTAAGCGTGACCCAACAGCTTCGATTTTGATCACGTGTGAGACGGGAAGAGATCTTTGTGTCGGTGTTGCCTTGATGCTTCTGTGCCTTTTCTACGACGATGAAGGCAATGTGACGCTTAGGCCTGATCTGCGCATGTTCTCAAAGATTGACAGCAACGGCGACCATGTGTGGTCTTCTGTGATTGAAACCATAGACAAGTCCTTTATCCGCCGACGACTCGCTTGGATCGTCTCCTCCCACTCAGATGCTAATCCGTCAAGAACAACACTACAATCCATAAATGGCTTTCTCATGGAGCGGCCTAGTTGACGGTTGTTGCAAAACCTCCGCTACTTATTATCAACAGCCTCCACTATAGCTCCACTGCTACCCTGGTCCAGCCCATCCAGGGTCGCCATGTCCTCTTTCGAAATGTCGAACCCAAAAACTTCCGCATTCTGCGCTATCCGCTCAGGGTTGTCGCTCTTCGGCAACGGCACCCAACCTTTCTGCAGGCAATACCTGATCAGAATCTGTCCGGTCGTCTTACCGTATTTCTTCGCGATCCCGACCAGCGTCTCATCGTTGGCCTTGTAATTCCTCACAAGTGGGCAATACGCCTCAACAACGATCTTGTTTTTCTGGCAGTATTCGACGATCTCTCTTTGCTGGCACCACGGATGCAGCTGGATGCAAGTCAGTAGCTTGTGCAACAGATGGGATACACGGCAGGGGGAGGGGGGAACCAACTCACCTCGATCTGGTTGACATGCGGCGGCCAAACCTTCGCATATGCCTTCATCTCCTCAATATGTCCGATCCCATAATTACTCACCCCGATACTCTTGGCTTTGTCCGTCTCATACAGCTTCTCCAGCGCCTGCCACATTTCTTTCCTCTGCTCCTTGCCCCCCTTGGGACTGTGTACCAAGAAGCAATCGACATACCCCTCCGTCCCGTCAATCTTGTCCACGCTGTCGAGGCACTTCTGCAGCGACTTCGCAAAGCTGCCTCCGGCAGAGAGGATCTTGGTCGTGATGAAGACGTCGGTGCGCTTGAGGCCCGACTGCCTGACCGCAGCGCCGACTTCAGCTTCATTGCCATAAAGCTGCGCCGTGTCGATGTGGCGGTAGCCGACCTTCAGCGCCGTGGTGCACGATTCGACGCATTGGTTCGCGGGGGATCGGTAGACGCCGAAGCCCAGACGAGGGATCTGGGCAGGGCATTTGGGCATATGCAGCCTGTCGGTGATGGAGAGTTTGGCGGACATTGCGATATGGTTGGGCAGTGGGATTCTTGGGATCAAGTGTCTGACATGGTGGAATCGCGGGGGAGGGGAAGGCTACTTCTTCGTTTAAAACCCCCCTTTGGGACCAAAAAATTGTGATGCAATAACGTAAAAAGAATTGCACAAGGGCTCTCGGATGATGCAATGGCAAAATATTGAGGAGTCTGTTGATCCCTACGTTTTTCCCCACATGACCCGCTGAAATGCCAGGGGCCGCCGGGATCTAGTTCGGGTGCCCTGCATTTATAGTTCCATCAAATCGGAGCAGGGCCGGACTGCATCACCTGCACCATTTCAGTTTTCTCTCCCCTCTTCCGCGAGCCACGTGGGAAGTAAGACCCTGTAGTTCAAATCATACCACCCTACATGGCCTCTTCCAACTATATCGCCTCGTGTCAACGATATCAAAGCGTTGGAGGAAGATTCGTAGTCGGGGATGATGCCGGCGGATGGGTAGGGGGGAACTGGCAGGTATAAGGGGGAATACCTCATGGCCTTGATGTAAACGCCTAAATGGAACGTACAGGTAGGCGCCGTATCTTCGGGGAGCACGTACTTGTAGTTTTAATGGTAGATTCACAGGTCTGCGGTATTGAACTTGATCTATCTGGCAAGGTGTTTCTCATAAAGTTTGTTCCAACGTATCAAGCGAATACATACCGACCATTCCATATTGCTCATTCAAAGGAGCCGGGTATCCCGTCTCGTCCCTCGGCTGGTGTGGAGGGTATCGAGTGGAAATCGTCGTCGCCGCCTTGAGCTGTTCCATCTTGTGTTATATGACCTTCTTCCTGACTATGATCGGTTGTTAGATGTTCACGATGGATCTCTGATGTCTTCTCAAGGTCATGCCTGGTTTGCTCGGCAGACCCATTGAGATCTACTTGATCAAATCCATCATTCAATTCCTTTTCAGGCGACAGCATGGAGACTCTGCCCGGATTTCTCGGTGGAAGGGACGGTGGCGTGGGCTTCTGTACACTCACCACACGAGCACGAGCAACGACTGGAATTGCAGTTTCTATCTCGGCGTGCTCGTGCTCGTCATATGGCGTGTCAGAGTCGTCGCTGTCGCTGACGTGTTCGGTCTCTTTAACCATTGGACTATCTTCCTTCTTCTCTGGACTGTGGCTGCCGCTGTCGCTCTTCCCAACTTCTTCGCCAGTCTGGGTCCCGACATCTACACTTGCGAGACTGTTCATGCTCCCTCTCCAGCTGTTGGTTCTACCTCGTATAGGACTATCTAAACTTCTCCTCGCGAATGCTGGATAGATTGGACTCGTTGGAGCGGGTTTGAACTCGAATACTTCTGCGCTCGGCCGTGAATGAGTACCTGCTTCGCGGATGTTAAGGCCTTCTGCTTCCAAAGCCTTTACACCGTAAGGGTCTGGGTCATCCGCATCCGGAATACCAAATGTGCCACCTGTCGAGAAAGTTTGTCAGTTTGCATTTCCTTTCTTGCATATTAAGGGGTGGGGGCGATTGTGCATCTTACTTGACGGTTCGATTTCCATGTCGCTAGGAGAATGCCCAGCTTCGGGTAAGGTGCTCTCGTCAACCTCATCACCTTGCGCGGCTTTGATGGTCTGCGTGAGCATCCGATACTGATCCTTCGGAGGATATCGCGCCTTGCCAGCCAGAATGTCAGCAACTGGAATTTTCTCCCTGTAGAATTTCTCGTTCTCGTCGGTCCTTTCGATCACAACACTGCCATCGACCTGTATGCCGGCATAGAACCCTCGGCTTTTCAGGTACGTCCAAACCGGGGCTTGTCGCTTCACTACTTCTGTATCAAGAACACCGCCCATGCCCACTGGCCCTGCAACGGCACTAATCTCACCACCCAATGTGCATCGGACCTTGGTGAACGCCTCAAGGGCTTTGTCAGTGTTGATGACCACCACGCAATCGTAGATGTCGACCCCGATCAGAAATCCAAGACCAGCTGTATGCAACAGAATACCGCTGGGAGGGCTCCACTCTCCAGTTTCAGGGTTCCTGGCCACCAGAATGCCGCTTCCACCGGCGCCTGACACCCAGAAGCCCGTCCTCATTACTGTAAATATGGCCAGACCCCTGGCATTCTTGATTACTCTTTCAGGTATCTTCTTCAGGACTCTCTGTTTGCCCAATGGACCCTCAAGTTTCTCCCCAGCTTCTTCCGCCTTCTTGGCCTGCTCTTTGTCAATACTAGCGTAGAATCCATCTTTGCAGAAGCTTCGCAGGATACGGGCAGCTTTGTCGGATTCCTTGTCAAGGGTAGTAGGCCAGAAAGATTCGGAGCCGAGACGGTTGGAGAGGCGATTGACAGGAGCACCGAGCTTGTCGAGCGCTTGCCATGCTTTGTCAAAGCCTGGTTTTGATTTTTGGTATGCCACGCCAGAGTACTTCTTCGTCTTCTCCCACGCAGTCTCGGGCATCTTGGGCTGAGGGAGGATCTGTCCAGTAAAGTCTCGTTCGACGGGGGAATTTACAATGTTAGTGGTGCTAAGAATGAGCTTGCGATGCAAAAACGACTCCAACAAATCCTTATGGGGAGGAAAAGTGTGAAGTATGCATGGTCGACAAGGCTTGCCCAGCTACTCTTCCGCGAAAGCCCGTTGACTCAGCTACAAACGTCAGAGTCTGGGCCTTTGCCAAGCTCCGGATAGCATACACTTATCGGCCATATGGGCAGACGGAGATTACCCAAAGAGCCCCAGAAACCTTAACTGGAAAAAGCCCAGCCGAGGTTCACTTCTTTCCGCATCCCTCCACAAGCTCTTCAAATGATTAGTAGTAGAAAAGGCATATCAATGTCTGCTTCTCCAGCTCCAGTCTGCTCCGGGCTGGGAATACACATGAGTTGCACTTCGTTGGCCATTTATATCCATTGAATCATTGAGAAGCGCTGGTGCACTTCACAGGCACAGGTTCGCAGTTCAAGCTCGTACCCTTT
>Ga0335072_10004350_pt1 | contig 21091 bp, 13 predicted proteins | sample Lox_Sample_21_FD_206725 | JGI IMG/M metagenome (GOLD analysis project Ga0335072, IMG submission 206725) | Soil microbial communities from Loxahatchee National Wildlife Refuge, Florida, United States - Lox_Sample_2.1 | ecosystem: Environmental > Terrestrial > Soil > Wetlands | place: USA...
CGCTTTCCGCGGTTTGTCTCCTATACGCGCAAAGTGTGACGGCTCCGACTGCCTCGGAAAATCCGGCGGTCATCGATCGCATATGGCAGAAGGCCAGCAGTAAATATGATGCTCAGCGCGCGGCGCTCCTTAAGGACGTGGACAATGCGGAGCACGAAGGCCCGTTCCGCCCGGACTGGCAATCGCTTCAGAAATATGAACCGCCCGAGTGGTACAAGGATGCGAAGTTCGGAATCTTTATCCACTGGGGAGTTTATTCCGTGCCCGCGTTCGGTAGCGAGTGGTATCCGCGCCTGATGTATGAGAAGGGGACGGAGGAATACAAGCACCACATCGCAACCTACGGTCCGCAAGACAAGTTCGGCTACAAAGATTTCATTCCCATGTTCAAGGCCGAACACTTCGATCCAGTCGCGTGGGCTGAGTTGTTCAAGAAATCAGGAGCAAAGTATGTCGTTCCCGTGGCCGAGCATCACGATGGGTTTGCCATGTATGACAGCGGGCTGAGCGACTGGACTGTAGCGAAAATGGGTCCGCATCGCGACACGACGGGTGAGCTGGCAAAAGCGGTGCGCGCCGCGGGTCTGCACTTTGGCCTGTCGTCGCATCGAGTGGAGCACAATTTCTTTCTCGGAGTCGGTCGCGAAATTGTTTCGGATATCAACGATCCAGAATACGCCGCCTTCTACGGTCCGGCTCATGTGTGGTTAACGAATCCCTCGGGCACGCCGTTGAACAATGACTTCACCTACGTGTCTTCCGCGTGGGCCGACGATTGGCTGGCGCGCGGCGCGGAGCTGGTCGAGAAATATCATCCTGACATCGTGTACTTCGATTGGTGGATCGGGCAGGCGTCGATCCGCTCCAATCTCACACGCTTCGCCGCTTTTTATTACAACAGTTCTCTCAAATACGGCGACCATGTCGGCGTGATCAATTACAAGGACTATGCCATGCAGGAGCACTCGGGCGTGCTCGACATCGAGCGCGGGCAACTCGGCGACACGCGGTCGCTGTATTGGCAAACGGATACCTCGGTGAGCAATAAATCCTGGGGCTATATTAAAGACGACACGTTCAAGTCGCCGCAGTTCATCGTCGATGAACTGGTTGATATCGTCAGCAAAAACGGGAACCTGCTCCTGAACATCGGCCCAAAGTCCGACGGCACGATCCCCGATGAGGTCCAACACGTGCTGCTCGACGTTGGCACTTGGCTCAATGTGAACGGAGAGGCTATCTATGGAACTCGCCCATGGAGGGTTTATGGCGAGGGTCCGACGAAAGTCGCCGCAGGATCGTTTCACGATACCGAAACGACGCATTACACGCCCGAAGATTTTCGCTTTACCACGAAAGGCGACGTGCTTTACGTGATCGGACTTGCCTGGCCCACGAACGGCCAAGCGGTTATTCACTCGCTTGCGCCGATGACGGGTACCGAAAAAGTGCAGTCGATCGCGTTGCTGGGTAGTGGCGCGAGATTGCAATTCACCGAGCAAGCGGACGGTCTGCACGTACAATTGCCGTCCCAATCTCCAACCAAGTATGCTTATGCGCTTCGGGTTACATTCGCTCATTCCGCGCAGTAAAGAACGGTACCCCGATATACGGAGACGAAGAAATGTCCAGATGCCTTCATCGATTTGCAATTTTAGATAGTGGGTTTGAGAGTTCTGCGGGAGCGAGAACGCCTTTACCAACAGCATTGCTTCTTGGAATGCTGGTTCTTGTTTCCACTTTGGCCCTGCCCGCGACTGCCCAGGGAACAAAGGCCATTGAAATATCGGTGGACGTCTCGAAGTCCGGCGCAACCATCAACCGCAACATCTTTGGCCAGTTCGCCGAACATCTCGGCCACGGAATTTACGACGGCATCTGGGTTGGTCCGGATTCCACCATCCCGAATACCCGGGGCATTCGCAACGATGTCGTCGCCGCGCTGCGTGAACTGAAAGTGCCGAACGTTCGCTGGCCCGGCGGTTGCTTCGCCGACGAATACCACTGGCGGAACGGAATCGGTCCGCATCGAGCCGTTACACTCAATCCTAACTGGGGCGGTGTGATCGAGCCGAATACGTTCGGTACACACGAGTTCATGGATTTCATTGACCAAATCGGCAGCGAAGCCTACGTCTCCGTCAACGTAGGCTCGGGCACTGTGCATGAAGCCGCCGACTGGCTGGAATACATGACCGCCGCGCAGCCGACGACTCTCGCTCAGGAGCGCGCGGCTAACGGTCATCCAGATCCCTATAAAGTTGCGAATCTCGGCCTCGGCAACGAAAGCTGGGATTGCGGCGGCAACATGAGCCCCGACTACTACACCAGCCAGATGAAGCTCTACAGCCACTTCGTGCGCAACTACAATCCCGCGCAGCAGCACGAGCAGAAGATGCTGAAAATTGCCGTCGGCCCCGGCGGCGCTGAACCGCGCTTTATCGATTGGACCGAAACCGTGATGAAGGCCTACCAGCAGCACACGTGGAGCTGGGATATCGACGGCCTCTCGATGCACTCCTACACCGTGCGCTGGAGAGACATGTACAAGTCGACAGATTTCGGTGAGAACGAATATGCGCAAGTCCTCAAGTTGACCCTTGATATGGACAGCCTCGTCAATCGTTACTCGGCGATCATGGACAAGTACGATCCGCAAAAGAAAGTTGCGCTGATCGTGGATGAATGGGGCGCATGGTACGCACCATTCCCCGGCTCAAATCCTGGATTCCTGGTGCAGCAGAACAGCCTGCGCGACGCTGTCCTGGCCGCGCTCAACCTGAATATATTTGCCCGTCACGCCGATCGCGTGCGCGGCGCGAACATCGCGCAAATGATCAATGTTCTGCAGGCGATGATCCTGACGGATAAAGAGAAGATGGTCCGGACTCCGACCTACTACGTCTTCAAAATGTACGTGCCTTTCCAGGACGCGACGTTCGTGCCGGTCACGTTTGACGCGGGCGCCTACACGCACGGTGATGTCACCTTGCCGCGTGTGGATGCCGTCGCGGCGAAAGCGAAGGACGGCAAGCTGTGGCTCGAGGTCACTAACGTCGATCCCAATCAGCCCGCCGAAATCGATCTGAATGTGGCTGGTATCAATGCCAAGTCTGCGGCGGGAGAAACGCTCACCGCGCCCAAGGTGGACAGCATCAACACCTTCGATGCACCCAACACAGTTGTGCCAAAATCCATCTCGGCAAAAGCTGAAGGCGGCAAGCTCAATCTGAAGCTCGAACCCAAGTCCGTAACGGTCGTCTGGGTCCAATAAAATGGCTCTTTTGCGCATTCGTCAGCATTGAGCAGCATCGGTAGTCCGTGTATCGGAAAGTCGGCGTGAATTCCGAGCGGTCGAAGCCAGGCTACAAACGCTGAACCTTCATAAACTGAGTTCATGTTGAAGAAAGGGCGACTGGTGAATACGAATAAGGCGCTTTCCGTCTTGATCCTTTCTGTCGCGGTGGCTCTCGGACCGCGGCTCGCGGCGCAAGTCGAAACCTACGTACCCCCACCCGTTCCTGGTGCGAAACCCGCAACGGTAGAGCACATCAAGGTCCACGGAGCGGCTCTGGAAGGTAACCTCGAAGGCGATGCGGTCGATCGCGACGTATTCGTGTTTCTGCCGCCGAGTTACGCAAAAGAAAGGCATCGCCGCTACCCGGTCGTCTACGCATTGCATGGATATTCGATCGGCGCCGAGCAATGGACACACGAAATCCACGTGCCGCAGACCATTGAAGGCGCATTCGCGCAGGGCGCCAAAGAGATGATCGTCGTCCTGCCCGATTCGAAGACGGTGCACAACGGCTCGATGTATTCGAGTTCGGTGACCACGGGAGATTTCGAGAACTTCATCGCCCACGATCTGGTCGCGTACATGGATGCGCACTACCGCACCCTTCCCAATCGTCTGAGCCGCGGCCTGGTGGGCCACTCCATGGGAGGGTACGGCGCGACCCGCATCGGCATGAAGCATGCCGACGTCTTTGGAAGTCTGTACATCATGAGCCCGTGTTGTCTGTCTCCAATGACGGCGAGAGCCGAGAACCCGGAGATGGCGAAAGCTCTCGAGGCCGTCAAAACGCCCGAGGACTCCGCGAAGCTGTCGTTCTTTCCGCGCGCTATGCTCGCCAGCGCGGCGGCGTGGTCGCCCGATCCCAAGAATCCGCCGCTCTATCTTGATCTGCCGACGAAGAACGGCGAGCCTCAGCCGGACGTGCTTGCGAAATGGACGGCGAATGCGCCGCTCGCTTTCATCGACCAATACATCGGCAATCTGCGCCAGTATCGCGCCATCGCGATCGATGTCGGCGACCAGGATGGTTTACGCGTCGACACCGCGACCCTGCACGACGTTCTGGACAAGTATGGAATCGCAAACAGCTTCGAGCTTTATCAAGGCACGCACACCAGCAAAGTGGCGGACCGTTTCCAGAACCATGTAATGCCGTTTTTCAGCAAGAATTTATGTTTTGAAGCGCACTGCCGTTAGCAAGCCGCGCAAATCGATTCACTTCGCTCGGGATGACAGACGTAATAAATTGCGAGCAAGAGATTTTCCACGGAGAGCACATGAAGTATTCGAGCGCCTGCGTCATGAAATGTTTCATTGCCTGCACCGTCTTCCTAAGCTGCGCCGCGTATTCGCAAGACTCCTCCAATCTGCCTTACATGAATCCGAAGCTTTCTCCCGAAGAGCGCGCCGCCGATCTTGTTCACCGTATGACGCTGGAAGAGAAAGCCACGCAGCTGGTGAACCAGGCCCGGGCCATTCCGCGCCTGGGCGTGCCGGCCTACGATTGGTGGAGCGAAGCTTTGCACGGCGTCGCCGTCAACGGCACTACTGAATTCCCCGAGCCTATCGGTCTCGCCGCGACTTTCGATGTGCCGCGCATTCACCAAATGGCGACGGCGATCGGAATTGAAGGCCGCATCAAGCATGCGCAAGACGTGCGGGCCGGCCACTCGAACATTTTTGAAGGCCTGGATTTCTGGGCTCCGAACGTCAACATCTTCCGCGATCCGCGCTGGGGACGCGGACAGGAAACTTACGGCGAAGACCCGTTCCTGAGCGCCCGCATGGCCGTGGCTTTTGTCACCGGTATGCAAGGAGACGATTCCCGCTACTACCAAGTCATCTCCACGCCCAAGCATTTCGACGTGCACAGCGGGCCTGAACCGACGCGCCACTTCGCCGATGTGGACGTCAGCAAGCACGACGAGGAAGACACTTACTTGCCCGCGTTTCGCGCCGCCGTGGTCGAAGGTCACGCCGGATCGGTGATGTGCGCCTATAACGCCATCGACGGCCAGCCCGCCTGCGCCAACCAGTTCCTGCTGCAGCACACTTTGCGCGGTGCGTGGCAATTTCAGGGATACGTGGTCTCCGATTGTGGCGCGGTTCGCGACATTTTTAACGGACATCGCTACCGCCCCACGCAGCCGCAGGCCTCGGCGATTTCGCTGGAGCGCGGGATGGATAATGAATGCATCGATTTCCGAGAGAAGGTCACCGACGACCACGATTACAAGCCGTACATCGAAGCCGTGCAGCAGGGATATCTCGCCGAGAGCGCGATCGACACCGCGCTCGTTCGCTTGTTCACCGCACGGATTCGTCTGGGAATGTTTGATCCGCCGTCGATGGTGCCATACACGAACATTGACGAGAAGGAACTCGACAGCGCCGCTCATCGCGCCCTCGCCCGACAAATGGCAAACGAATCGATGGTGCTGCTGAAAAATGACGGGGTGTTGCCGCTCAAATCCGTTAAGCGCATCGCTATTGTCGGCCCACTCGCCGATCAGACCGCCGTTCTGCTCGGGAATTACAACGGTATTCCAACCCACACCGTGAGCATGCTGGAAGGAATGAAGGCCGAGTTTCCGAACGCTAAGATTACATATGTTCCCGGAACGCAGTTTCTATCGAATCAAGGCAATCCCGTTCCTGCATCGGTTCTGACTACGCCCGAGGGGAAGCCTGGCCTCCACGCAGAATACAGTTTGCGCGCGGGCCGCGATTCCAAACCAACTCCACTCGTTTCTCGCATCGAGTCGGCTCTGAACTTGAATGAGAGCAACCTTCCCGAGCAGGCGAAAGGACCTCACGGTTTCTGGGTCGAATGGGCCGGTCTCTTGAATCCCAACGCGACTGGCGACTACCTGCTCGGCATCAAGGCCGATGGCTTTGCGCGCGTGTCAGCCGACGGCAAATTGGTTGCCCAGGTGTTTGGCAACAATACCAACTTTGGACAAATCCATTTGGAAAAAGGTCACTCGCTTAAACTCGACGTGATGTATGGCCACATCGGAGACGGCAAAGCAGAAGCGCAACTTCTCTGGACTCCCATGAACAATGCGCCGGATCCAGCAGCCGTTGCGGCCGCAAAAAATGCGGACGTGACCATCGCCGTTGTCGGCATTACGAGCCGTCTGGAAGGCGAGGAGATGCCGATTGAGCAGCCCGGATTCCTCGGTGGCGATCGCACCAGCCTCGATATGCCCAAGCAAGAAGAAGAGCTGGTGCAAGCCGTCGCCGCCACCGGCAAGCCACTCGTTGTCGTGTTGATGAACGGCAGCGCGCTCGGCGTGAACTGGGAAAAGGCTCACGCCAACGCCATTCTCGAAGCCTGGTATTCCGGCGAAGAAGGCGGTACCGCGATCGCTGAAACTCTGAGCGGGAAAAATAATCCTGCGGGACGCCTTCCCGTTACCTTCTACAAAGACGTGCACCAGCTTCCCAATTTCGAAGATTACTCAATGCAAGGACGCACCTACCGTTATTTCGAAGGCGAGCCGCTCTGGCCCTTCGGCTACGGCCTCAGTTACACGACATTCAGCTATGCGAATCTCACGCTGCCCGGCGCGCCAATCAATGCCGGCGATCCGCTGAATGCGTCGGTTACTGTGACCAACACCGGAAAGCTTGCGGGAGATGAAGTGGTCGAGCTCTATCTGAAGTTTCCCAATGTTGCGGGCGCGCCGATTCGCGCACTCCGCGGATTCCAACGCGTGCATCTGGAGCCGGGCGCGAGCCAGACTGTTGCATTTCACTTGAACCCACGCGATCTGAGCATGGTGACAGAGATTGGGGACATCGTCGTGCCGGAAGGGAAGTACACACTCTCAGTCGGCGGCAGACAGCCTGGAACCGGTGCGCCGACGGTCAGCGCAGACTTCGAGGTCAAAGGTCAGATCATGCTGCTGGAGTAATTCGCGAGCCGTGAGATCGACCAGCTTGAATCCCGATGCGCCATTCGCCGCCCCGTTTCCCGCTTCGCCCACGCTCTCCCCGCCCTGCCCCGCGTCACGGTCGGGAGAAGCCTGCGATGCTGCCAGCATGCTCGCAATAGCCCTTGGATGAACAAATCGTCATCTTCCGGAAAGGCTCCCGTAATGTTTCGGTCGTATGGTGATTTGGTCCGGAATGCGAGCTTTCTCGCCACTGAAGGCTCGGATACAGCTTACGATCCAGCAGGCACTCTCGAGAAGCAACACCAATGGACCAGCTTGGATAATTCGTTTCCCTCCGGTCATTCGATCGTCACACGGACAGCTGGGAGCACAATCGCGCACGAATACCCAAAACCGTGGTTACAGCGGCTCACTTACGGAACCGCGACAGCCCTTTCCGTTACGCGCTTCACCAGCCTGCAACACTTCCCCTCCGATGTCGTCGTGGGAAGCACTCTTTGGCTATTTGATCGGACGGCATATTTTCCACGAACATTGCCAGGCTGGCCTGAGTCCCGTGTGCAAGAAAAAATGAGGGAAACAAATAGCGCCGGCGAAAAGGGTGAAGTGAATGATGCTGAAGAATTGGCGGTGCACGCAAATTGGCGTTTTTGTTTGGTGCTTTGCCGTTTATGCGCTTGTTCAAGTCATTCCTCCTCTGAGCGCTCAGACCTCAACAGGAATAATTAAAGGTACGGTCAGCGACGAATCCGGTAAACCGGTTGCAGATGTTTCCGTGACGGCAACGAGCATTGATACTGGACAAAAACAAACCGCTAACACAGGGCCTGATGGCACGTACAAACTGGAGTTGCCGGCAGGCAACTACCGGCTGACATTCGAAGCTGCAGGGTTCAATATGTTGGAGATTTCATCGGCAACTGTCAGCGGGACCGTGCCCAAAGTTCTCGATGGCAAACTGGAGAAAAGCGAACCAGTCAATGGCAGGCCAACGCCAACACAACAAGAGAATTTACCGAATGCGCCATCGAATAGCGCGACGGCACCGTCCCTTTCAGATCTGGGCCTTTCACCGGAGCAGACTCGGGGAAACGCCCGCGAACAAGCGTTGCTCGATAAACGGACACACATGTTAAAGATCCATCAACGGATGGGTCTGATCACGACCATTCCCTTGATTGCGACTGTTGTCACGTCTCTGAATGCCGGCGGCAAGAGTGAAGGCACCGCCTCGCGCGATTTGCACGTTGCTCTGGGTTCGCTCACCGGCGACCTGTACGGGATCACGGCCTATTACGCCATTCGCGCGCCCAGAATTCCCGGAAACAAGAAGCATGGTCCAATAAGATTTCACGAGGCGATGGCCTGGATTCACGGTCCGGGCATGATCCTCACTCCCATTCTTGGAGCGATGGCCTTCAATCAGAAAAACAACGGAGAAAGAGTCCACGGAATCGCGCAAGCGCATGGTCCGGTAGCGATTGTCACTGCTGGGGCGTTTGGCGCTGCCCTTCTGTCGGTTTCAGTAAAGTTCTAACAACAGTTATGAATAAGAAAATACTGATCGCATTTTTACTTGCGGCACTGCCCACGTTTGCTGGAGCGGACAGCCAATGGATTCTTCAGCAGAGCACGCTCACGTATCACGTATCGCACCCGCTTCATCAGAGCGAGGGCGTGAGTCATGCGGCTAAGGGCAAGGGTGTCTGCCATGCGGGGCAGTGCGACTTCCTGATTGCGGTACCAGTTAAATCGTTTGATTCCGGAGATAGCAACCGGGATCTTCACATGCTGCAGGTTACGCGTGGTGCCGAGTTTCCTCTGGTCACGGTTCGCACTCGCTTGCCCGAATCGGATGCCACGGCATCGACCATCAATGCTGATCTCGAGATCCAGTTTGCGGGCCAGACGGCCCAGTACAAACAGGTTCCTTTCAAACTAGAGAAGCAGGGGAACGAGATCCACATCACGGGGACGATTCCGGCTACCCTCTCCGATTTCAAAATCGAACCGCCATCGCTTTTGACGATACCGGTCAAGAACGAAATACCAGTACGCGTGGACATGACATGGCGTCAGCAGTGATGGGGAAAGCGTTGGCTCCGGAGGTTCCCAAGGCCCTGTTTCGGGCATCCTACGTGGAGGTGTAAAGTTTTTGGACAGGCAGGAATCTCCCATGCGACTGTTGGTCGTAGAAGACGACATTTCCATCCAGCTCTTCCTCAACCGGGCGCTCACGGAAGCCGGCTATCAGGTGGATGCGGCCAGTACAGCAAAAGCTGCGGAAACCATGGCATTGGAAGGTATCCACGATGCCTTTATCATCGATCTTGGCCTTCCCGATCTGGATGGATTGGACTTGATTGCGCGTTGCCGAGCCCAGGGAAATGCGGCGCCGGTTCTGATCCTCTCCGCCCGGCGTTCCGTGGATGAACGTGTTCGCGGACTGGAGCAGGGCGGAGACGACTACCTCACGAAGCCATTTGCTCTCCCTGAACTGCTGGCAAGGTTGAGAAACCTTCTACGTAGGTCCACGGTTCCACAAACTGAATCTGTGCGTCTGCAATCAGCAGACTTGCAACTCGACTTGGTACGTCGTGAGGCGCGGCGGGGCGATCACTTGCTGCAATTGACGCCGCAGGAGTTTTCGTTGTTGGAATATCTTTGCCGCAATGAGGGTCGCGTTGTGACTCGGACCATGATTCTGGACCATGTCTGGAAAATGAGGATCGATCCCGCAACCAATGTGGTGGACGTTCACATTTATCGTCTCCGGAGCAAGGTAGATCACGACACGCCGCGGCCGCTGATTCATACGATTCGCGGTGTTGGCTACGTTCTTAAACATGCCTAGGAATCTACGAACCACCGCCGCTTGGCGGATTTCGATTTGGACAACTGTGGCGTTCGCGCTGGGAACCGCTGGCGCATTTACGATCGTTTATTTTCTCGTCGCGCAGGGCCTAAGGGAGCGGAGTGACACCTGGCTTAGCGGCGAAGCTGAGGTTCTGGCTCAAGTCTCGGCCGACACTCCGAGCGATCATCTTTACGGACGGATCGTGCGAGAAGTGGCTGAGCTTGCCACTCAGGAAGTGCCGGATGAACGCAACGCCCGCGGCGAAAGGCTGAATTCGGTATTCTTTCTTGCAACGAACCCAAACAATAATGATGGTCCGTTGTGGGTGGGTCCAACCTCGAAAGATGCTTTCGTTACCGCGATTCAGCGCTCACAGCTAACACCGGGACCGCCAAAGTCGATAACTGTGGAGGGATATCGACAGACGTTTCGCGTCGTTGAAAAGGCACAAAACGGAAGAATTGTTTATCTCGGGCTGTCCGATCGTGGCGCCAAGCATCTGCTGCACACGTTGGCCCGTCGTTTTCTCATGCTTTGGGGCGGCATGTTCGTACTTGGATTCGTCATTTCGTATTGGAGTGCACGCCGCACCCTGCATCGAGTTGAGCAAATTACAGAAACCGTAGCCCGAATAGGAGCAGAAGACTTACAGGAACGCCTCCCTGAACCTGTAAATTCGGACGAAATTTCACGGTTGGCGAAAACTTTTAATCACATGCTGGATCGGCTCCAGGCTTCCGTGAATCAGCTTCGCACAGTGACTGGCGGGATTGCACACGATCTGAAAAGCCCCGTTACCTTGATTCGTGGAACCCTGGAATCGGCATTATGCGATGAAGGAGATGACAACTGGCGTGACTCGGTTGGGGAGGCCATCGAAGACCTCGACAGGCTCTTGCAATTGTTGAACACAACGCTAGACCTGGCGGAGGCAGAGGCCGGCGCTCTTCACATGGAGCGCGGCCCGGTTGATTTCTCCGATGTGGTAAGACAACTGGTTGATATTTACCAGCCGGCCATGGCCGAACACCATCACGGTGTGACGACCGATCTGGAAGAGCACGTTGTCGTGGACGCAGATGTGACCCTACTCAATCGTGTCGTAAGCAATTTGTTTGAAAACGAATTAACTCATTTGCCGGCGGGATGCCAAGTGAAGATCCGGCTCTATTCGCATCAAGGATCAGCAGTACTGGTGGTTGAAGACAACGGTCCGGGATTCCCCGCCGATATTCGCACCCAGGTTTTCAAACGATTCGTAAAGGGCAAACACTCTCCTGGTCACGGTCTCGGATTGGCGTTTGTAGATGCAGTTGCCCAGGCACATGGCGGTGGTGCGCGGGTCTCGGAACGTCCGGGAGGTGGCGCCCTCATAACTGTATCGCTGCCAGTGAGCGTGCTCCAAGCGGCATAGGCGCGACACTTTCACGGGCTTCGAGAGGCACCAGATCGGCCGTCAGCAGGAACGAAAGCAAATGCGTGCTCTCTATATTTTCAATAAATGCTCGGCGGAACTCAGTGCTCATCCAACGTGATGGAATTCATGTAACTGGGAATCTTTCTCGGTGGGCTTTGTCGTAGCCAGCAGAGACTCCAGAATCTTAAGGTTTGTCAGGATCTTGCCGGTGAACCCTCGGTGTAAACTTCCGCGAGAGAAATTCCTGAAACAGATTCACGGCCGCGCTTCCACCGATCCCGATTGCCCCGATCTCGAACGTCAGCGCCGCGCCCCGGCGATTGCTTGGCGGATAGTAAAGATTTGCGATTCCGCCGGCCGCCAGATGCCCGAGGACTCGGGAGTAGTTTGGTTGCCACCTTCCATTGTCCCCCTTGCAGATTACGGTGTTGGCGATCGCATAGAGAATCCGTGATCGCTTGCTGCCAGTGCCCTTGTAGAAATAACGCGGATCCTGTTTCAGAAGAGATGGCAAGATCGCGTCTCCGATGAATGTGCCAACAACTGTGTCGCTGTAGCTGGCTCCATAACGTTTGGCATAACCCTCGACTCCTTGTCCATAGCCACTGAAAGAATTCTGCGCCTGCTGAATTCCAGCAATGCCTCCTGCCAAAACGAAAGTGACCGGGTCCGTAGCTGTTCTCCAGGCAAGGTTGAATTTTTGTTTGGAATTGAGCGGAGCCTCCTGGGGTAGGTAGCTCACGTAGAAGTCGGGAACGATACCGAGAACCCGCTGTTTCTCCTCCACCTTCATCTGCTCTTGTGCGATTTCGGCCAGGGGAAGTCCAACGTTTACAGTCGTACGCGTAACGCCCACGTTCAGCATAATCGGCGGCACTGTCTGGATTTCTCCCGAGTGCAGTCTTCCAGAGAAAGTTTGCGTCCCGAAGCTAGGCGCGGTAATGGTGAGCTGGAAAGCTCCGGGTACAACATTGGCGAAGGAAAATTGCCCGTGGTTGTCTGAAAGGACTTCCTGGGGACCCGATTGGCCTTCAGTCAGCCGGACCCTGGCTCCCGGCACGACGGCGCCACTTTGATCAATGATCGTTCCCTCGATGCTCCCAGAAGATTGCTGGCCGGGCGTCTGCTCATTGGCTGAAGCCGCGGGGAGTTGCGGACCGGACGCCCACTGGGGGATCTGTCCCATACACGGGAACGTCCAACCCAGCGTGAGGGGCGCAATCACTATGATCCGAGAATAGAGACTGAGAGCCATGCATTCTGCAACCTACTAGGCAAGCGACAGCCCATAGGAATGAACGAAAAAAGATAACCGCTCCGCGTACTTGAATTTGATGCGACCGTCGCGGGTCGGCTCGGAGAACATGAACAACTTGTCATCTGTCCGCCACGTTGTATTCATTATTCTGCTGGTAATCTTCCCCATGTGTTGCGCTGGGGTGGGATCGTGCCATATGCCTGTGCGGCAAGCATCGCCTCACGTCCCGTCGGTTTTGGCGTAACGCCGAATTGTGACTCGCCTGTTTGCCATGCGGTTTCCTTCGATGTCCCGCGCAGCAAGCGTCGTTCAAACGGTACGATTGCGGTAAGATATTTCGCTCGTTGGACGTAAGTAACGTGGAATCAGGCGGCTGGTGCCGGGAGGGGGAATCGAACCCCCACAGGCCTTTTGGGCCCTGCGGATTTTAAGTCCGCTGCGTCTGCCAATTTCGCCACCCCGGCTGAGACTATAAATTACTGATTACAAGAGTATCGTACTCGTCGATCCCGTTTCAGCCTAACGCGTGAGATGTGAAAATGTGTCGCTTTTGAAGGGTTTTCACCTAGGTCTGGCGCAAGCAAGAACCAGCGGATGCGCTCTTGCCGTCCGCCTTTGCATCTCTGCGATTCGCAATTTCACGCCTTACATCTCTCGTTAGGAACCCACTCGGGACGCATTCGCCCGTGCGAATAGTGAATCTCGCTATTTTCGATCACCATACATTGTGAAAATAGCGCAGCACGCCATTTTCGACCCGCACAAGGCGGCTGAGCATACGCGGCCGGGATGCGTCCCACCGCTGTCCGCAGCTTGCGGCTGCGATTTCGGCTTTGCAAACGACCCCACGACCCTCGTGCGCTGCTGGATTTCAGGCGCGCAGTTCGGCAAGACGCAAGGCAAGCTGTACGTCGAACACGAAGCCTGGGGCATCGGCGTGGACATCGTGAACACGCCGGCTTTGTTCGATAGCGTTCCCGACGCCCGCCGCCACTTGATCTATGCCGATTGCTCTAGGCCGGAAACCATCTCCCACATCCGCAACGCTGGATTCAGGATCGAAGGATGTGAGAAGTGGTCTGGCTCAGTCGAGGACGGGGCTGCATTCCTCCGTTCCTTCGAGAAAATCATCATTCATCCGCGCTGCGCTCATGCGGCAGAGGAAGCGCGGCTCTACAGCTTCAAGCGCGACAGGCTGACGGGCACCGTCATGCCCGACGTGGCCGATAAAAATAATCATGTGTGGGACGCAGTCAGATATGCCCTAGGGCCGATGATTCAGCCGAAATCGAGTCTGGGAGTGTGGACGCGGCTCAACGGACCTACGCCGCGACCGCGGCGGTAAAGGAAAGAGCATTTGTTTTGATGAAAAGGCGCGTGCTTTAGGGTCGTTTCATTCCGCACTTGTGGTAAATCATGTTGAAAAACGGAGCCAAGGCATCGGCAGGGGGCTGTTTACCATCGTATGTGTCTTCAACGATGATGTCCTCCGCGAGACATTCACGAGAGGTCCGTAAAAATGCTTTGGGGAGTTGCTGGTCGGGCACGATGAGAGCGCCCCTTCACATTTGAGATGCCCGCGATGAAATGAAAAGGTGGGTCCAACCCTAGGCTCGCAATGTAGCGCCCATATTTGAGAAGGTGATCTGCGAACAGCTTCTCGATTTCGCCCACGGGGATGCCGTCGGGGAAGTATGTCATCAATTCCGTGTCTACACTCCACACTTCTCCTGTCTCGAATGCAAAGGCAACCGAATTGGTTACGCCTTCGTTGGATGGGTCACGCGAATACATTCCGATTCCATCCACGGCTCGGATTGAGGAAGGAACGCCGCTCATCACGAACGGGACCAGATCTATCGGTCCCCCGCTCGGCCTCAATTCGTCAGAAGACCATTTCTTCCCCGAGCCAACACTTGGAAAAACGCGCAGCCAAATAGCTGAGCCTTTCGACAGAAAAACCTCCTCCGCTGGAGTTCTGGTAAGGGGGTTGAAACTCCATTGTTTACCGAGCGGCTGGCTCGGAAGTCGAAACCGAGCTGGACCATCCTTGACCTCGGCTTTACGGAACTGCAAGTGTGTTTTGTTCTTTGCCTCCGGTGCTGGTTTGGCTGAGACCTTGGGCCGATCGGCCGGAGCCGACAACGATCTATCGATCAACCGCAGCATGTAACTCGCTACAAACAGTTGCTCAAGGGTCTCTCCATCATCGAAATCAGGCAGATTATGCGGTTCGTGGTCGAACGAATTGCGGAACCACCCCACTCCGCCGGCCAATAAGTTCTTCAGAGATTGGAGGTACGCATCACGGGCAGGGGCATTGTTTGCAGCTAGATTAGGAAATGGAAATTTAAGGTCTCCCGAGTCAAACAATCGATGCGGCAAGCCCGCGCCGCTCACTCCGGCATTGGATATCGCCTTCGACGCATCACGAATCTCGTTCAATCGGTTCTCTACCCGCTTGAAGGCAGCAGCGACCGCTTCTTTCTGCTTCCGTTCCCGAAAGTAGTGTCCGTAACCTTGCAGGTCTTTGTGCATGAACGCCAACATAGCGCTGGCATCCGGAACGTAAGCGTCTACATTCTTGGTTGAAGGGGACATCCGGCCCTGCGACTTCCGTGCCTTACTCGTTGCCGTTTACTCTTCTATCGCTACATCATCGTTACAATCGATCCGCACTCCAAACTTCTAATTTTCTAACTGCTTTAGAATCTTGGCGTCCCCGACGGGATTTGAACCCGTGTTACCGCCGTGAAAGGGCGATGTCCTAGGCCGGGCTAGACGACGGGGACCACTTGAACACTCATTGTGGAGGGGAACCTACGGCCATTCTGGATGGTAGCAGTCGTGTTCCCGACTGTCAAAGTTGGCGGGGTGCGCGGTGACTCCTAACTTTCCGTAGAGCGCTACGATGCGCGATTGCGCGGACTATATCGCTCCTCGCCAGCCGCATTGCGCGCGGTTGCGTCGGTTTGCCATCACATCCCCGCGGGATATCGAAGCTGCGTGAGCCCCGATCCCGAAAAGCGGGGAACGTTCTCTCTGTCCCGATTCCCCCGAAGCCGCGCGCGCCTGGGGTCAAAGGCGTCGGTTTGCAGCCAGGGCTATCATGGATCGCAAGATAATCCATGGCCGTGCCGCGCATCGCCGAACCGATTCTCGACGCCGAAGAGCGCCTCGAAGGTTTCGAGAATCTCATGCCGTATCGCGTGCAGAACATTTTGTTGGTTTCGAGTCTCTATGACTCCTTTATCCTGCGCGAAGACGGACGGCTCAACGAGCTTCTCATCGATGAATCGCTCGAACTGAATCTGAGGCAAATTCCCAACCTCACGCACGTTTCCAGTTGCAGTGAGGCGCTCGACCTGGCGAAATCGAATCCTCAGTTCAACCTGATAGTGGCGAATCTCGCCGTTGGTGACATCGACGCAGCGCAGCTTGCGCGCGAAGTTCGCCGAGCCGGGCTGGATATCCCCATTGTGGTGCTTGCCTATGATTACCGCGAAATCAAGAATTTTGTTGCGCGCAATCCCGTCACCGATATCGATCGCGTGTTCCTCTGGCAAGGGAACGCCCGCATTCTGATTGCAATCGTGAAATATGTCGAAGATAAGTGGAATGTACTCCACGATACACGCGCCATGGGCGTGCCGGTGTTGCTCGTGGTCGAGGACAACATCCGCTACTACTCGTCGTTCCTGCCGGTGATTTACACGGAGCTGATCAAACAGTCACGGCGCGTCATTCAAGAGGGGATCAATGTTGCGCACAAATTAGTGCGTATGCAAGCGAGGCCGAAAATTCTGTTAGCCTCGGACTTCGAGCATGCTGCGCAACTGGTACAGGAATATCGGGATTACATCTTCGGGCTTGTGTCGGATGTCGAATTCCCCTGGGATGGAAAGCTGAGTCCAGAGGCCGGATTCGAACTGGCCCGTATGGTGAAAAGTCTCGCGCCCGATGTACCGGTTGTATTGCAGACTAGCCGCACCGAATTTCGTCCCAGGGCGCACGCCGAGGGCTATTCGTTTTTACGCAAGCGTTCACCAACTCTGCTGAAGGATCTGCGGCGCATTTTGACCGATTCGTTCGGATTCGGCGATTTCGTATTCCGCATGCCTGATCAGCGGGAGGTTGGCCGCGCCAAAGATCTCACGGAACTCGAAGCGATGCTGGAAAAACTGCCCGCCGACAGCTTGATGTACCACGCGCAGCGTAATCACTTCTCGCACTGGCTCATGGCTCGGACGGAATTTGCTCTCGCGGCCAAACTTCGACCGCGCAAGGTCTCTGATTTTACCGGTCCCGAACACCTGCGGCGCGACTTGATTGATTCGATCAACGATTATCGGCAGGAGCAGAGCGAGGTCTTGATCGGCGATTTCAAAGCCGAGACCTTCAAACCGTCGGGATCAAATTTCCTGAGAATCGGTTCCGGTTCGCTGGGAGGCAAGGCTCGCGGTTTGGCGTTTGTGCGTCACCTGCTGCGCACGCGCCGCATCGCGCGTCGTTTTCCGGGCGTGCTCATCGGCGTGCCGCCCGCGGTGGTGTTGGCGACCGACATGTTCGACCAGTTTCTCGCGGAAAACAATCTCGGCGATTTTGCGCTGCATTGCGATGACGACTCCGAAATCCAGCAGCGCTTTTTGGAATCGCCGTTGCCGATGCCTTTGCAGGAAAGTCTAAAGGCTTTTCTGGAACAGATCCATTACCCGTTGGCGGTACGGTCGTCGAGCCTGCTGGAGGATTCGCAGTATCAGCCATTCACTGGCGTCTACGAAACTTTCATGCTCGGAAATCAGCATGCCGATCTCAACGTGCGCATGGGGGAACTTTCGGAAGCGATCAAGCGAGTATATGCGTCGACTTTCAGCCAGCATGCCAAGGCTTACGTGCGCGCCACGCCATATCGATTGGAAGAAGAAAAGATGGCGGTGATTCTCCAGCAGGTGGTGGGCACCGTGCACGGGCCGCGTTTCTATCCGGATTTCTCCGGCGTGGTGCGGTCGCACAATTTCTATCCCGTACCGCCCATGACGTTTGCCGATGGCATTGCCGCCGTTGCGCTGGGTCTGGGGAGAACGGTCGTCGATGGCGGCAAGTGCCTGATGTTTTGCCCGCGCTATCCGCGAAATCTGCTGCAGTTTTCCTCCGTCGAGGACATTCTCGCCAACACACAAACGGAATTTTGCGCGCTTGAACTCGATGGCAATCCGCCAGGGGGGATGTCGGGTCACCTGCGCGAGCGTCGTTTTGGACTTGATGCCGCCGAAGCCGACGGCACTCTGCACGCGATTGCCTCGACCTATTCCGCCGACAATCAGGCTGTCTACGACGGCATCAGTCGTCCGGGACCGCGCGTCGTGACTTTTGCTCCTATGCTCAAGCACGGGATCTTTCCGCTGGCGGCGATCCTCGATGTACTCGTACGGGCTGGGGACGATGCTCTTGGCAATCCAGTCGAAATTGAATTTGCCGTGCGCCTGCCGCGTGAGGCGGAGCCAGCTGAATTCGGATTCTTGCAAATCCGCCCGCTGACGCTCGCGCGCGATCATCAGGAGTTGACCATCGATGATGAGGATCCCGCGCATTTGATTTGCTGCAGTAACAGAGTGCTGGGAAACGGGCGCATCGAGAATATCCACGATATCGTGGTTGTCGATTCGCACCGATTCGAGCGTAGCCGCAGCCAGGAGGTCGCCCGCGCCGTCGCTCATTTCAATGCCGTGCTCGCGGAAGAGAATCGTCCGTTCTTATTGATCGGGGTTGGCCGCTGGGGATCGAATGATCCGTGGCTCGGAATTCCTGTCGAGTGGGATGAGATTTCCGGGGCCCGTGCGATTGTGGAAGCCGGATTCCGCGACTTCCGTGTTACTCCATCGCAAGGCAGTCACTTTTTTCAGAACCTGACAGCGTTTCAGGTCGGATATCTCACGGTGAATCCCGATGCCGGCGAAGGTTCAGTCGACTGGCAATGGCTGGCCGAGCAACCCGCAGTCGAGGAGCAAGGGTGTGTGCGCCTGTTGCGTTTCTCGGAACCGCTGCGCGTCATCATGAACAGCCGCAGCGGTCAGGGCGTGATTTTCAAGCCGGCGGCGACCTAGTAACATCGGCAAACTCGTGATGCCCCCGATAGTTGAATGGGAATGCAACGGCACAGTGTCATGTGACCCCAATCACAGCCCCTTGCGTGTGATTCCGAACACAATCGTCTTCAGCAAATTCTCGTAGTTTGGCGGAGTGCGCCTGTGTTCAAAATCATTCATGCGGAATTTCTTGCGCCTGGTATCAAACGCTTCGTCATCGAAGCTCCTCGTATTGCCCGTAAACAGAAGCCGGGCCAGTTCGTCATTCTTCGGATTTACGAGGAAGGCGAGCGCATTCCGGTCACAATAGAGAACTCCGATCCGGAACGCGGGACCATCAACATCGTCGTGCAATCGGCCGGAAAGACGACTCACCTGCTGAATTCGCACAAGACTGGCGATTCCATTCTCGATGTGGTAGGACCGCTGGGCAAGCCGTCAGAAATCGTCAATTACGGTACGGTGGTGGTCGTTGGCGGCGGAGTCGGCACCGCCATGGCCTATCCCAGCGCCGCGGCACTCAAGCGAGCCGGGAATCGCGTTCTTTCGATCGTGGGTGCCCGAACCAAAGAGTTGGTCATCCTGGAACGGGAAATGCGCGCCGTCAGTGATGTTCTGATGATTACGACCGACGATGGCAGCTACGCGGAGAAGGGATTCGTCACTGATAAGCTCCGCCAGTTGATTCAGAACGGGACGCGCATTGATCTGGTTGTTGCTGTCGGACCGATCGTAATGATGAAAGCGATTGCGGAGCTCACCCGCAAAGAAAACATCCATACTGTCGTGAGCCTCAACCCAATCATGATCGATGGAACTGGCATGTGTGGTGGATGCCGTGTGCTGATCGACGGCAAGAGCGAATTCGCATGTGTCGACGGGCCAGAATTCGATGCACACCGCGTGAACTTCGAGGTGCTGGTGCAGCGCAATGCTATGTACCGCGACGCGGAGCAGCGGTCCATGGCCGAGTACAGAAAAGCGGTGGATCCCGGCAAGGAAGAACATGCCTGCGCTAATGCCGCAGAACGTGCCTTCGGAGGTCGCGCATGAGCCCGACGGCAAAAAAATCGCTCAATCCTGTGCCCATCAAAGAACGCATAAAGGTTCCGCGTCAGCTCATGCCTGAACAAGCCCCCGAGCGGCGCGCCCATAACTTCGAAGAAGTGAATTTGGGCTACAGTGCAGAACTCGCACAGCGCGAAGCTCAGCGTTGCCTGGAGTGCGCCAAACCCACGTGCATCGACAACTGTCCGGTTGGTGTGAAGGTGAGGGAATTCGTGGAATTGGTCGTCGCTGGAGATTTTCTCGCAGCGGCGGCGAAGATCCGCGAAGACAACGTTCTGCCCGCAGTCACCGGCCGTGTCTGCCCGCAGGAAGATCACTGCGAAGGCCATTGCTTGCTGTCGAAAAAAGTGAAGCCGCTGGGCATCGGATATCTCGAACGCTTTGTCGCTGACTACGAGCAGCGCATGGGAACGCATGTCCTGCCGAAAGTCGTGCCCACAGGGAAGAAAGTGGCTGTCGTTGGCAGCGGGCCTTCGGGACTGACGGTTGCCGGCGATCTGATTCAGAAGGGTCACAAGGTTCGTGTCTTTGAAGCGCTGCATGAACTCGGAGGCGTTCTCGTCTACGGGATTCCGGAATTCCGTTTGCCCAAACAGATCATCCGCGAGCAACTCGATTACATGCGCACGATGGGTGTGGAGTTTGAAACCGATGTTGTCGTCGGCCGCACGGTGACCATCGACGAGCTCATGGAAGAGGAAGGCTACGACGCAGTCTACGTCGGCACGGGCGCGGGCTTGCCGCAGTTCATGAACATTCCCGGAGAGCATTTCAACGGAGTCTATTCGGCTAACGAATTCCTCACTCGCATCAATCTGATGAAGGCCTACAAGTTTCCGGTCTATGACGAGCCCATGCTCGACTTACATGGCAAGAACGTTGCGGTGATCGGAGGTGGTAACACCGCCCTCGATGCAATCCGCTCGGCATTGCGGCTGGGTGCAGCAAAGGCCTATGTCATTTATCGCCGCAGCGAGGCCGAAATGCCGGCGCGTGCGGAAGAAGCGCACCATGCGCGGCAGGAGGGAATCGATTTCCAGATGCTCACTGCGCCAGTCGAATTTCTCGCCGACAGCAAAGGCTGGTTGACGGCCGCTCGCTGCGTGCGCATGGAATTGGGCGAGCCGGACGCTTCCGGGCGCCGCCGGCCAGTTCCAATTGCGGGATCGGAATTTGATCTGCCTCTATCCGTTGCCGTGATCGCT
>Ga0335072_10004351_pt1 | contig 21082 bp, 16 predicted proteins | sample Lox_Sample_21_FD_206725 | JGI IMG/M metagenome (GOLD analysis project Ga0335072, IMG submission 206725) | Soil microbial communities from Loxahatchee National Wildlife Refuge, Florida, United States - Lox_Sample_2.1 | ecosystem: Environmental > Terrestrial > Soil > Wetlands | place: USA...
CCCAATACGTCGCTTTTCACAAAATCGAGAAGGCCGCGTAGAATGGCACTCTTTACGAATTCTCGCTCAGAGCCCCTTTGTGACAGTGGCCACGGTAGCGTTTGTCGGTGGCTTCTATTGGCAGCTTAAACGGATGCGAAGGAATGTTTAGTCGCCTTTCTTCCTCGTAGTGCCTGGTCCGCTTTCTTCCATTAGGGAAACAACTCCACCGGCAGGCCAAAGATCCCGGAGACCCGGCTTATGGCAGAATGCCCCATAGGTCGCTCGGTTTCCACCCGCGTTCGTTCAGCAGGTGGGCCAGCATCTTATGGGGCTCAGTCATCGGCATCGGAACGGCGGGCCCCGTATTCTTGGATCAGCATAGCCAGCATCTCCAGCAGACGTCCCTCCTCCCTGGAGATTTCGTCTTCGGGTTTCTCCATGATCGCCTCGGCGGCGCGAGTAGACGGCGATGTTCGGCATCGGTGCGGATGACGACAGGCACCAGCAGGAGGGCGGTCATCCATTCGACCTCGCCCAATGTTGACATCAGGCGGCGCCAGCGTGCTGAGTCGCCTTGGTTAACAAATGATATCTGACAACGCACTTATGCGACGGGGTTGGTCAGTGCGCCGATGCCGTCGATGGTGATGGAGATTTCATCACCGCTCGCGAGAGTAAACTCGTGCGGAGGCACGATTCCGGTCCCCGTCAGCAAAAAACATCCGTTGGGAAACGTGTTTTCGCGGAAAAGATAGTCCACCAGCTCGGCCGGATCGCGCTTCATTGATTCCAGGGTCGTGCTGTCGGAAAAAGCCACCGAACCAGCGCGGCGGATTTCGATGCGGATCGCCGTCGAGCGCGGCAGCGGCGCCGGCGTGACCAGGATTCCAGGGCCGAGCGCGCACGAGCCGTCGTAGACCTTCGCCTGCGGGAGATACAGCGGATTTTCGCCTTCGATATCGCGCGAACTCATGTCGTTGCCCACGGTATAACCCAGAATCTTGGCCTTCGGCGATACCAGCAGCGTTAACTCCGGCTCGGGCACATTCCATTTCGAATCGTGGCGGATGCGCACCGGCGCACCGGGACCTACCGTGCGATGCGGCGTGCTCTTGAAAAACAGCTCGGGCCGCGCAGCTGTGTACACGCGATCGTAGAAGCTCATACCGCCAGCCGCCTCGGACTCGGCCATGCGTGCAGTCCGGCTGCGAAAGTAAGTCACTCCGGCGGCCCAGACCTCCTGTTCTTCGAGCGGCGCGATCAGCGCGTGTTTGCCGCTGTTCGGGGCGGCCTCGCCTGCCAGTCCGGCGAGATACTCGTACAGGTCTTCGCGAGTGGTGAGGCGACCGGAGACCTGCGGCGGAATTGGTATGCGCCCGCCGTGAACGCCTTCGAGCTCCCAGCCGATTTCGGTTCGGAAAATGAGCATTTTTACGAATTTTAGCCTTTCGAAGATTTCAGCCGGGCGATGATCCGCTCCACATCGAACACCGAACCGCCCCAGGTTCCTCCGCTCACGTCCTGGAGCACGGCCCACAATCGCGTTTCGGCGGGAAGCGCGGGGTCGGCGCCAAGATCGGCGGCGGGTTCGCGGGCGATCAATTCGCGCGTCCCCGCCTCCGCGCTGCCATCCACCAACAGGTTCACGGAACCCTCCAGACGGAGACGATCGACCACGATTTCGATCCGGTCGCCTTCGCGGACTTTGCCGATCGGTCCCCCGGCCAGGGCTTCGGGCGTGATGTGGCCTATGCAGGCGCCGGTGGAGACGCCGCTGAAGCGCGCATCGGTAACCACCGCGACGTGCTTGCCGAAATCCAGATAACGCAGCGCCGAGGTGATGGCGAAGATCTCTTCCATGCCCGACCCCATGGGACCGCGGCACATGAGCACGATGACGTCGCCGGGATGAATGTCCCCTCTTTTGATTGCGGCGATGGCAGCTTTCTCCGTGTGGAAGACGCGCGCCGGGCCGGTCTTGCGATACACGCCGTCGGCATCGACCACCGTGGGGTCGATGGCGGTGCTCTTAATCACCGACCCGCCGGGCGCCAGATTTCCCATGGGGAACGTGACGGTGGAAGTGAGGCCGCGGCGGCGCGCACCGGCAGGATCCATGATGACGTCGTCGGGATCGATACCGTCGCGTTCGCGCAGCACTTTTCGAAGAGCCGCGCGCCGCTCCGATTGTTCCCACCAGTCGAGAACGGCGTCGAGCTTTTCGCCGCTTACCGTGAGAGTGCCGGTCTCCAGCAGCCCCGCCCGCCGCAGGTGCAGCATCACCTCGGGAACTCCGCCGGCGAGGAAGACTTGCACCGTGGGGTGGCCCTTCGGTCCGTTGGGCAGAGCGTCGACCAGGCGCGGCACCTGCCGGTTGACGCGCGTCCAATCGTCAACCGTGGGCCGCGCGAGTCCAGCGGAGTGCGCGATGGCAGGCAAATGCAAAATGAGGTTGGTCGAGCCGCCGAAAGCCGCGTGCACCACCAGGGCATTGCGCACATTGCCGCCGCTGAGTACGCCGCTCATCGTCAGGCGCGCAGATTCCATTTGGAGAGCCGCGCGCGCCGAGCGCCGCGCCATGTCGGTCCAGATGGGATGGCCCGAGGGAGCCAGCGCGGAGTGCGGCAGCGACATTCCGAGAGCTTCGCCGACCACCTGCGAGGTAGCCGCCGTACCCAGAAACTGGCAGCCGCCGCCGGGAGTGGCGCAGGCGCGGCACAGCATATTGGCCGCATCCTCCAGCGTCATCTGCCCGCGCGCGAAACGGGCTCCGGCGGATTGCACTTTTCCGGCGTCCTCGCCCCCGGCAGCCTGCAGGGTGACGCCGCCCGGCACCAGGATGCACGGGAGATCGCGCATCGAAGCCAGTGCCATCATCATGGCCGGCAAACCCTTGTCGCAAGTTGCCACGCCGATTACGCCGCTGCGCGTGGGAAGCGAACGGATGAGGCGGCGGAAGACGTTGGCGGCATCGTTGCGGTAGGCCAGCGAATCGAACATGCCGGTGGTACCCTGCGTGCGGCCGTCGCAGGGGTCGGTGCAATAAGCCGCGAACGGGATGGCGCCGAGCGATTTGAGTTCCTTGGCGGCGGCGTCCATCAACAGGCCGACTTCCCAGTGGCCGGTGTGGAATCCGAGCGCCACGGGCGTGCCATCGGCCGCGCGAATTCCCCCGTGGGTGCTGAGGATGAGGAATTCTTTTCCGCCCAGGGCCGCAGGATCCCAACCCATACCGGCATTTTGCGCCCACCCGAAGATATCGCCCGAGGGCCGCGCGATGAGCATTTCGGGCGTCACCGGGAGCGAACCCGCCGGTCCCGGAACTTGGCTGTGGATGTCGTAGAGCGTGGCGTCGCCCGAGTCCAGAAGCTGCGCGAGCATGTCTTCCTGAAGTGTAGCGTACGGCCGCGAAAGGCTGGCAACGGTATATACTGATCGGTTCGAATGGCCATGAAGGGAAACCGACTCTTATTGTTCTTTTTCGCCGCTTGCCTCGCCGGCGCGGCCCCGCTCCAGCTTCGCAGCGGATGGGTCTACGTTCCAGGCGGGCAGGATCTGGTGGCCGGCGGCTTATGGGGCTGTGTAACCAGCGTAAATGTTGCCGCCGACACCCTCTCCATCGCGGCATCGAGCGCCAACTACAACACAGTAATCAACACCACCGGTCCGGTGCTGAAACCTCAGGGCGATTTCAGCGTGCTGGCAACTCTATCCGACCCGGCCACGGGCGGTTCGTTCCTCTCCTTGGTCGGGACGCAGGCAACCGGAAGCGCGTACTGGCAGGGCCTCAAGCGGCTCGATGTGGGGCGCTCCGGAAGCGTGATTCAGGCTAATTACTGGACCGGGACCTCATCCAGTCCCACAGCCCAGACGTGGCCGATTCCCGCAGGCGTGACGGATCCGGTGGCGTTCGAGGTCGCTCGAATCGGCACGCAGATCGAGATCTTCGCCAACGGCTCGCAAGTCGGGAGTTTCGCCGATCCGGGTTTATTCAGTTCCGGCCAGGTGTATTTCGGTTTCAACGTGTCCCCCGGCGATACCCTGAACGTGCTCGCGCTGGCTGCCGCCATGCCTTCCGGATCGGGCGATACGCTGTTCGCTCTCGATCTCCAGGTGGCCACTCGCACCGGCACGGGACTCCGCGACCTCGCCGCGCCCTCGGGCCTGCTGATCGGCGCCGCGGCGGACGCTCCTTATTTTTCCGATCCCAATTACGTGCAGGCGCTGGGCGGGCAGTACAATCTGATCGTCCCGGAAAACGATTTGAAATTCGCCGAGACCGAACCGGCGCAGGGCCAGTATAGTTTCTGCGCCGCCGATCAGTTGCTCGCCTTTGCGCAGGCGAACGGGATGAAAATGCGCGGGCATAACCTGGTGTGGTCGCAAAACAATCCTCCCTGGCTCCTGAATGGGAACTTCACCAGCGCTCAGGCGGCGGGCATCATGCAGGATCATATCAACAACGTGGTGGGGCATTATAAAGGCAAGCTGGTGGATTGGGACGTCGTGAACGAGGCATTATCGAACAGCGCGCCCTACGGTCTCGATCAAACTTCTTATTGGTATCAGCAGTTGGGCAGCGGCTATATCGACACTGCCTTCCAGTTGGCGCATGCCGCCGACCCCAATGCCAAACTGTTCTATAACGACTACGGCGGGGAGGGCTTGAGCGCGAAATCCAACGCGATTTACACCCTGGTGCAAGGCATGATCAGCCGCGGCGTGCCCATCAACGGCGTGGGACTCGAGATGCACGTGAACCCGAGCGACGTTCCCAGCGAAAGCGACATTTCCGCCAATATGGCGCGGCTCGGCAAGCTCGGACTGGAGGTACACGTCTCGGAAATGGACGTGGCGCTGCCGGTGAACACGAGCACCGGCACCGCATCGGCCACCGATCTTGCGGCCCAGGCCACCACTTATCAGAACGTGTTCGCGGCTTGCCAGGCCAACTCCAATTGCACGGCGTTCCTCACCTGGGGCGTGACCGATCTGCATTCGTGGATTCCCAGCTTCGAACCCGGGGAAGGCGCGGCCCTGCTGCTCGATCAGCAGTACAATCCCAAGCCGGCCTACAATGCCATCGCGGCGGAGTTGCAGACGGCGAGCGCGGCGGCGGAACGGCCGGTGATCTTTCCCGGCGGAGTGGTGATTCACGCCAGCGCGTCGGCACCGGTATCGCCGGGAACTCTGGCGGATATCTATGGCACGAACCTGGCTTCCGCGCCGGCAACGACTCCCGGGCTGCCGCTCGGCAACGGGCTCGGAAACGTTCAGGTAACCGTCAATGGTACGCCGGCGCCGCTGTACTACGTGTCGCCCGGGCAGATCGATTTCCAGATTCCGTACGCCATTGCGCCGGGCCCGGCATTAGTGCAGGTAAGTTCCAACGGCAATCCGGGCATCTCGGCCGGGATTACCGTGCAGCAGGCGGCTCCGAGCATACTTACCTGGACCGATAGCGCCGGCAATGTCCGCGCGATTGCGCAGAACTACCCGGCCGACTCGTTGAATACATCGACGAACTGCGCCGCTCCGGGAAGTTATGTAATCGTTTATTTGATGGGGAGCGGTCCGCTGGATAATCCGATCGCTTCGGGCGCGGCGGCCCTGTCGAGCCCGGTTTCGCAGGAGACGCTAACCGCCACTGCCACCATCGGCAACGCTTCAGCTTACGTGGGGTTCGCGGGCATGGCGCCAACGTTCGTGGGGTTGATGCAGATGAATATACAGGTGCCCGCGGTAAGCGGCGAACAGCCGGTACAGGTGCAGATAGGATCGTTTACCAGCAATTCGGCGCTGCTGTGCGTAGGGCAGTAACTCAGCTCTTAAACTCTACGACGATCACTTCGACTGGCGTATCGAGCACATTTTCTTCTCTGTGCCGCGCCGGTCCGCCCCAACTTACTTCGCCGGGCTTGTGTTTGCTCTCATCGACCTTGCCATCGGGCGTGGTGATCCTGCTGTCCTGGTTGGTAAGGTAGACCACGACGCGATTGAGCCCGTGCTCATGCTCGGGAACTGTACCATGCGGAGGAAATTTCACGCGCAGAACGCGCACCTGCGGATTTTCGAACTCGATCTTGTACACCGCCGGGCTGACCTTGGTCGGATCGAGCGCCGTGGCGGCGGTTTTCGACGGATCGCCGGGCTTCTTCACTTCGATTTCGACGATGCTCACGGGCGCGTTGCTGGTCACTTCCGAAGTGTGCAGCCCGGTCGCGGGACTCCACTTCACGTCGCCGGCTTGGAAGTGAAGCGTGGTCTTGTGGCCATCCCTGGTGATGATGTCCTGCTCGCCGGCATGGAGGTAAACCATCACGCGATTAAACTTGTGCTCGTGCAGCGCGTGTTTCACATGCGGTTGGTCGTGCGCGGTCAGCACGCGCGCCTGATCGTTATCGATGGCCGGCTGGCTCTGCGCCAGGACGGAAGCTGCGGCGGGGAGGCAAAGCAGAATGTAGCGAAACGGACGCAACATGAGGTCCATAATACTCCATTGCAGTATAATGGCCGCCAAGATCCGAATTTATGCGACCCCTTCTGCTTTGGCTCTCGCTTTCCACAGCCGCGCTTGCCGCCGGCGTGCCCTATTTCTCCGACCCGGCGTTGTGTCCCACCCGTCCGGAAATCGCATTCGTTTCCGGCGGCGACATCTGGGTGGCGCCCGCCAAGGGCGGCGAGGCGCACCTGCTGGTCTCCGATCCGGCCGAGGAATCGCGCCCGCTGTATTCGCCGGACGGCGCCAGGCTGGCGTTCGTTTCCACCCGCACCGGCGGCGGCGACATTTACGTTCTCACGCTGGCGTCCGGGGACCTGAAGCGGCTCACCTTCGACGACCGGCTGGATCAGCTCGATTCGTGGTCGCGCGACGGCAAATGGATTTACTTTTCCAACGGCACGAACGACGTGGGCGGCAAGAACGACATCTATCGCGTGAGCGTGGAAGGCGGCACGCCGATGCCGGTGAGCGCCGACCGTTTCACCAACGAGTTTCAGGCGGCTCCCGCGCCGGACGGCTCGACTGTGGCGTTTGCGGCGCGCGGCAACGGCGATTCGCAATGGTGGCGGCACGGTCACAGCCACCTGGACGAAGCGGAGATCTGGTTGCGCAAAGAGGGGTCGCCGGCGGTTTACGAGAAAATCGTCGATCTGAACGGCCGCAACGCCTGGCCCATGTGGATGCCGGATGGCAAGAGCCTCTTTTTCATGTCGGACCGCAGCGGCGCGGAAAACCTCTGGACGCTCACGCTGGGCGGAAAGATGCGGCAGGTCACGAAATTCACCAACGGCCGCGTTTTGTGGCCTTCCATTTCTTACGACGGTAAGGCGGTGGTTTTCGAGCGCGACTTCAAGATCTGGCAGCTCGACACCAAGAATGGCGAGGCGTACGCCATCCCCATCACGCTCGTCGGCTCGGCATTCACTCCGGAAATCTCGCACCTCACTCTGAATACATTTAACGATCTCTCGCTTTCGGCGGACGGGCGCAAAGTCGCGCTCATCGCTCATGGCGAAGTGTTCGCGGCATCGGCGCACGATGGCGGCGCGGCGTTCCGCGTGACTCGGACGCCCGGTCCGGAAACGCAAGTCGCCTGGGCGCCGGACTCCACCCGGCTGGCCTATTTGAGCGAGCGCGACGCGCTGACGCACGTCTTCCTTTACGATTTTGCGCACCACGCCGAGACGCAGTTGACCAACGACACCAGACCCGACAGCTCGGTTAAATTCTCTCCCGATGGCAAGAGCCTGGCGTTCGTGCGCAACCGAAAAGAACTGCGGGTCATCGACCTGGAATCCAAACAGGACCACCTGGTAGCTTCGGGATTCATCTCCGGAGCCTACGCCTGGGCGCCCGACGACCAGTGGCTGGCGTTCGTGGCGGCGGACGACCACGGCTTGCGCAACATTTACGTCGCCGGCGCCGCCGGAGGCGAGAAGCACCAGGTGAGCTTCCTGGCAAACAGCAACACCAATTCGGTGGACTGGAGCCCGGATGGGAAATTCCTGATTTTCGAAACCGGCCAGAGGACCGAAACGCCGCAACTCGTGCGTGTGGATCTGGTGCCGAAGCAGCCGAAATATGCCGAGGACAAGTTCGACGACCTTTTCAAGCCGGAACCAGCGGGACGCGGACGTGGAGCGGCCGCGGGCAATGGCGAAAACGGGGGCCGCGGCGGACGAAGCGGGACGGGTGAGCCGAAGCCGCCGGTAAAAGTGGAGTTCGAATTCGATCACATCCGGGAGCGCGCCAGCGTGCTCAATACGGCGGGATTGACGATCAATAATCCAGTGATCAGCCCCGACGGCAAGTATCTTCTGTATAGCGGCACGGCCGGCGGGCAATCGAATCTGTACCTCTATCCGCTGGAAGAGCAGCAAGGCGGCCGCGGCGGCCGCGGTGGCGGTGGTGGAGGACGCGGCGGCGCCGGCGGTCCGGCGCGACAGTTGACGAATACCGCGGCGATGCGGACGCATGCGCAGTTCTCCGCCGACTCGCGCGACGTATATTTCCTGGAAGGCGGAAAGGTTTCCGCCATCGGCGTGGAAAACAAGCAGACCCGCGTGGTGAATGTCGATGCCGAAATGGATGTCGATTTCAATCACGAAAAGATGGCCGTATTCGAGGAGGCATGGGCGGCGCAGCGCGACAATTACGCCGACCCGAAGTACAACGGCGCCGATTGGGACGGCGTCCGCAAGACCTACGCGCCGCTCATCGAGGGCGCGCACAATCCCGAGGAAATGCGCGCCATCCTGCGGCTGATGATCGGCGAGCTGAATTCCTCGCATTCGGGCATTTCCGCTCCGGTGGCGCAGGGCGGCGGCGGCCGTGGCGTGGTGGGCCAGCTCGGGCTGACGTTCGACCGCGCCGCATATGAAGCCAGCGGCACCCTCAAGATCACCCAGGTGCTGCCGCATTCGCCCGCGGAGCTGGCGAAGATCCAGCCGGGGGAGGAACTGCGCGCGGTGGATGGCGTTGCCATGGGCCCGCGCGTCAATCTCGACGAGCAATTGCAGCACAAGATAGACAAGCGCGTGGTACTCGATATTTCAGGCAGGCAAGTCACGGTGCAGCCGGTTGCCTCGCTGGCCGACCTGATCTATCGCAAGTGGGTGGAAGACAATCGTGCGTATGTGGCAAAGATCAGCAACAACCGCCTGGGCTATGTCCATTTGCGCGATATGTCGGAGCAGGCGCTGGCGCAGCTCTATCTCGATCTCGACGAGCAGAATCGTTCCCGCGAAGGCGTGGTGATCGATATCCGCAACAATAACGGTGGATTCATCAACGCCTACGCGCTCGATGTCCTGACTCGCCGGCCCTACCTGACCATGACCGACCGCAATGGTCCGGCCGCGCCGGCGCGCACCGCACTAGGGCAGAGATCGCTCGAATTGCCCACAATTCTTGTGGTGAATCAGCATTCGCTGTCTGATGCCGAAGATTTCACCGAAGGCTACCGAACGTTGAAACTAGGCAAGGTGGTGGGCGAGCCCACCGCCGGATGGATCATCTATACGGGATCGGTGACCCTCATCGACGGCACGGTGATGCGCATGCCCACCACGGTCATCCGCGGCGCGGACGGCAAAGTGATGGAGAACAATCCGCGACCGGTGGACGTGGCGGTCAGCCGGCCGATCGGAGAGTCGTACACCGGCAAAGATTCGCAGCTCGACGTCGCGGTCCGCGAGTTGCTCGCGCAGATCGGGAGCAAGTAGCGCCTCAGTCCATTTTCGCGCCGGCAGAGCGCAGGATTCGGTCCGTCAGCTCGAAGTCTCCCTGCTCGATGGAGTTTCGCCTGCCAGGATGGAGCCATCCTACGGGCGTGGCATGGAAGGTGCTGTCCTGGATGTCGAAGGCGCTCCGTGATCGAGCAGCAGCCTCACGAGATCGACGTATCCCTTCCAGCAGACTTCGCTGGAATGATAGAGCGACTCGTTGTCGTCGGGGCGAACTCCGGCATCCAGCAGGAGGCTTGGGAGCGCCGCGTGGTTATTCATGCCGGAGGCGCCATAGAGGCTCGGAAATGGATTGTCAGGCCAGTGTTCATCCTCGTAAGACCCATGAGGATGGGCGCCCTGAGCCAGCAGCAGGCGCGCCGCGGCGGTCAGATCGCCCGCCCTCGACGATCGCGCGGAGGCAAATCGCGAGAAACAGACATAGAGCAGCGGCTCCGAATTGCGCGGACCGCCTTTGGCCGTGGCAATCCCTGGCGATTCGGCGACAGCAGCTCCACGCGGGAAAATCCCTCTTCGCGGACCGGCAGCGCCTACCGCGCTCGAAGGAATCCTACCAAAATGCCGCCGCGCGGCAGTTCAAGAATTTGACGGTGTCAAATTCCCGCCGGGAGTGCCGTAAGAAAACGTGCGATTTTGGCCATCAATCGTGGCACGAAGATTGCAGTTACCTTTCCGGGTTCATGTTCGCCGGCGGTAAAGTTTCCGGCGTCACGGAAAGGACGCCCATGTCAAAACTCTCGACGCATGAGTTAGACCTTGAAACTCAGCTTTCGTTGGTCGCCAAAATCAGACACGCGGCACAGCGATATAAGGCTGCTCCCGCCGAATCCGGATCCGCCGCGCTTCAGGCCTACATCGCGGCGGTAGAATGCCTCGCCCAACATATCGAGGACAGATGCGATCGGACGCGTATGGCGCGAACCATTCCGATGCCCATTCATCGCCCGCGTGCCGGCCATGCGGCAAAGGCGCGATCCACATCCCGCGTGATTCCGTTCCCCGCCGCCTCGGCGTCACCGATCACCGCCGCCTGACGAACTGCCGACGCGTCCCTTAGGGCGGGGTAGACTGGGAGTTCGCATGCTCCTTGGTCAATTGGGACTGCTGCTGCTCCTCCTGCCGGTTTCGAGCTTTGCGCCGGGTTTCTTCTTCATCCGCAAACTGCGCTGGACCCCGCTGGAGAAGCTCTGCGCCTCCATCGGACTATCGCTCACCCTGCTATATCTCGCGGTATGGGGGATTTATTGCACCGGATCGCGCGGCAATGGCATGCCTGTTCATCGTCTGCCCTACGCCGTGGTTGCAGCCATATCGGTGGCTTTGGCGCTGGTGAGCCGAAAGGATATGGTTCGCCTGCTGCGGGTGCCACAGGTCAAGCACGCGCTGGCCGGCTTCGGATTCCTGTGCCTGTGGAGCGCATTGCTGGCCGCCATTATTCGCAACTTTTCCGGCGCCCTGTGGTTCGGCGACTGGCTGGAGCATTTTCAACGCAGCTTGTTTTTCCTGCACCATTTTCCCGCCAACGTAATCATTTTCCCCGGCTATCCTCTGCCGGCCCGCCCGCCCATGATGAACGTGGTGACCTCGTTTTTCCTGGCGGTCACGAGCGACCGCTTCGAGATCTTTCAAACGGTGTTTTTGTTTTTGAACCTGCTTCTCTTCCTTCCGTGTTATCTGATGATGCCGGCGCTGGGGCGGCGGGCCAGGCGGCACACGTGGCTGCTGGTCCTCCTTTTCGCCTCCAGCCCGCTGATCATGCAGAACGTGACGTACACGTGGACGAAAGCCGCCGCCGCCTTCTACGTAGTGCTTGCGCTGTGGTTCTATCTGGCCGGTTGGCGGAAGGGCGACACCGTCCGCACCACGGCAGCGTTTGTGGCGCTCGCCGCCGGTCTGCTGGTACATTATTCCGCCGGCCCCTATGTCGCCATCCTCACGCTGCACTATCTGATCCGCGTCTTTCCGCGGCGCGCGCAAAAGTGGCGCGAACTGGCGGCGATCGCGGTGCTCTGCGGATTTCTGGTGGGCACATGGATGGTCTGGTCGATCGCGGTATACGGCACCCATACCACGCTGGCGTCGAATACCACGGTCACATCCAGCCAGCAATACCAGGGGAGCACCATCGAGAAGATCGCGTCCAACCTGGCCGATACCATCGTTCCCATTGTGGCCCGCGATCCCACCCTGCTCGATCAGTTCGAGAACCAGCGGACCGAAGGCAAAGTCCGCGATTGGTTTTTTATCTTTTACCAGGTGAACGCGATATTCGCCATGGGGCTCGTGGGCGGTCCACTAATTTTGTGGTTTGCGTTTCAGGAATTGCGCCGGCGGCGAAAGTTGGTGGCAGCGCGTTCCAAAGCGCGCGCCAAGTCGCCCGCCAAAACCCGCGAAAGCAAGCTTCCGGCAACTCCCGAGCAGATTTTTTGGCGCATTCTCATTGCCGCCGGCCTGCTGCTCGGCGTGGCCGTGGTGGGCGAGCGCGATCCTCTGGGCGTGGGACATCTCACGCTGCTTGCGCTGCAGACGGCCGGTCTGGCCATGCTCGCGGCGGTGGTATCGCCCCGGCGCCGCACTCTTGTTCTCCTGATTGTGCTGGGCTGCGCGGTGGATTTTTCGTTCGGAGTCTTCCTCCACGCGCATGTCGAAAGTCTGGACAACTCCACCGCGAGCACCGTATTCCGGGGGCTCCAGTTTGCCAATGGGCAAATTCAACTGGTCCCGCCCTCGCCGGAGGCGCTTTCCCGTTCCGCCTGGAACAACTGGTTCAGCAAGCATCGCTTTGCCGCTTACCAGGGCTGGCTGGCCGAGCTTGAAAACAAGTACGGAAGCGATCCGGCATTCCAGGCAATTGTACCGGGCTACCGGGTCCAAATGAACAAGGACAAAGCTGAGGACACCGAAAGGTGGCAGAGCTGGTTTGCCGGGCACGGCGGCGAAACCACCTTCCTCGGCGATCATGTCGCCGCGTGGTCGCAGGTCTTCCAGGCCCTATTGATCGCTCTTTTCCTGGGTCTGGCCGGCTGCGTTTACCGGCGCGCCGCCTGACCACCAGGCCATGGCCATCGCCAGCCAAAAGGCGGCGCAAAGCCATCCGCCGAGAATGTCGGTGGGGTAATGATAGCCCAGGTACACGCGCGAGAGGCCGATCGTCAGCCCCAGCAGTACCCACGACGTCAGGATGAGAATACGCCGGCGCGGGAAGGTGTGGGCGAGCATCCCTGCCAGCAGGCCATAATACACCGTGCCCACAAAGGCGTGACCGCTGGGAAAGCTGTAGGAAATGGCGGGCGGCAATCCGAAGAATACCGGCGGGCGCAAGCGGTGCAAAATGAGTTTCAACAACTCCGACGCCGCGTCGGCGCTAAGGCTGCCCACCGCCAGCAGCAGGGCCGCGCGGTGGTAGCCGTGCACCGCCAACCGCCAAACCAGCAGCGCGCCGGCCGGCACCATGACCCATTCCGCGCCAAGCAGTGTGACCGCGTAGAGAACAGCGGTAGCTGCGGGCGAGGCCGTTGCGTGTACCGCCTCGCGAATCCGCAGGTCGAACCGCATGGAATCGCCCGAGAGTACCCAAAGCGCCAGAATTGCGAATAAAAGCACAGCCGCTCCCGCAATGGCTAACAATCGCTTCCGAATGGGCACCGCATGTTAGCATAGTCTTTTCCAACCACCTTGATCAAAGCCGTCAAAGGAACCAGGGATTTACTGCCTCCCTCCACCGAAGTGTGGAATCGCGTGGAAGCCATTGCGCGCGGGGTTTTCCGCACCTATAACTACCACGAGATTCGCACGCCCATTCTGGAAGAGACGCAGTTGTTCGCCCGCGGAGTGGGTGAGGAAACCGACATCGTCACCAAGGAAATGTACACCTTCGCGGATCGCGACGAGACCTCTCTCACGCTGCGTCCCGAAAATACCGCTTCGGTGATCCGCGCGTATATCGAGCACCGCCTCGACCAGCGGCCGGGGGTGCAGAAGCTCTATTACATCGGTCCGATGTTCCGCCGCGAGCGGCCGCAGAAGGGACGCTACCGGCAGTTCTTCCAGATCGGCGCGGAGGCCATCGGTTCGGAATCGCCGTTGGTGGACGCGGAAGTCATCGAGATGGTGATGGAGATGCTTGCGCGCGCCGGTCTGCGCGACGCCGGCCTGCTTCTCAATTCGGTGGGCGATCACAATTGCCGCCCGCAATATGTGGAGCGCCTGCGCCAGGAATTGCAGGGCGTTGCGCACCGGATGTGCGGCGATTGCCAGCGCCGCGCGGTTACCAATCCGCTGCGTGTGCTCGACTGCAAGGTAGAAGCAGACCAGCCGATCATCGACAAGCTGCCGAGCATTCTCGATTACCTTTGTGAGCCCTGCCGGACGCATTTCACCGCCGTGAAGCAGTATCTCGACGACCGCGGCATCCGCTATGAAGTGCGCCCGCGCATGGTGCGCGGCCTCGATTACTACATGCGCACGACCTTCGAGGTGGTGCACGGCGCGCTCGGCGCGCAGAATTCCGTGCTCGGCGGCGGGCGGTACGACGGGCTGGCCGAATCTCTCGGCTCGAAAGTGCATTCGCCGGGAATCGGCTTCTCCATCGGCGAAGATCGCCTGGTAATGAGCGTGGAGGGCGAGCAGAAGGCGGCGCCGCTGGATCTTTTCGTGGCGCCATTGGGCGCCGCGGCAACGCGGCACGCCGGAACACTGGCGCGCGATTTCCGGCGCGCCGGGTACTCCGTCGAATTGGTGGAAGCCAAGCTGAAACGCGCCATGGAACTCGCGAACAAAGCCGGGACGCGCTTCACCATGATTATCGGCGACGACGAAATCGCCGCCGGCCGGTATGCTTTGAAGAATATGGCGACGGGCGAGCAGCAAAACCTGACGGCGGATGAGATATTCGCCGCTCTGGCCGCCGCCAAACAATGAGACAATTCGATATGGAAACCTCTGTACCGCTGGATTTTCTCGGCGAGCTTCGCCGCACCCACATGTGCGGCGAGCTGCGCGCCTCGGATGTCGGCAAGACCGTCGTCCTCATGGGCTGGGTGCACAAACGCCGCGATCACGGCGGCGTGATCTTCGTCGATCTGCGCGACCGGGAAGGCATCGCTCAGGCCGTGTTCCATGCCGATTCCAGCGCGCACCAGCGCGCCGAACTGGCGCGGCCGGAGTACGTGATCGCGGTCGAAGGCAAGGTAGAACCGCGCGGCGCCGGCATGGTCAACCCCAATCTCGCAACCGGTGAAGTCGAGGTTGTGGCGCAGCGCGTCTTGATCCTCAACGAATCGCGCACGCCGCCGTTTCCGGTGGAAGACGAGGTCGGCGTCAGCGAAGACGTGCGCCTGAAATACCGCTACGTGGACCTGCGGCGCCCGCGCATGCAGCACAATATTATCCTGCGCTCCCGGATTGCGAAGGCGGTTCGCGAAAGCATGTGGGATCGCGGATTTCTGGAGATTGAAACACCGTTCATGACGCGCTCCACCCCCGAGGGGGCGCGCGACTACCTGGTGCCCTGCCGGGTGCAACCCGGTACGTTCTACGCGCTGCCGCAATCACCGCAGATCTTCAAACAAATCCTGATGGTGAGCGGCTTCGACAAGTATTTCCAGATTGTGCGCTGCTTCCGCGACGAAGATTTCCGCGCCGACCGCCAGGCCGAATTCACGCAAATCGACGTGGAGATGTCCTTCCCGCAGCAGGAGCGCGTCTTCGAGACCATCGAGCCGCTGATCGAGCGTGTGTGCGCGGTGGCCGGGTTCACCGTCAAAGCACCATTCGACCGCCTCACCTACGCCGAGGCAATGCGCAGCTACGGTATCGACAAGCCCGACCGGCGCGTTCCGCCCATGCATCCCGTCGGCGATCTCCTGCCGGAGCTGGCGGCGAACGGTCTCCCGCTCGTGGCCATTCATGTTCCCAACACCGGCGCACCCAGCCGCAAGGAGCGCGACGAACTAAAGGCGTTCGGGCAGGAGCGCGGCCTGCGCGTCTTCGACGATGCCAAGCGCATGGATCGCGATTTTCCGGAGGCGATGGCCAAAATTCGCGCGCGCTGCGGCGCCGGCGAGAACGACTTGCTGATGCTCGCGGCGTGGGCCGGCGAACCCAAAGGCCATCGCCCCGAAGAGACGGTGTATCAGGCCTGCGGCCAACTGCGCCTGCAAGCCGCGCAGAAGTTTAACGATCGTCATAAGCTGCTTGATCCCAGGAACCTGCAATTTCTCTGGGTGGTCGATTTTCCGATGTTTGAATGGGACGAAGAGGAAAACCGGTGGACCGCCGCCCATCACCCGTTCACGTCGGTACACGACGAGGATTTGGAGAAGTTGACTTCCGACCCGGCGCGCTGCCGCGCCAAATCTTACGACCTGGTGCTGAACGGCGTCGAAATGGGATCGGGCTCGATCCGTATTCACCGCCGCGACGTGCAGACGCAGGTATTCGCCGCCCTTGGATTCAGCGAGGACGAAGCTCGCCGGCGCTTCGGCTATCTGCTGGAGGCTCTGGAATACGGCGCACCGCCGCACGGCGGAATCGCGCTTGGGCTCGACCGGCTGGTGATGATTCTGGCTGGCGAGACCTCCATCCGCGACGTCATTCCGTTCCCGAAAACCGCGCGCGGCACCGACCTGATGGCCGACGCGCCGTCGACCGTGCCGGAGAAACAACTGCGCGAGATCGGTATCGCCGTCCGCGGGCAGGCGAAATAGGCGCTAACGCGGCCGGACCAAAACGAGTACTACCCCTCCCACCAAAGCGACCGCGCCGGCGATGGGTGGAATGGCAACGGTGTGCGTTTTATCGCGGCTCGCATGAATCGGCCCGACGTCCAGAACTTTTTTGCGCGTTGTGTAGGTAAACCCGCCCCAAGCCAAACCCACCAGGCCAAGCACGATCAGGATGATTCCGACCACTCTGCTCATACGCCTGGACGAAGCACGCCGGCATCCATAGGGTGCTTTCATCCGGATGAAGCCGGGGTTACCGAGGCCAGATCAGGACGAGCAGCACTCCGCCCACGAGCGCCGAAGTTCCGGCAATGAGCGGGATGGGAATGATGCGAGCCTGGTTCCGGCTGGCGTGAGTCGGCCCGATTTCGAGCACCTTCCTGTCGCGCGGCTGGGTAAACGCACCCCATGCCAGGCCGACCATACCGAGCACGATCAGAACGATTCCAACCGTTCTCATACGACAAAACGAAGCACGTTGCCATCCACGTTTCACGCCGTTTTTTGGGTGCGGCGGATCACCTGCCGCCCGGGCCGGATTTTCGGTCAATTCAAAAGCCCCCTTGACGTACAGTACTTGTCTGTGTAAAGTACTTTCTAATGTCGCTGTTCGACCTCGTTTTCATCGTCTCGTTCCTCTTCACCCTGGTGATGGCCGTCCGTATTGCAATTGCGGCCATCGGACGCCGATGGCCGGCTGTCAGCCGCGCGAGCCGGGTGCTCGGCGTTTTTGTGGCGCTCTACGCCGTAGTCCTGTTATCGGCCGCCGTCGCCAGGCCGCGCCGCTTTTATGCTCCCGGCGAACGCCGCTGCTACGACGATTGGTGCGTGGCGGCAATTGGGGTCCGCACTTCGGCCAACGCCTGCGGACCTGGCAACGGCCAGCGCGACTGGATCGCGACCGTGGAAGTTTCGAGCGTCGCCCGCCGCGTTCGGCAACGCGCCCTTGACGCCGGCACCGAAATTGAGGACGAACAGGGCAGACGATACCAACCCTGCGCCCCGTCCGGAGACGGAAAATCGATGTCCGATGCGCTCAATCCCGGCGAATCGTTCCGCGTCTCGCTGCCTTTCCGTCTTCCGGCCACGGCGACTCCCGCCGGCCTCGTCATGCATCACGGCGAATTCCCGGGCGACGTCATCATCGGCGATGACCACAGCTTGTTCCGGATGCCGGCGTTGCACCGCGTCGCTATCGGACCCCAACCCTGATTCCGCCCCATCGATCACCTTTCCGAAGGATTTTAGGAACTAAACAGCCCTTCGCGCGTATCTCATGCTAGCTGCTCGGTCGATCATCGACCGGAGCCGTGACTGCCTATGCCCCGAAACGAATCGCCTCTCAACAGCGAGATGCTCCAGGGAACACTTGATGTGTTGATCCTGCGGACCCTGGTCCTTGGCCCCGCCCACGGGCATACCATCGCCCACGCCATCGAACACGGATCCGAGGAGGTTCTCCAGATCGAGCACGGCTCTCTGTACCCTGCCCTGCACCGCCTGGAGAGCCGCGGCTGGATTGTCTCCTTCTGGGGCACTTCCGACAACAATCGCAAGGCCCGGTATTACCGCCTTACGCCCGAAGGCCGGAAGCAATTGACCGCGCAGACCGCCCGCTGGGAGCAGGTGGTTCGCGCCATCGGCCGCATTCTGAAGCCGGCGGAGGAGTAGGCGATGAACTGGCGAAACATCCTGCGGCGCCGCCAATGGGATCGCGAGCGATCCGAAGAGATGGAATCGTACCTGGCGATCGAGACCGACGACAACATTGCCCGCGGAATGACGGAAGCAGAGGCATACCAGGCGGCCCTGCGCAAGTTGGGTAACAGCACCGCGATCCGAGAGGAGATTTACCGCATGAACACGCTCACCTTCCTGGATGCCGTGGCCCGCGATTTCCGCTACGGACTGCGCGCGCTGGCCAAGAATCCGACCTTCACGGCCGTCGCCCTGGTCACGCTGGCGATTGGAATCGGGGCCAATACGGCAGTCTTCAGCGTGCTCGATAACGTGGTGCTCGAGCCGCTACGCTATCCGCACCCCGAGGAACTGGTGGCGCTGCGGCAACTGGCGCCCGGCGCGGCGGGGTTGGCCAGCTTTTCCGAGGGCCTGCCGCTTTCGCCCTCCATGTATTTCACCTATTCCGAGCACAATCGCGCCTTTCAATCCATGGGAGTTTGGTTTCCGGATACCGCTAACGTCACCGGCATGGCCGAACCGGAACAGGTTCGCGTGGCCGCGGTAAGCGACGGCGTTTTGCAAACCCTCGCGGTACCGCCCGCACTCGGGCGCTGGCTATCGGCCGCCGACCAGATTCCCGGCGCGACCGTCCCCGGCAGTTTCTCGGGCGCTACCACCACAGTAATGCTCTGCTACGGCTATTGGCAGCGGCATTTTGGCGGCGACCGGTCGGTCATCGGCCGGAGCATCACGGTCGATTCCAGCACGCGGCAGATCGTCGGCGTGATGCCTCGCGGGTTTCGCATCGTCAACGCGGATTTCGACTTGATCGCGCCCGTGGCGTTCCGGCGCAACGGGCTGCCGCTGGCCGGCTTCGGGTTCCAGGGCATCGCCCGCCTCAAGCCGGGCATGTCTATCACGCAGGCCAACGCCGACCTCGCCCGCCTGCTGCCCGTGTGGATGGACTCCTGGTCGAACGGGCCCGGCAGCGACGGCCACTGGTACGAGAACTGGAGAATCACGCCCGCTATCCGCCCATTGAAACAGGAAGTGGTCGGGAGCGTAAGCGATGTGCTCTGGGTGGTGATGGCGACCATCGGGCTGGTGATGCTGATTGCCTGCGCCAACGTTACGAACCTCCTGCTGGTGCGGGCCGAGGTGCGGCGGCAGGAACTGGCGCTGCGGTCGGCACTCGGCGCAGGCACCGGACGCATTATAGGCGCGCTGCTGGCAGAGAGCGTGACGCTGGGGCTCGCGGGCGGGTTGCTTGGCATCGGAGTGGCGGAAGCCGGACTGAAACTGCTGGTGGCGATCGGTCCCGCGAATCTTCCGCGGCTCGGCGAAATCGCGCTTGACGCCAGATCGCTGGCCTTCACGCTGATTCTGTCGGTCCTCTCGGGGCTATTCTTCGGATTGATTCCGGCCCTGAAATATGCCGGACCGCGGATCTCGACGGCTCTGCGCAGCGCGGGACGCGGGGCGAGCTTGAGCCGCGAACGGCATCGCACGCGCAATCTGCTGGTGGTGGCGCAGGTGGCGATGGCGCTGGTTCTGTTGATCGGCGCCGGACTGATGATTCGCACGTTTCAAGCGCTACGAACGGTCCAGCCGGGGTTTACCGATCCGCAACATCTGCAAACCATCCGAATCTCGATCCCGCGGGAATTGGTTGCGGACCCGGTGCGCGCCACGCGCACTCAGAACGAGATCGCCGATAAGCTGGCGGCTATACCCGGCGTCTCGGCAGTTGGGTTTACGGTTGCAATGCCCATGTCGGGACTCCCCGCCAACTGGGACAACGTGTTCGCTGAAGACAAGCCGAATGCCGGCAGCGTGCAACCCATGCGGCTGTTCAAGTATGTTTCGCCCGGATATTTTCAGACTGCCGGCACACGTCTCGTGGCAGGGCGCGACCTGACCTGGATCGATGTCTACGGCCAACGCAACGTGGTACTCCTTTCCGCGAACCTCGCGCGCGAAATGTGGGGCTCGCCTTCCGCCGCCCTGGGCAAGCGCCTGAAGGAGGTTCCCCTTATGCCCTGGAAAGAAGTGATCGGGGTGGTGGAGGACGTCCACGAGAATGGCGTAGACAAAAAGGCGCCCGAAACGGTTTATTGGCCGACCATGATGGCCGATATTTTCGGACCGGGGCCGCTGGATGCCTGGCGGTCGGTGACGTTCGCTATTCGCAGCGGCCGCACTGGCACGGAGGGCTTTCTCAACCAGGTGCGGCAAGCTGTCTGGTCGGTGAATGCCAGCCTCCCCGTGGCCTCCACTGAGACCATGCAGCAAATCTACGATCGATCGATCGCGCGCACTTCCTTCACGCTGGTAATGCTGGCGATCGCTGGCGCGCTGGCACTCGTGCTCGGAATTGTCGGTATCTATGGCATGATCGCGTATGCCGTATCGCAGCGGCGGCGCGAAATCGGAATCCGGCTGGCGCTGGGCGCGCCGCAGGGCGAAGTGCGGCGGATGTTCATGCGCTACGCGTTGACCCTCGCGGGAATCGGCGTAGGGATCGGGCTGGCGGCGGCCGCCGGGGTCACGCGGCTGATGAGTTCGCTTCTCTTCGGCATCGCGCCCACGGATTTCCTTACTTACGCCCTGGTGCCCATGGTTCTGCTGCTCGCGGCGCTGCTCGCCAGTTACTTGCCCGCTCGCCGGGCGGCCGGGGTGGACCCGGTGGAGACGCTCAAAGCGGAATAGAGCATCGCGATACCATCTAGGCATGAAGCCTGTGCTGGTTCTACTGGCCGCCGCTGCCGTTATGCCTACTCTCCCACAGCTCGAACAAATGAACGCCCGTTTCGCCCCTGTCAAGCTGAGATACGACGAGTCTTCGCTCTCTGCCGGAGATCGAAAAGCGCTGCCGAAACTGCTCGAAGCCGCGCGCGTCCTCAACTACGTCTTCATGGACCAACTGTGGAGCGGCGCGCGCGGCCTCT
>Ga0335072_10004352_pt1 | contig 21080 bp, 15 predicted proteins | sample Lox_Sample_21_FD_206725 | JGI IMG/M metagenome (GOLD analysis project Ga0335072, IMG submission 206725) | Soil microbial communities from Loxahatchee National Wildlife Refuge, Florida, United States - Lox_Sample_2.1 | ecosystem: Environmental > Terrestrial > Soil > Wetlands | place: USA...
AAATCACCCATTGCTTTGGTGGTCGATTTGTCGAGATCTGAGTTTGTGAAAAACGAGTTTTGGCGCTAAGAGATTAAAGGTCCCTATCGCTCGCCGCAGGCATGGGAAGAAAAACCTCTTGGCAGCGGTTACTCTAGGCTCGCTGACTTGTCCGCTGCCGGACCGGGGTGGGCTAGACATATTTGCTGCTTTTTTCATACGGGCTCGCAGCTGGGTTATCCCATTACCCGCAGAAAGGAGGGCATTTAGTTTCTGCCCCCCTAAGGTAACGATAAGAGACCGTACATCTGAGTCCAGAAGCCCCTAACTTTACCCCAAGACCTGCCACTAAACCTTCTTTTCTGCCACCCGGGATTAACTAAACCCGTACTTAGAAATTAAATGCCCCCCTTTCCGTCGTGGGGTGGGGGGGGAATGGGACGGCAGGACTGGCAGGTCTACAAACACACGTAAAGATCTTTTACAGCAGTAAATGTGTTACTCGGAATACGTAGCAAAATCTTGCACAAGTCGTTTTGAAAAGACCCTGCATTGCAAGCATTAAACAGTAACTTCCGTGAGCCGACTCTGGCTTCTGCTCCTCTCGCTGCCCATGTCGCTAATTCCACCCTCTGGGCCGAAGCTGCTCCCCAGGTGGACGCCTGAATCAATTCTTCTCTCAGTCTTCCTCCAAAGACCTAACGCCCTGGCCTTCTCCACCCAAGCCCCAAAGTCGACCTTGTTCTCCCCTTCCGCCGGTGGCATATTCTCCCCACTCACAATGCATAATACCCTCATTCCGCGCCGATACTTTAACCCGCTCAACAACTTGGGCGTAATGAGGAAGTACTGACTTCCTGGGCTTTCGCCTTCCCCGTCTTCACCGCAAGCAATATCTACCATCCGTCCGTGGACCATGCGCTCATTCCTCGGATCCATCCCTTGATTGATTTCATCGACAACCCTGAAAGGCGCCCTGCTCAGACTTTGCAGCGCCATGAGATAGAAGATTGTGCTCACGGCCCTCTCCCCGCCGGACTGACGATGGCTATCGAGTAGGCTCAGCGGCTCTTCTTCGCGAAACTTGACACTGACATGGATCGCCCAGTTCGCAAAGTCGAGCCCGTTACCACCATCTGCCCCATCCGGTCCAGCGTTCTCATCATCACCGTCGGTGCTGCTGGCTTTGTAAACAACAACCTGGCCCGCGCAGCCAATCCGCCTGAAGCTTTCTCCAAAATTTTCAGAAATCCTGCCGACCAATACATCCAGAGGCGGCTCCCACTTTCCCCGAATCTCCTTGATTGCACTCTCGACTTCTTGCATTCCATTTCTAGAATCTTGTACCCTTTCTCTCAAGGACTCAATCTCCTTTGCTCTCCTCTCAAACTCCTTCACCATCCCCTCGCTCCCCCCCTGCGTTATTTCCAGTTTCGCCTTCTCACTGTCAATATCTGCCTCGAGCTCCTCTGCAGTCAGCTTCCGGTCTCCAATCTCCTGCAACATCTTGATCAAGCTCAGATCACCCTGCTGCTCAAGCCTCTTCCCCTCGTCCGCCAGTTTCTTCACTTCGATTGCTAGCTCGCGACCCAACGCTGTCGTTCTCTGAGCTACATCAACCGCTTCTTTCTCCTCGGCTTGTTTGCGCTGTAGCAGAGCATTGATATCTTCATTTCTTGCCTTGAGCGTCTCAAAGTCCGACTGTGCTTCGATATGCATTACATCGGCCTCGAGTGATTGTTCCTGCAACATCCGCAACTCAGCAACAATAGCGGCGTACCGTATCGTCGCTTCCGCCTTGGCAAGCAGAAATTTGTCCTTCTCTGCCACGATCTCGTTCAAACGCTGACGCACGCCATTCAAATTCTCATTGACCGTTGCAAGCTTCTCCTCCTGCTGCGCTAGCTTCGCCGGTAAAGCCTTGAACGCCATAAGCGCCTTCTGTCGTTCTTCTTTATCCTTTTTCAAGACTTCAATCTCTTCAGCGACCTGTCTGGCTTCGGCACTAAGCTCTTTCTTCTCTGTACCCAGTCGATTAAGCTCGTTTTTGATATCTTCAAGATCAGACTTGTGCTCGTTGAGCTGTCGCTGTAGTGCGGCTTTCGCGCCCATGTCAATAGGCTGGTTCGTCCATACTCTGGCGGGTCGGAATTCCCGTGCTACGGTCGAGTTTCCAGCAGCACCATACTCCCTTCGCCGGGAAAATTTGTACGAGTATTTCCCAGCAACAGCACTAGAGATGGGGCTATCGGTGATGCGCTTTAGCTGGTCGTCGTTGATCTCGCGATGCCCAATTGCCGTCGCGTGAAGGTGCTTTCCTTCGCAAAGCATGGCAAGGACCGGTTCCGGACCATTGAGCTGATTGATTGCCCAGTCGTCCAAGCCAAGATCGTGCAGTTGTTCTGCCGAAAGAGGATTGTGGAAACGGTCTAGGGAAGTTGAGCATGTTCGAAAACTAATGTGTTGCAGGCCCATTTCTCTGTTCAGCTTTTGCTGCAAGATGAGATAATCGTTGTGGCTCTGACATGTAATGGCCAGGAAGTCTGTCTCTTGCAAAAGGCACTCGACAGCGTCGGCCTGTCTTGGATTTTTAAGTGAGCATTCCACCATCGGTGGACCGTAGACGTGCTTCTCGAATTTGTCTTGGTTCTCCTTGATCCATTGCCAAGCATCATACGTGTCGCGTGATGCATCCTGGAGTTTGTTTTCTTGTTGGCCGCTTTGTGTCTCGAGACTTCCAAGGCGTTTCTGCACCTCCTCTGCCTCTGCCTTCTTCCGCAAGCCCTGTGCTCTCAGGGTGTGGGCTTGCTCATTGATCTCGCGACTTTTGTCCTCCATTTCGCGCAGATGGTCTACTTTCTGTTGTACCTGCTCATTGATAGCTCGAGGATCAAAAGCTTCGGGCTCCTCCTCCATTTGTTTCTTGATCCGAACAATATTTTGTTGGATCCTCTTTTGGTCTTCCTTCTTTGAACCGGCGCTTTTCCTCTCTGCGGCATACATGTTGTCACACTCCTTCATCTGGTCCTCGAAGTCCTCGATCTCCTTGCTGGCCTTGACGACATTTTTCTCTCCATCCTCAACCCCCTTCTTCCTCTGCTGCTTGACAGCCCTGGCTTCACGCTCGTACTGTTGTTTCTCATTCACACGTCTCAGAGCGGGTGCTAGCTCTGCCTTGAGGTCCTTCAACTCTGCGCTTAGCTGCTTTTGCCGAAGTTTGGCCTCTTTGGCTTGCCTGCTAGCTGTAGTGTATTTCGGTATTGGCCGGCACCTCTCAAGCCAATCTATGCGCCTCTTAATCTCAGCTCGTTGTCTCATCCTCTCTACATCAGCCCTCTGCATCTCCTGCCTATTCTCCAAATTTGCTAGCTGCTCTCGGTCACCCCTGTTTTGACTCAACATCTCTTTCTGCCGCGCCCGGAGCTTCTTCAAATCTTCGTGGAAGTCGATCATTTCTGGGGGAGCCGCTGCCAGCTGAGTGCTCCTCAAGAGGTCCACTGGATTCATGGCGGCAAATTCGACGACCTTGTCTTGAGGCAAGAATTGGCAGAGATTATCGATCTGGATAGAAAACGATCGTGCAAGTTCGATGACGGCCTTTTTGGTGGACGTCTGTCCATTGACAAGCCAGGATGATTTATTGTCCTTGCGTTTGATGTTTCGCGTAAGGATAGGATTTCGTCGCATTCTGTTAGGGTCTCGCTCGAGTTCGATTTCAATAGTTGCTTCTTGCGACCCGTGCTTGACGAATTCAGCAACCTCTGTAGCGCGGCCCAGTTGCTGTTGTGTCGTTAGTACCAGAAACATTAAATGAAGGGCAATGTGGTTCCCATACCTGCGGACCCCATCCAAGACCTAAGCATATAGCGCAGACAAGTGTACTTTTCCCGGTCCCGTTCGGGCCAATGACCATGTTGAGATTGGGGCCTGGAAAGAACTCGGCCGATGTGTAGGTGACAAAGTTTGTGAGCTTGACCCGAACGATCGCACCAGGCTGGTGCTTTGACTTGGGTGTCGCAGCCCCGTTGGTGACTGCTTGCTTGCCCTTGTTGGATCTCGCGACTGATGAGAGTCCATTTGCAAGCCGACGCGGAGGGGTTAAGGCCGGGGTGTCCTCATCCTCGCGGCTGCGGCGTGAGCGCTTGGTGTCGTTTCGTCCCACCGAGGCCGGCGTACCAGACCGTGACTCTTCTTCTTCCTCGTCGTCAGACTCGACTGTGCGAGATCTGCGACTAGGTACCGAAAGCATTCTGACGACTTATGTTGGTGAGCGATAAAGTACCTGGCTGTTGGTAGGGATCTCCCAAGACGCGAGTTTGGCAGGCGCTCGGGCGGGATACGCGACTGCCAAAAATCCGCCCTGACCTCACCCTCTTCTAAGCCTAGGGTGATGCCGCTTTGTGTGCGCGCGATTTTTACTGAGCAGGGGTACGGCGCGCAATAGGGACCACCCCACAACTAAACACAAAAACTCATATTTTGCAACTCACGTCTCGACAAATCGACCACTGTTTGGGCCAGAGAGCCACTAAAGCAGTGGTGTGCGGGTGTTTCATGGGCGTGTACCTTACCGGCGTGCATGTCTCGAGCGTGTATCTCATAGGCGTGTACGTCACAGGCGTGCATCTCATAGGCATGTATCTTCTGGGCCTACATCTCACGGGGATACACTTCATGGGCATGCATCTCATAGGCGTGCATTTCACAGGCATCTGTCTCATGGGGCATGCACCTTGTAGGCATCATCTCATGGGCGCATATCTCATGGGCGTGCATTTCATAGGTTAAGGCATTCGCAATCAGCATATAACATTGGCCGGTGAGATTGGAACATGGCCGGATCAGCGTAGAGGTGTACATCTCCTGACATTGGCATAGTGCTGTTGACAGAAGAGCCTAAGACAGGCGAAGGAAATGTATCATTACGTTCCTCCGACGATACACCGGCAGCCCTATATGCGACGAGTAATTTGACCATGGTGCTGTTCCGGCATCTGCATGACAGGTCAGGTACGGCCAGGACGACCGAGGCTAGATACTCACTTGTCTGACCGATAAAAGAAACCAGTTGAGGGTATTGTACTCACCATTAAAAGGCTGACTATCGATCATAAGCTTGGAACTTCCGTTTGCTGCAGCGGCACGTGGGCTATAAAATCAGGCTGCTGCATCCGTTTACAGGAGGTCTCTTGTTGCAAAAGGACTACAACAAAAAGGAGTAAATTTGATCAACCTTTAGAGCGGATATAGCGACTCGAGGTATGTCTGGGCGATTTCACACTGCATGTAATTGTGAATTTGTAAGACAAGACAGAGATATCCGTGAAGACGGAGGTAGAAAGCAGTAGGCAATCATTTCGATAACTGCACAAGGCTTGGGGAATGACATATCCTGGAGGTAGGCTGCCCCATCGCGATGAGGCAGAAAAGGATCGGCCTGAGTATGACGTGGGAAGTCTAGAGACCATCGTCATGCAGCCATACGATGCAGGACGGGATGGGGTGTGCATTAGTGATCCTAGCACCTCTCATGTAGGTTAAGGTATGGCAAAGCGAAAGAAATGTGGCTGAATGAACAGAACTAGTTAGCGTCCAATGTGAGGAGAAAGGGCATAGAACAGGGCCTAATACACTCTGCATGCTCCCCCTCTTCTCTTGACTGTGAAAGAAAGAGAGAAGCTCCTCCACTCAAATTAGAATCGCAGCGGATCACGCGCACAGCCTTTACCGTCTTGCAATAAAGAATCCGCTGCGAAAACGAACTCAATCGCCAAATAGAGCTCGTAGCGTTTGCTTGGGTCTCAAAGCCGGTCGGCGCTCGAGTGCTTTTTCCGGTCTTGGGAATCGTCGCTCTACTCTTCTTTTGTATCTTTTCGCAGCGACTATTCAGGGGCAACTACTATAAAGATGCTTTATAGCCTATTTGACGGCTTTACGTGGCAATGTATTTTGCGGCTAGGACTAGCAGCTAATTGCTGGATGAGCACAGCTAAGGAAGCAACACATCGAAAGAACCTCATTCTTGACACAGACTTCTTTAGTGATGTCGAGTAAGTTCAAGTTCTTCTTGCTCAAAAGCTCTAAAGGATACGACCTAATACTAATTCTAGTGACGCTGGTGCATTGTTGCTTGCGAGCACTTTAAAAAACGTCAACCTTCTCGCAGTCAACGTCAACTACCCCTCCTCTTACTCCGCGCTCGCCGTATCTGCTATCTTAGCCCACTACGGACACCCTAACATCCCTGTTGGCCTCCGACGCCCGATCACAAATGATTCCTTTTTCGACACTTGGTCCTACGAATTGGGTGAATATGCAAGTAAAGTCGCATTCCACTGGTCAAACGGAACTCTGCCTTGGGGCGATGCGGCTAGGGCATGGAGGCCTGTAGATCTCTATCGCAAGACACTGTCGGAGCAAGACGATGACAGCACGGTAATAGCGTCTATTGGCTTTCTCGAGAATGTCAGTACTACTTAGTTTGTATTCCTCGTTTCTCAGCCCGTTCATTTGCTGATCACCCGGCCTAATTAGCTCTCCGGTCTGCTTAACTCTACTGCTGACGCCTACTCTTCCATGTCAGGGCCTGAACTGATTGCTGCCAAAGTCTCAGAGCTGGTGATCATGGGCGGAGAATATCCCTCTGGTCGTGAATTCAACTTCTGGGGCGATAATCCGGCAAGAGCGGCACATGTTGTGAACAATTGGGAAGGTCGTATCACCTATGCAGGCCACGAGCTGGGAGGTAATGTCACCTCTGGCGCTCCTTTGACTGTCGAGGGTCCGGAAAATGATCCTGTACGAGCCGCATATCGCTGGTATGTTGGCTATAATGCCTCAAGACAATCTTGGGATCCCCTTACTGTTCTATATGCATGTCAGGGCCTCGGAGGCTTGTTTGAGTATGCAAATGATTTTGGATATAACCATGTATTCCCTAATGGATCCAATGCTTGGATTTATGATCCGGAAAAGACTAGTCAGCACTGGCTACGACTTAAGGTGGATAATGTGACCGCTGGACGAGAGTTAGATCAAATGTTTTTGAAAGGTGCAAAGTTTGCTTAAAGCGCGCTATGCTACAACTTGCGAGGCCATTTTGACAACATCAAATGTGTTAAGGCACGGAATACTCAACAACGATAGATCTGCGACAAGGGGATGCTGGCTTTGGCGCATGGTCTCTTCGGCGCCATAGAATACGAAACCTATTCTGACAGCGTTCAGTCTTGACTCAGATCGGAGTGTACCTCAAGTTGTCATTGTTAGATTGCCATAGCTACGCTACATGCAGGCGATACGCCTGCGAGTACCATATCGCGTAATACAACTAAAGCCGGCGAAAACCATTCCGTAAACGCGTTGGGTGAGTCGCTGGTCATTTTTTCCTTGACCTTGCCCTGACTTGTGGTTGTATGGAAGCGGAGGAAGTCCTTCACACGCGCTTTCGTATGGCGGCTTCGTCAGGCACAGAAAATTCTTACTGGAGGGCAACCTCCTTCGCCTCTCCATAGTGCCAGCTAAAATTCCATGTCGGCATTAATCGTCTTAAGGGTGGAGACAAAGACAAAGCTCCTCGCAGGACGCAACGATCTAATGCCGCATCTTGATCTTGTTTGGCCTTGTTTCCATGCTTGTTGCGGTCTCAAAGACCGTCTTTGTCTCAGTGTGTACCCATCTGGTAACTATTGGCTTTGGCACGAGCCATCAGCTCATTCCCAGTGATCTTCTTTCTTGCCATGGGGGTGTGGAGGAAGTGGCGGAGGAGGGAGAGGGGTGGTCGAACAGATAGGACACGACAAGTAAAATAAGCGCAGCCGGCAGACCCAATACGATAGCCATCTCGCGGACAGCGGTAGGGACTGTCGACTCTAAGTAGGAAACCGGTGGCTCCACCATGGTGACACACTAGGAGTTTGCAGAAGACCACTAAAAATAGAGGGAGGCCAATGTAGGAACGAGAAGCGTCAACTGCGAGGTAGCCCCACTCGTCGGCTCGCCTTCGACTGGCCTCTGCTCACCTTGCACGCACCCCTGCACTCACCCTCGCTCAGAGTGAAAAGTGAGCTCGCTGCAGAAAGTTGTGAAATTCGCCCCAACCTCACTCTGCTCCGGTCCTAAGGGTGATGCCGCCCTGAACTTAGGTGAGCTGGGTGAGGTACGGGTGAACATGGGGATAGGTTCGGTCAATCTTGCTCTGACAGGGGCCCACTCGGCCACGTCGACGACCCTCCTTCACCCTCTAAGTCCGGACCGTAAATGGAGCTGAGGCGTTTGAACTAAAGTCTACAGGAAACAGTAATTCTCATAACGCGACGAGGTCTCCTTGTCGTCCAACCTTGCACGCACCTTCCAACTGATCGGGCATCGCGCCCCTCGCCGCTTTGGCGAATATAACGCCCATGTCCCCCTCTCCCAGTACACTACAAGTTTTCTTTATCGCATCGCCATGCGAGTGTGACTCGTGGCCTCCTTGGTCAGCCTTCGCCCCTAAGCATCCACGCTTGCAGTCAGCTGCTCTACTCCAGGCTCTTTCACTGGTTTCGCCAATTACCTCGCATCTTCAACTCGATGAGCGACTTCCTACCTCGATCCACCCCGACTGTGCAGAGATCATGCTCCCGTTCCCCTACCCTCTGACCACTTCTTCCTCATTGATGGCCTCGTCCTGACGCTGACCGTGTGATGGGTGGCATGACCCTCTAAGGTCGGCCACTGCCTGCCAAAACATTAGCCCTGATCTTCGGGCTCTGCTGACATGCTCAGGAATTTGTTACGGATTCACCCACCTGGACCCGCCCTTTGCAATGGGGCCTAGCGGCTGGGTTGGGGCGGTGCCGCCTTCGGATCTGGCTTGGCGCGCACACGGTCTTTTGTATCCAGCTAGCCTGCTTCCTCCTTCCTCCTCCTTCAGGTTTGTTGTCCTCGTTTAGCTACACCCTAATGGTATGTTCTTAGTTGGTTCCTAACCGTGGCTAGGAAGGGGGCAGTCGGACCACCGCACAACTCCCGGGCAGCATAAACATGTCTAACGTACCTGATTATCGCTTCCGAACTTCAGAGCACAATGTAATCAAGACAACGATGAGAACTGAGAAGGATCGACGTCCACTCGTAGACAATCGGCCTGACCATGGTAGTGGCTCAGAGTATTAGGCTTGGAACAGCAGGCAAGGAAAATGGACTAGAGACAAATCAACAGCTTGCCACATGGCACGCATTCTAAATACGTGTTCTTTGGCAGTATGTCAATCGTTCGGCCTGTGTTCGACCACTTACTTTGACGTTTTCGACAAAGGAAGAGGACGAAAGAAGACGGAAGAGCGAGGACAGCTTAAGCAGATAAGGTCTCACATCAGGGCCGAAGCCCGTCGCCGCCGAACATGTTTTCCAAAGCTGCGGACGTGACATTGCCGAGCCAGGTCAAGAACCTAAGACTCTCGAGCCATGGGCCAATACTGTCAGCCCCCTCGGCCTCGTCCTGTCCTGCCTCTCCCTCTATTCCATCACCATCGTGGCTACGCCAACGGAATTCTTCGAGCTTGCTACAAGGGATATACTATGGCGAAAGTGAATGCGGAGGTGTATGAGCTACGGTGGGGATACCTGGGTGAGGATGACAATTTCACAATAAGTAGCGAGTCTGCTGGCCATGGCGCTGAAAGCTCAGGACAAGTACGAGGAGACGGAAGCGATTCACCGGGCAGGCACTGGGGTCGAGAGCAGGGTAAACTACACCGGGTATTCTCAGGATCGCGGTTGTTCTTCACCCACCGCTGATCGACCCGATAGATGAGTCTCCAGGGACGACTGGGCGCCCGTGGTAAGACCAGGGGTAACGTCCTACGAAGTCAGTCAAGCGACCGGCGACTGGGGACTTACCCGATAACGGAAATCCCTCGTAAAGAAGGCGCCGAGCCTCGCCCCCCTCAAGCAGTAAACCCTTAAAATGAAAGTATACTGCAGCCAGTATCGCTCAGGGATGAAAATAAAATCATCCTTAGCCCAAAGGGACCCATCGTATTATTACCATCAAGTGATTTCCTAGCTCGAGATTTTCGACTATCTAGAAAATGCCAATTAAGACCCTTGTTTCGTCCAGCAACATTTGCAAACCGCCTTCAGGTTCAATCAATTCATTTCCAGGAAGAAACACAAGGGGGAATACCAGCCTCCATTACGCCCAAACATAAGGAACTGTTTTGTGATGGATGTCCATGCACTGTGATGACAAACACAAAAGCGACAATGAAACTCCTCCACGATCTGGTATCATTAAATCTCTGAGCCGAGGCAGGGCCTCGCTTCTCGCAAAAGATCCGACATGCAAGTAAGTAGACTTTTAGAATTTGTTGCCTTTAGGGATGGCGCAGAAGACACCGACGATGATTGCAGTAATGATCACGGCTATGATGATGGCTTGCAGGAAGATGGTGTCTTGGATTTGCCGGAGAGCTGGCTCTTGGATCCACACCTCACGGTCGAAGACCTTCCGGATGAGATTCCGCTGTTCGTATTTCGCAACCCATGGTTCGTCTTCGTAGCTGTTATGAGACCCAAAGCTGTCCAAAGATCCAGTCTTTAGGTCGCAACTTGAGGCACCCTCGTCATCGGTAGAGAAGAGCTCCCAGGGTCGAAGGTGGCGATGATGCATCCCGTGTAGAACCTTTTGAACGTCAGTTTTGAACCCACAAAGAGGAGTTTCATGTACTCACAACACACATGCCCTTCCAGGCGGCAAACAGCGTGGCAATGCCAACGAGGAAACCAATTGCGGAAATCACTCTCCATGCACGGGAGGCCGAGCTGACAGTGAGCAGAACAATGCACACAAGGCCACCAATGATACCGCCAACGCCAAGCTGCTTAGCGAAGAGCTGACGAGGTGGATTGCCATTACAGATGGTCCAACGAATGAAGTTTGGATGCGATTGCTGACGAAGCGAGGCTTCGACAGTGGTGAAGATGTCGCGGAACGCAGAAGGATGGGTAGTATAGGAGAGTGCCTTCAGCGCAGCCGCGCGTTCTCTCGCGGAAAGATTCAATTCACGCGCACCACCCTCAGCGACATAGATGGCGATGATTCGGGTAACTTCTTCTCGGAAAGGCTGAATTGTAACTGAATGATTCACGTGTCAGCATTTAGCCATCGATTCTCCAAGGAACTTCGGGCGTACATGGTTGAGGGACGTTTACACTCTCAAACGCTGCCGCTGCGGCCTGGTTAGGATTCACGGGAGTTTTCAGAGTTGAGGTATCGTCGTTCAAGCCAGCATTTGACGGAGCCACGCTATCGCGCTCCGTGTTAGGTGTCTGAGGGTCCTTGAAGGGGTCAGGATGGACCTCTGAAACGGCAGCTTTGCCAGTTTTGGTGTCAAAGTCCGTTCCCTTCAGCACAGTGGCAGCAGTCGGGTTTACTTTCTTCGGCTTCTCCTCCAGCCGAGCGGCTTCTGCCTCTGCATTTGCTCGCTCAACTGTCCATTCCGGGGCTAGGCTGCGCTCGCCGTCTGGGAGATTGTCAAAGCGCTTGAGATAGTCACGATACCACAGATAGAATTGGAGATTCTCTGGGTTGCGCTCAATGTATTTGGAGAAGTCCATGAACTCCCGAAGCGTGCATGGCTGTAGACATTGTCAGCAACTTTGGTCCTGAGCGGTTCCTGGCAACTGGCTGAAACTGCAGCTGACCAGGCCACTTCCACAAATATGGCTATGCTCATACTTACTGGGCAGGTCCCTCCGTTAACGATCCTCTCGAAGGATAGGGCATCAGGAATGCCATATGGACAGCTAGAGCCTGAGCTGACAGAGTCCCTAGCAGAGCTCTTCTCTGAGTCGAGGGAAGAGCGCGAAGGCTCGACGTAGGCTGGACGCCTGTAGGTAAGCGAGTAAACCATGTTGGCGGGGAAATGTAGCAGTGGTGAGCTGTAATATGTCTGATAGTGGTCGTCACGACGCCCCAACGGTGGGGTTTGAAATCTGACGCAAGTAGCGTGAGGTAGGAAGAGGTATAGAGGGTTGTGGTAAGGATGGATGGCCTGGTCAAATGGTTGATGCTCCGTGTGCACAAAGTAGCAGGGCAAGATCTGGCGTGATATTGGAGTTAGTAGCGAGTGACACGGTGCTGTGACACCTCTTTTGCCTTTTCACTTTGCCGCAACCTTAGGATGCAACGTGTGGGACAGATGGAAAGAACTGAAGATGGGAAAGTGTAGGTAAAGATAGGGAGTCTAGGCGAGCTACTTAGATCTAAAGAGAGGTTCGACAGGAAAAGGTGGATTCTGGCTAGCTTTTGACATGACAGTTCCGCACGCGGCGCGAAACCACAAACCGCGCAACGGGGGTGGCTTGGAAGTGTGGGAAAGGCAGATGGGTTTCCCATCCCGTCCCAGTCCTTGTTGTTCTCCTGCACATGCCCCAGTCGAAGTGGAAATGTGGAGGCATCGTTTTGAAAGTAGCAGAGCGACGGCGATCAAAAAAAAAAACAGGTGGGTGCGCTAGATCAACAAGGGCCACCCCGGGGGTTTTACTACGTCAAAAACCCAAAAATGCGCTGGCGCATTTTCCGAAAATGCATCTGGCCTTGACTCATGTCCAATCAACGCGCCCCCTTCCCCTGGCTAGCCCCACCTCCCACAGCTTGGGGCAATCGTCCAAGATCCCGATAGCCTGCTCACGGACACCCGTCCAAAGATCGGCAGTTTATGTATCCCCAACCAGCAGCCCTCCCCTCCAAAAGACCAAGCGATGACATACGCATACGGCATGACAGCTGCAAGTGCCCATTGGGAAAGGGCTCTACTGCAATTCTCTAGCTTTGGGCTTTGCAGCACTCTGGATGCAGGCCACTTGCTGCGTCGGACTTGCAGTACGTATCTTATTTGCTCTTTTCGGGGGCATAGGTTGGAAGACGTCACAAGCCGTACCTTGGCCCCTCATTCTTGTGCTTCTTGTGGCGTTCTGGGCGTTCGACTTATCGTTGCGCAGTTGTGGTTGAAACCTCGTCACCGCCAGCCAATCACTTCCTAATAGGACCTTGATTTCGTCTACCGCATTTCGTCTTCCTAGTCGCCATGGCTAGAAAGCCCGGGATGGCTGCCAACACAAGGATAAGCACAATTTTGAGGAAAACTAGTAGAGTCCGGCGAGATTGGACGGCTTCACGTACAAAAATCAGATGTTGAACGAGAACGGGTGAAGTGACCTCAGCACAATTTAATTGCTCCCGATGATTTTGATTGAAATTGAAAAAGTATGGTGGTGACGATCCAAAGTTGTGCTGCACAACTTAGTCACACAAAAAAGATACAGAGGGGCCAACCGCACCTGCAGAAAATCGAATGCAGCTCCTTTACAAATACTCGCGATGGACCACATACCCACCCGGCTTCATGAATTATGATCCCACATATTATTGCAGATGGTTGTGGAAGGCCACATTCACGGAAGTTCGATGCGTTAAGAGCGAGGAAGAGGTGAGTCAACCTCGGATCTTTCCTCCCGCGACTGCGAGTCAGGCGCCCAAAACCGATCAAATCTTAATCGCTGCCTGAAAACTTCGGTAGAGCATTTATCAACTCTCATTCCACACGGCTCAGCTTGCGCGCTAGGAGCGGATTGATCTGCCGCTCTATTTCGCTTGGTAGCCCTGGCTTCGTTCCCCAGTCAGGTCAAATACGCAGATCCCCTCGCGTTTGGCTCACCCCTTCGGATCCGACGGAAAGCCCTTTCAAGGAGCATCCTTCCCGCTCGCTTCTAAGCTGTAAATTTCGCTTCTTATTCTCCTTTTTGCTACCCCTGACAAGGTTCCCCGGATATTGCAGGGTCATTCATCGCTGTCAACCCTTTTGTGACACTGGGGCAAACTGGACGTCTCCAATCAACCACTGTGGACAAAGTTCTTTCTGTGGGTCCGAGCCACACCTCGATTTACGCGAAGCCCACAGTACTTCAAGGTTCCAGAAACCAACGGATGCTTAGCAGCTTCCCGAACAGATTTGCCATTCAGGTCACCGCCGCCCACCAATATTGCCACCCAGTACACGTGACTCTCATCCTCTTTCACCGTTCCAGAAAAGCCCTAATTAGCTCACGATCTTAGTCTCGTTCCCTACCTTGGTTCGAACCTTCGACATCCTTCGACAGAGTCCAGACCGAACGCTCGAGTTCAAAGGCAGCGCGATATTTGTCACATTTTCAATAGTAATGTTCCTTTTTCTTTGCTTCATTTATACAGGACTGCCCTTACTAGTTATCTATCGTGGTCTATCAGCCTTCTTTCCGCTAGTCAGGCACCAAGCTTAGTATGCCAACGAGCTTCCGAAATCTAAGCAATCTGAGGGAACATTTCATCCACCAATCTCCATCGTGAAGAAATGCACCAAGTTTGAAACTACCCGATGGACTACCCGACACGGAACACGACCTTTTCGCAATCATACTGAAATGGGTTAACCAGTACTGGAACGTTGGGCTTCGAATAATGAGACACCTATCTCGCACATGCGAGAACAAAGACCCCCACTTCGTATTCCTGAATGATCCGATCTATTAGCATCGGGGTTTCGCGCCACTCGAGATCGCGTTTAATCCTGCGCTCGGCCAGATCTCTCCACGGACCACAATTTTCTGCTGCGCGAATGCGCCAGGGCCAACCGAGAACCCTACCCCGGCTGGTGGATCACTTCGGAAATTATCCTAAGCACCCTAGCCCTATCTTAGTGATCTTGCCACCTACCTCACTGGGACCCAAATGTCGGTGACATAGCGCAATACAAGAAACTTGAACTCAATGTCCCTTGCCGCGTTTATGATACTCAGGCGAAGCTCGTCATCTCCTACGGCCCAGTTCCTTACCTAGCATACTCTGGCGGCCCACAGCCCTCAGCCTCTCCAACCGCCCAACCAAGTCCCATTGCTCATAACTTCCTGGGCTCGCAGCTTTAATGCCCCTAACCAACAGCTTCTCAAGTTTATGCTCAAGCTTTGCCTTCTCCGCCTCCTGCTTGCGCGCCCTCCTCTCGAGCTTGCTCAGCCTGATCCCGCCCCGCCTGTCGCTCTTCGCCTGTCGCTCTTGGCCTGTTCCCTCCCCGGCTTACCCCTCCATAACGCTACCCCGACCACGCCCTCGAAAGTGCTATTAACAATCGCGGCCACCCTTTTGACTTTTCTCTTCTTTTTCCACTCTCAATGCCTCATCTTCAGCCTTCTCGGCCGTCCTATGATCCGCAAACCATCTCATCGATACAGACAACCCCCCTCTGCGTGCAATAGTAGCTCTGCGCATCATAGTTGTACGCACACCTCCCATTCTTGCCATCAGCCGCATCATGCTTGTCCGCCTCTTTTGCTTCGGTGTCCGCCTGTCGATGCAGACATGCCCCTTGTAGGCGAAACTTTTGCGGCTGCACTTCCAGCTCTTGTACTTGTCCCCTTGGCAATGGCCGTCAATGAGAGATGCTGCCCGTGATGTGGGTGAAGAGGAATCCGTGATCGTTGTCGTCGTGGGCGTCACCGTGAATGTGGACAATGTCGTCAGCGTCAGCGTCAGCGCAAGCGCCACTGCTGGGGGACTGTCTGATGAGTCGAGGGCGAGGGAGGGCTCCTCCGCCGGCAGGTGCAGATCGCGCAACACTGGGTGCGAGCAGCCATGATGCGTAGAAGAGCACATGCGACCACGTCATGGCTGACTCGTTGCGGGATAGGTTTACTAGATTTTTCTAGCATTTGTCAAGTGGGGATGTCTAGCGATCCGAAGGTAGTGGCGGTTCGAGTGTGTTTTGGTTGTCTGAGCTGCCTAACCTCCGTCCGAAGTGTGGAGGGGAGGACGGTAAGTGAGAATAGAAAAAGGAGATCGTGAAATGAACATGAGTGGAAAGCGAGCACACTATCTCGCGCCGTCGACCTGGGAGTGTGGTAGTTGCGGGGGCCAAGGCGAACGTCTCAGCGGCGAGGCAGATGGCATACAAGACTTCATGCGAGAGAGCCAAGCGACTTCTCTACGATCATGCCGTTCTTTCCACTAGAGTTAGATACCCAAACCCAGCTGCTGCAAAACTGGTGATAATAGTTAGAGGAAGGAATGCATTCTGGAGGTCGGTGTGGTGGAAGTACAGCCAGACACCGGCACCCATGCAGCATAGCAAGACGAGCACGGCTAACAGGCGCCCAACGTTGATAATGTCCATGCTCAACACAGTACAGATTCCGAAGCCTTCAATGTCAAGCTGTCGATCAAGGTAGCCGTTGCATTTCCGCGTGACCGACCTGAGCCTCTGCTCATAACATTGTGCGTCTCTAGAGAAGGAGGTGCGGATTTCACGAAAGCCTTCTGTCAGAATCTGCTCGACGATCCTGATATGGTCCTCATCGCTGATATTAATGCCTTTTGCTCTGGAAAGAAGCGGCACATATGCAAATGCATCTGGTGCGGAAGGGTCCGGTGGGTCTGGCGGTTTCGGGAGGGCGTTGCCCTTAAGGCAAACGACACGTTCCAAATCGTCGCCGTCTAATACGGATGTATCGCTCGAACGTACGAACTGTACCGAAGGTCAGCTTATCGCACTGCGAAAAAGGGGGGGTTCAGGCAGGCTTACTCGCACGAGCTTGATCTCTTGACAACCGATGACGCGGAACCGAGCCCAGAACTTGCCCCATCTTGTTGACCCTCGCAATCTGTTGAACTCGGCATTCAATTCGGTGAAGAAGTCATGCCCCGTAAACGTCTTCCGACATATGTGGCTTAGATAGGCACCGTGTGGCGATACTGCTGGGGTAGGTACGCAGAAAAGGACGTAGGGCTGGAGGGCCTGTGTAAGGACATAATCGGCATCTTTCGCCACATGTTGATCTGATGTAGGTACGGTCGACCCAGGCACGTAAGCACTTGTACGTCCTTCACGCACAATGGCACTGTCAGGAATCTGCAAAGACGCGCCTGAAGGAGGTGATCCGATGAGTGCGGTGTTTTTGCTCTGCCCAGATCCGCTTGGCCCGTCACTGTCCACGGAATCATTTCGGGCAAGAATGTTGCCGGTTTCCCCGAGGACCCTTTCTTTAGACGCTCTCAGACCAGTAGACACAATCCACGATGCTGTTCTAGTAGTCTCTCTCGATGACGGGTGTCGATCAGAATGTCTCTCGTATGTGGGCACTTCGCAATCCAAAGTAAATTTGTGCTTGCCACAGGCCTACCAGCATTTACATCAGTCTGGTATCTAAATCTGATGGAGTTCCCCCAACTTACGCATGATGCAGTGACGCGCAATCTATCTGATTGCAGAGGTTTTTCGGGACTGGCAAATGGGAACCAATTGACGCGCAAGGGCGCGATCAGGCCTTCAAACCGGAGTTTGAGGTTATTGGACACAGAATTTCTAGATGCAACGCCCATGGATGTCGTGAAAGTCAATCTCCAGTCTTCGTAAAAGGCAAATTGCACAGTTCTGGGAGTCTCTGGCGCCTCGAGAAGCCGCTCTGTCAACTTCAAATCTTCGTTTTTTGCCTTCTGCTTCTCCATCTCCTGGTTGAGGTTTCCTATCTCTGCCATGAAATCTTGCATTTCGCCATCCGCTCCATCTTTTCCACCCTCCACTTCATCTTTTGCAACTTTCACCTCCGCGACGAGCTTCTTCTTCGACTTCAAGTCTTCTTCTATTGCTCTATTCGTCTGTTTACCCTGCTGCACCCCTTCCATCTCTTTCTTGAGATCTTGCAAATCGCTCTCCGCCTTTTCTTCAGCAATTCTTGCCTCGTCGATGAGCTTCTGCTTCGATCTCAAGTCTTCGTTTAGCGAATTCTGCTGCTTCAACATATCCATCTTTGCCTTGAGTCGTCGTATTTTGCCCTCTAAGTATTCTCTTGTAGCATTTGCTTCGCTGATGAGCTCCTCCTTCCGATAGAGTAACTCAACTATCTCCTTCCTTGCGGCTGTGCTTCCGAAATTCCCATGCACCGTACTTAATTCCTCTTGAAGTTGCAATACAGACAGCGGCTTAGGCAAAAATTGCCTCAATATTTTGATCGCGCTCTCTTTGCTGTTTGAGTGTCGATGAACGGTGGTACCATTTCGTATCATCTCGCCCCAGCGGCCATCCTTCGCGCACAACTGGTTTTCGCGATCCTCACCTTCAGCAGGTGCGACCAGGTCCCACTGGCTGGTTACCAGTGCGATATTGGTATAACGATCAGCGCCACACAACTTCCTCAAGACCAGCAAGCTCCCGGGTGTTAAGCCATACATCATATTATCTGTGATTCTTTGCATATAGATGACTCCCGTAAGAATCTTCCTCTCTTTGGAACCTTGTTGTAAATAGATGCCTATGATGTTGAGGATTTCGGCATCGTCACGATAAGAATCATCGAACCCAGGAGTGTCGATTAATACCATCCTATGTCCATCTAGAGAAAGTTTGACTTCTTGAATACCCTGTGTGCCTATTTACTTCCGTTAGTAAACAGATATGTATTTGTTCTACGCGGAGCGAATTTAGGAATAGGAGCGCGTACAAGGTCCTAGAGTGCTGCCTACTTCCAATGACCCGCCCGTCGCTTTGTTGATAAAACTCGACTTTCCTGCGCCTGTTTGCCCCAATACAGCAACCAAGATGATGTCCTGAGAAGATTCGTCGATATCACTTGTCGCCATGTTTGATCTCTTCACATCGGAGAAAGGCAAGGTCGGAACAAAGGGGCGTGTGCAACCCAAATTGGCTTGTCAAGTGATGAAAATCTCAGGGACCGCGAGCATTTATTCCTGCGGGGTAACGTAGATCACCACGTGATGACTGCTTGCACTTGATCACTTTTTACCTACCCACGTACGAACTTCAAACCGTTACATCACCACCAACCTTTAATCTATGTGTTAGATGTACGAGCTACTCGTACAGCTATAAGATCTAAATCATACGGGTAGATTTATACCGCGCCTCAGTCATAGAGCCTACTACATGTCCTCTTCTACTGCGGGGAGCAGAGGACGATAAAAGCAATGGGTGGGAAGAGAACGTGTAAGCTTAACCAAGAGACTTAGATGTCTGTGCAGTGTCAAGAACTTTCAATGGTGTGCTAAGAGGCCTTTTGAGGTAACCGTATGGAAATCACTAAGGGCTTTTCATATTCCTTTGCAGGAGCGAGATTTTTTGGTTGCTAGTTTGACAGTTTGACTGTCCCAATACATTCAAACAGCTGTGGTTGGCACCCAAAGACGAATACTATCAAATGTCTGTTGACGCTTGTGATGGGAGACTGGACGACGGCTTTTATTGGTTTAAGTCTTGCCAGGTTGACCATGCTCAACTGCTTTCGCCTCAGCAATTCCCCAGACACCCCTTTCGCCCTCCGGACCTTTGTATACCCACTCTCCGAGAATGCCATGCTTTCGCCTGTGTCCACTCATCTTGACAACGACACTGTCATCCCCAGCCCGCCACTCCATCGGAATGTATGCCGTCAGCTTGTCCGACATGAGCCAGAGCAAAATCCAGATGTGAGGAATGAGTTCACCCCAAGTCGTCACCTTCAGCAGAACACGCCTTTCCCTCTCCCTTTCGGCTCTGAAAGCATCAGCTTCTGGCAGAGATGAAGGTAAATCCTCGTGTGGCTTCCTAGCTTCGTCGGCTTCCCCAGGGTATTCCTCCCGAAATACCTTAACCCCCCATCCCCACTTTCCCTCTCCCACGCACTCCTCCAAATTCCCCCAGAACCTCACAAACTCCTCCTCCGTCCACATATCCTGCCTCTTCCGTTCCATAAATCCCCCATACTCCCCATACTCCGGCGGACTACTACTCAGGCCCAAGTCCCGTCTGCGGGTTCTAGCCTCTTCCGATAATCTCGTTTTCTCCCATCTCTCTTTGCTCGTCGGCGTATCACGTTGCTTCATGATCTTCGCTAACTTCTGATCTCTTGGTATCTCTGTACGCGCCTCGTCGACAACCGCTTGAGATGCGATGGTAATGGGGATGCGCCAGTGGCCACGCTCAAGAACGCGGACGTCCCGGCTGACTTGGACGGGGCGGAACCACTTGGCTATGGGGAGGCGTTTGACGGTTACAGCGAGCACGGGGGTGATGTGTGTGACGTAGATGCCGTGGCCAGTGGGGGGAGGCGGAGGAAAGATGTGAGTTGGTAGGGTTGAAATTGGCGATCTGGGTGTTGATGTTATGGCTGCTGGAGAGGAGGGAAAGGCTGGTTGGCGGCTGGGGGGAGTAAATCGTTCTGGAGGAATGGATTGGATGTCTTGAGATATGAGGTTGATTGGTGACGTAGGATTGTGGTATGTATATACCTCCTTCGCCTTGGGCGTAGCCTCAGATCGGGACTGCCGAGGCATATCTGGGACCGGCTGAGAGGGCGTAGCTGTGGCAGTAGGTGTTGTAGAAGTTTTGGTGTCGCCGGATGAGGACGGCTCAGAAGATGAAGTCCAGTCAAGAGAGCGGTCACGCAGGAAGTGTGATGGCATCTGCTCTTCATTCTGTCCGGCAGGTATATCGGCCGTGGCATCTGTCTCCAACATCGACACCTCCCCTAGACATACTCGCTTCCGCAACGCTCCTTCGTCATCGGCTTTCTGGGTATGTTTCATGACAGCACGATCTTGCTTTTCGCTAGGATCAGAAGGTGAGATATACTGAGTCGAGGAGCCTCTACTGTTGATAGCAGTTGTTGCGACTTGCTGGGTTTCTGGGACGACGCTAGAAATGCTGTCAAAAGAGGATGACTCAGAACGTGGCCTTTTACGGGTAGTCCATCCTGCAAAAGGATTGCTTGCGGGAAGACCACCGTCATTAGCAACTGCCGTCTTTGGACGAGAAGCGTCTGGAATTCTGACTGCTTGTATGGTAGACTGCTGAAACCGTTGACTAAGGAGGGGATTGTCATATGGCGGATTCAGATCTGGCTGCGGATTTTGTTTGTTTGCGGTATGGCTCGTTGCGATTTGCCAGCGTGCAGTGGAGACACTCTCAGGAGCAGTAGAATCGGGCGAGCCTCTGATTTTGGATAAGAGATACCGTTTGCGCTGTTGAACAGTTGTCTCTCTAACAATGTCACTCCGCTCATCTGAGAATGTCGCAAGAGATGCCGTGCTATCATCA
>Ga0335072_10004353_pt1 | contig 21078 bp, 13 predicted proteins | sample Lox_Sample_21_FD_206725 | JGI IMG/M metagenome (GOLD analysis project Ga0335072, IMG submission 206725) | Soil microbial communities from Loxahatchee National Wildlife Refuge, Florida, United States - Lox_Sample_2.1 | ecosystem: Environmental > Terrestrial > Soil > Wetlands | place: USA...
CGATGCGAGTACCGGGTGGATTGGGACGCTGGAGGTTCCTGTCCAGCAGTAGCTGGTGAGCGGGTCAGCTGGTCAGCGAGCCAGCAAGTCAGCTGATCAGCTGGTCAGCGAAATCAGCGAGGCAGCTGGTCGGCGAGTTAGCGAGTCAGCTAGTCGGCGAAATCAGCTGGGCCGCTGGTCCGTGGTAGCTGGCTTGTTTTTGTTCAGGAGGACAGCTGCGAGCCGGCTCCCGATTGGAACATTTCGAGCAGGATTTCGGCGGCTTGTTTGGCGTCGAAGGTGCGGAATTCCTTTGTGAGCTCGAGGGCATTCGCCTGGGGTGCGAGGTTTTTGAGCGCAGCCAGGACTGCGGCCGAGGGCATCTGCGGAGAGCCGGGGCCGACGAGAATGTAGTCGAAGGCCTCGCACTGCAGGAGGATGCGGGCGTCGCTGATAAGGCTGGCGGATTTTACCTCGTATCCATATTGTGTGAGGACGGCGCGGACGAAGGCGCCGAGGTCGGGCGACCGGTCGACGACGAGGACGCGATGGGCACCCTGGGCCGGTGCGGTGTGCGCGGGAGACCGCTGGAGGAATGAGTGGACGGCTTCCTGCTCGGTGGGTGCGGTCTGGAGAACGCCGGAGAGCAGGGTGATGTCGAGCAGCTCCGTAACGAAGGGGCGGGGTGCGGCGAGGCGAATGTCGCCCCCGCGCTTGCGGAGGTTGGCGGCGTAGCGGACGAGGAGGCCGAGGCCGGAGCTGTCGATGCGGGTGACGTCCGCAATGTTGAGAACGATGCGCTGGAATTCGAGGATGGTGTTCTGGAAGGCGGCTTCCATGGAATGGAGCTCAGGGCCGAGGACAATGTGGCCGCTGCAGTGAAGGATGGCGACGTGACCGCAGAAGCGGGACTCGATTTCGATGGGCATGAAGGGGCTCGGGCCTGAGGGATGCGGGGAGGATGAGAGTCAAGGTACCACAGGCAGGCGGGCCTCAGAAAAAACATCCCGGTCCAGGAGTTTCTGCAAGCGGTGCAGAATGGCTTCGGGATGAACGGGCTTGTGGAGAATTTCGAAGGAGTGACCGTTTGCTCTTGCGTGAGCGAGGAGATCGGCGGTGGCGGCCTGACCGGAAAACAAAAGGATGTGGCATTCGGGAATCGCTTCTCGGATACGGATGGCGGCTTCGACGCCGGACATTCCGCCCATGACGACATCGGTGATGAGAACGTCGGGTTTGAGCACCTCTACGGCTTCGATGAGTTTTTCGCCGCTGTAAAGTGGAATGGCCTCGAATCCATTCCTGTTGAGAATGAGGGCCAGGGTATCGGCAATGAGGCGCTCGTCATCGACGACGAAGATGAACGGACGTTTCGCTTTCTGCTCCGACGACATTGCGGTTCTCTCCTGCAACAGAGAGAGTGCACCCGAGCGAGGAGCGTTGAACGCCGGGAGGCGCTGCCCATGTATGTCTTCATCCGCCGAAAGTCACAGACGGCTGTCGGGAAGTCAGCCTGAAAACACCCTGTGTTCGTCAACGTAGTCCGGGTTAGCGGAATGGCCAACATTACCAAAGTAATTTCCGTTTATTCAGGAATGCAGGAGGTCGCTTGGCTCTCCGAGAGGGCGTCCGATCCGGCTCGGGTCTCCGAGGCGGGCGGAGCGGTGGCGTGAGTCTTTGGTTGCTCCCTAAAAAGAGCGGCCTGTAGACTGAGTTACCCCAGCATCGACGCATAAAAATCAGAGGACGGGAGTTCCGGGCATGAGGCGTGACGGGTCCGTGTTGTGTATTTGTCCTGAAGACGCGAGGCGGCCCTGCATTTCGGGCGACACGGGAGAGGCGGCCTTTGTGGGGATAGGCGTGCCTGCTGTGCCGGAGCTTCTGTGTGCATGGATGGGCGCGCAGCATCACGCGCTGCATTCGTCGACGCTACGTGGCGTGGAAATGGATTCCGGTATGCGGTTTGAGCGGAGAGGAGCCGGGCGGATGGGCAACAGACAGGGAGTGGGCCGGGCACAGAAGAGGTGGGCTCTGGCTGCGGGATGCCTGGCGGGAATGTTGGCTCTGGCGATGGCGCCTCGATGCGGAGCGGCGGTGACTCCGACTCCGGTGCAGACGATCGAGGACTTAGGGAAGGGCACTGCGAAGCTGGATGGTGCGTGGCAGTTTCACCTGGGCGACGATGCGGGATGGGCGGCGGCCGGGATCGACGACGCGGCGGGGCAGAGCGGATGGGAAACGCTGACGGCGGATACGGGCTGGGGCGCGCAGGGACATGCTTCGTATACGGGGTATGGCTGGTACCGGAAGCATGTGCACATGACCGTCGCCCCGGGAGCGGCGGGAGACGTTTTGATTGCGATTCCGCATATCGACGACGTGTACGAGCTTTACTGGAACGGGCAGCGGATCGCGGTGCATGGAACGATGCCACCACGGCCCTCCTATTTTTATGGGGAGGGGGTGCAGACGTTTGGGCTGGGAGCGGCGCGGGATGGCGTGCTGGCGGTGCGGGTGTGGAAAGCGCCGCTGAACTCGTTCGATAACGGGCTGACGGGAGGGTTTGCAGCGGCCCCTGTGGTGGGGGCACCGGAAGCGATCGCGGCGCTGCGGGCGCAGTCGGATTACCGGTGGCTGCGGTCGCAGCAATACTTCTTTGCGCTGCAGTCGCTGTATGGGCTGGTGGCGCTGCTGAGTCTGCTGTTCTGGCTGCGGGACCGGTCGCAGCGGGTGCTGCTGTGGATGGCGGTGTACTGCGCGTCGCCGGTGGTGGCGATGTTTCTGGTGGAGCTGCGGCTGCCGCTCTCGTTTGCCTTCGCTCTGGGCTGGCTGCAGCCGGTGCTGAGTCTGCATGACGTTGGGTTGTGGTTTCTGCTGCTGTGGCTGTTGAAGCTGCACGAGTCCCCGCGGCTGGCGCGGTTTACGAAGGTGCTGGCGATCATCAGCCTGGTGGCCACGTCGCTCGATGGCGGGTTGACGATGCTGGACTGGAGCCAGGCGTGGTTGGCGGGCTGGGCGCAGCTGGCGGATGCCCTGCTGACGGTAGTGTTCACGCTGACGCAGGCCTATCCGCTGGTGCTGGTGGTGCTGGGGATCCGGAAGCGGCTGGATTCTGCGCGGTGGATGGTGGTGATTTTCGCGTTCCTGTCATCGGGACTGTTCGAGCTGCGGATTGCGCTGGAGCAGGGCAGCCGCTTTACGCACTGGACGATTTCGGACAAACTGGCGAGTCCTCTGTTCACGATCAGCGGCAATCCATTCTCGGCGGCGACGCTGGCGGAGACGGGATTGCTGCTGGCGATTGTGTATGCGGTGTACCGGTATTCGCGCGAGGCGATCGAGCGGCAGCAGGCGATTGAGCAGGAGCTGAAGAGCGCGCAGGAGCTGCAGCAGGTGCTGATTCCGGAAGAGCTGCCGTCGCTGAAGGGGTTTGCGCTGACGAGCGCGTACCGGCCGGCGTCGGAGGTGGGTGGGGATTTTTTCCAGATCATTCCGCTGGAGGGAGCCTTTGCGGGATCGGCGCTGATTGTGCTGGGCGACGTGAGCGGGAAGGGGCTGCGCGCGGCGATGACGGTGTCGCTGATTGTGGGGACGGTGCGCACGCTGGCAGAAGGGACGGCGGATCCGGCGGAGATTCTGACGGGATTGAATCGGCGGCTGCACGGACGGCTGCGGGGCGGCTTCACGACCTGCCTGGTGATGCGGCTGGACGTTGACGGAAGCTGTGTTGTGGCGAATGCAGGACATCCGGCGCCGTTTTTGAATGGCGAAGAAATTGTGACGCCGGGGACGCTGCCGCTGGGCGTGGCGGCGACCGGGCACTACGAAGAGCAGACCGTGTACCTGCGCGCGGGGGATCATTTTGCCGCGTACACCGATGGGCTGCTGGAGGCGCGCGCAAAGGACGGAGAGCTGTTCAGCTTCGATCGGCTGCGCGATTTGTTCGCGGGGCGGCCGGATGCGGCACACGCGACCGAGGCCGCGATGCGCTTCGGGCAGCAGGACGACATCACGGTTCTGACGCTGACGCGGCTGGGTGTGGGCGAGGAGTCACGGACGGAACTGATCGCTCCGGTGCTGGCTCCGGCATGACGATGAAGGGGCAACGATCTCTCGGGGCGCTGTTGCTGCTGCTCGCTCTGCTGCCGACGGCGCGGGCGCAGGTGGATGCGACGCGCTGGAAGTCGGGGACGGTGGATATCGACAACGGATGGAAGGAGCAGGACGGGGACAATCCTGCGTGGGCGCAGCCGGGTTTCGACGACAGCGGATGGCAGACGGTGGAGCTGGACGATATGGGCGCGGCGGTGCAGGGATGGCGGTGGTTCCGGCAGACGGTGAAGCTGCCGCCAGGGCACGGGCACATGCATCTGCTGCTGGCCGGGGGCGAAGGGACCTACGAGCTCTATATTGACGGCAGGAAAGTCAACGGGCCGCAACTGCTGCCGTTCCGCGACGTGAAGCGGCCGACCGAGCAGGTGATCCCGGTGCGGGATGATGCCACCGAGCTGGTGCTGGCGCTGCGGACGCACGCGACGCGGACGTACCGCTTCTACCATTTGCCGCTGTTTTTGACCGCGGCGGTGGGGACGCCGGGAGCGATTGAGAACGAGCGCGCGGCGATGGAAAGCCAGCGGCTCTACTCTGCGATTCCAACGACGGCGATCAACCTAATGGTGCTGCTGGCGGGGTTGGCGGCGCTGGCGCTCTATCGCGCGCAGCGGGGACATGCGGAGTACCGGTGGCTGGGGCTCTACCTGGTTCTGCTGGGGATTTCGAATGGCCTGGGGTACAACGCGGCCGCGGGAACGATTCCGCTGGCGTGGAACGATTTTGTCGGGGACCCGCTGATCTATGCGTTCACGATTCTGCAGATCGAGTTCACGTTCAGTTTTGCGGGCCGGCGCGTGGGGCGGGCGTGGCGGATTTACGAGTGCCTGCTGCCGGCACCGCTGATTCTGCAGGCGCTGATCCTGACGGGGAGGATTACGGGGGATCCTTACACCCTGACCGAAGCGGCGGCGATTTTGCCGGCGGCGCTGTTGCTGCCGGTGCTGCTGTTTGTGTGGTACCGGCGCGGGAATCGGGAGGCGGGGTGGCTGATTCTGCCGAGCCTGCTGCCGGTGGCGACGCAGGCGCTTTTCGATGTGGGGTTCGTCGCGCTTTATGCGGGATGGGATCGGCTGACGTTTCTCGAGGATCCGATTCCGGTGGGATCGATTGTGCTGCAGCTTTCCGACGTCGGCGATTTTTTGTTTGTCGTGGCTATTGGGTTGGTGATGTTCTTCCGGTTCACGCGGGTGAGTCGCGAGCAGTCGTATGCGGCGGCGGAGCTGGAGGCGGCACGGATGATCCAGCGGCGGCTGGTGCCGGAGTGCGTGCCGCAGGTGACGGGGTATGCAGTGGAGGCGGCGTATTTTCCAGCGCAGGAAGTAGGCGGGGATTTTTACCAGGTGCTGGATGTGCGGGAGGGCGGACAGCTGGTGGTGGTGGGCGATGTGAGCGGCAAGGGTCTGAAAGCCGCGATGACCAGCACGCTGGCGCTGGGCGCGCTGCGCACGCTGGCGACGGAGCAACTGGGGCCGGCGGCTCTGCTGACGCGGCTGAATCGGGAAGTGGCCGCGGGCGCCGATGAGGGGTTCATTACCTGCCTGTGTGCGCGCGTGACGCCGGAGGGTGCAGTGACGGTGGCCAATGCGGGGCATCTGCCGCCGTATCGAAACGGGGAAGAAGTCGCGCTGGAAGCGGATCTGCCGCTGGGGATTTTTGACGGGACCGAGTATACGGAGAAGACGATTGCACTCTCTGTGGGGGACCGGCTGACGCTGCTGTCGGATGGCGTGGTGGAGGCGCGGAACGCGCGCGGGGAGCTGTTTGGGTTCGAACGGACGCAGGCGATCAGCGCGGAGTCGGCGAGTGCGATTGCGGCGACGGCGCGGCGGTTCGGACAGGAAGACGATATTACTGTGCTGACGTTGACGCGTAAAGACCGCTGAGATGTCGGCGGGGGACCGGCGCGGCGGCAGCGGCATGATGCGGGAAAAGCGGGTTGTGGGGCTTACGATAAGGGAGAGCCCGGATGGCGGAATCGGCAGACGCAGCGGACTTAAAATCCGCAGACTCTAACAGGTCGTGGGGGTTCAAGTCCCCCTCCGGGCACCAGAACAAATCACTTACCATCCAGACTCGACCGATCGCTGGGCATGGCCGCAGACCGCAGGAAAAGCTTGCCTCTTGTTTCGCATTCGGACTACCCTGATCGTCAAATCCGCTCGGGGGAACGGACGCCATGAGGACTGGATGCTTCGAAACCGCGAAGTCAGCAGGCCAAACCAACGATAACCCGGTTCGTTCCCCAAGGAGTAAAGCGCTGGCAGCGGAGAAGTCCAGTGGCTCATTTGCAGCCGCGTCTCTGTCGCGCGAAAGCCTCGACAACGGTGTACACGCGAAGGCCGCGGAAAGTCTCGCGCGTTTGCATCGCTCTCCGGGCCAGGCTCTGGACGAACCGACCCAGCGCCGTATGGCGCCGTACTTTGGCGATCTCAGCCACGTGCGGATTCACGCCGACCGCGATGCCGCTGAGTCAGCGGAGGCCCTTCAGGCTGCAGCCTATACATGGAAACACAACGTCGTCTTCGCGCCGGGGCGCTTTCGCCCGGCCACTCCCGAGGGGACAACGCTGCTTATGCACGAGCTGGTGCACGTTGCTCAGCAGCGCACGGCGTCGGACAGAAGTCTGCCGGAGGTCGCCCCCCGCGATGGTTTGCTCGAAGCCAACACGCGCGCCGTTCTCGCAGGCCGCGCCGACATCGCGTCAGCTCCGCGCGCGATGATTCAGCGCCAGAGTCTCGTGGATCCGCTACCACCGGTTTCTCTGGTGCGCCCCAAAATGCGGCCGTCGGTCCTGCCTCAGCACCTGGGATTTCATCTGCTGCCCGACGACAAACAGAACATCCACAATCTTCTGTTGGCGGGGCATCTCGCTGTCGGACCGTATCTCAATCCTCAATTTGAAGGCGTGGACACCACCCTCGATGCCATCACCGACCGGGCGCGCAGTCTGGTGCTTCCCATTGTGCCGCGCGAAGAAGTGAGCACCTTTGTGCGCGGGGAATTTCTGGCTGTGCTCGTCCAGACCCGGGAACTGCCGCCGCTCCCGGTCCTGCCTTTCACTCTTCCGCCCGACCCGCTCACCACGGTTCCTGCAGCACCAGGCGCTTCGCAAACCCCCGACATCCTGAAGGACTGGCAGGCGGCGGCGGGTGGGCAGTGGACTTATCACATTCACCACGCAGGACCGCAGACGTCGAAGTCGCTCCAGGTGCAGTTCACGCACGGGTCCGGAGCGGTTCAGGAAGTCTTCCAGTATCAGGTGGACGCCCTCACCGGCGTCGCGCAGCCCATGGCCGGACTGCAGCTGCAGGGAGTGAAGCAGAGAACCGTGCATGGCGTACTGCTTCAGGGATCGGTCTTTCTCCAGCTGATGCTGGGGGCCACTCAGGCGCCGGGCGAAATATCCGGCGACGTCACGATCCAGATCCAGGGAGGACTGCAGGGCACCGCGACCTTCGGCAAAATCAGCGTTGCCCTGCAGCTTGGCCTGAGCCTGACCGTGCAGGGAACGGAGAAGCCCGCGCTCGATTTCAACGTTGCTCCGCAGGCCGGAAATCCGGACAGTCCCGGGGTGATCTCCGATTCAGAAGGTCATCAGTTCTTTGGATTGAAGGCGCGATTCTAACGCCGGGCCATGTTAGCCCGCGCCGGCCAGCAACCCTGGGTAACGGCTCACCTGCAGGCAATGTTGATAGAAGCCGAAATCCTCTTCGCGGCTGCGCTGCTCCAGACGCTGGGCGAGGAACGGATTGCTCTTGGCGTCTCCCAGCAGATGGGTGAACCCCGCGCGCGCTGCCACCCGCTGATCGAGCGCTTCCTCATAGGACGAGAATAAGTAACGCATCGAGATTCCGCGAAATGGCGACGAGGGATGCGAGCGATGAAACTCGACGCATGCGTGCAGCAGAAACTGCTCGACCACCATGTTGAACCCGGCACGGTCCGGGAATCGATTCCACGCGGCAGCATGCGCGGGATCGAGCATCAGGTGCATCGCCAGATCGGCATAGTACCGGATGAAGTCGGTGCGATGTCCGCCCATGATGCCGCAGTTTGCTTCACGGTAATCAAGCGGATGCGCGGAGCGCGACCACTGCCACTCCGGTGGCAAATCGAGGTTCGCCGCTTCGAAAGCCGGCTCGACCTCGTGGGGGCCACACCACAGGTCGAGCGGAGGATGATCCTCCGGACATTGCGCAAATACGGGTGCGCCGGCTACCGCCGCCGGCAACGGCTTCCAGAGAAAAACATCCGTGTCCATATGCACGAAGGGGACATCCTGCATGCGGTACGCAACGAGTTTTCCGAGAGCCCACCAGCCAGGGTCCGCTGCCCGCAGGCTGTCGAGCTCGGTCGAGACCTGCCGAAACGAAAGGCCAAGCTGATCCACCAGCAGCAGCTTTCCCGGAGTGTCCGTCACCAGCATCGTGTCGGGATAAAAGCGCCGCGCAAAGCGCAGCGACAAACCCCAGGCCAGCAGATGATGCAGCGGAGTCGGCCACATCCGCCCCTTCTCGCGGCGGAACGGCTTGCTCCAGAATGACCAGACAGCGCGCATGCGTCCCCGTTTCTTTTACGGAATGATGGTTTGCGAAATGGCTCCGGTGAGCGTGAACGATGCTGCCCCACCGGATACGGGCCCCACCGCCGTGGCCACGCTTGCATTCACCGTGATGGTCACGGTCTCCGGCTTTTGATCGAGGAGTGGGTTGCCGGACACGGTGATGGTTGCGTTAGCGAACGCTTCGCCGGCGCGTACCGTCACCGGCGACTGGATGGAAGCGTACTGACTTGCAGCTCCGGTTGCATCCGTCAGCGTGAGCGTCAGCTGCGTGTCCGCGATGGCCGCATAATTCATACTCACCGTCACGTACGGATTCACCGTCGGCGGTGCAGCCGACGGGTTGGGCGCACTCGCCGTCACGCCGGTCACAGTCCCATTCACCACGACCGCGAACAACGTCGGATACGGCACCGAGATTCCGGTGATGAGCAGCGTGGGCGCCAGGTTGAACCAGGATTCGAAATCGCTTGCCGCTGTGTCCGAACCCGAGGGCAGTTGCAGATCGTTGCGCGTGGATCCGTCAGAGTTCTGCGCGATCTGCCCGAAACATTTGCCGTCGAGATACACCGGAGTGCTGCCGGCGGTGGAATAAATCATATTACCCATCAGGCGCACGCGCACTCGCGCGTATTGCCCGATCTGCGCGCCGTACACCAGGCCGGCATTCAGCACCGTCACCGTGTATTTCTGCAAATCGTTAGCGTTCGCGTAGGGGATCGTCCAGGAAATCAATGTCCCAGACACGGTGATGGTCGAATCGATCACGAAGCAGGTTCGCAGAATCGTTTGCGGGAGCAGGCGGCCGATGCTTTCTTCCGTCAGCCCCAACCTCTGCGTGAAAGCGGGGAAAGGGTCATAGACCGACTCGATGGTCACAATGAAGTTGCCGCCCGTGATGGGTCCGGTGGGCGCTCCGTCCAGCGTGAGGGTGAGCCCGTTGGCGACCCACTGATCCGCGGTCACCAGAGCATCGTTGGCCCAGTTCATTTTTGTCACGTGCAGAGCCGTGGCGGCAGCCGGTGTGGTCAGCGCCGTGAGGGGCGAGAACAAGCGCCGGCAATCTTCCACCTGGTATTGCTTCGCATTCGGATCCCAGTGAATGCACGCCAGCGGAGCAACATATATAAGGATGGAATGCGGCGGCTGAAACAACTGGCCACTGCTGCCATCCGGCGGCCACTCGATTTGTCCCGAAGCCGTGCGTGCGGGAATCGTCCAGAAATCGCCGGTCTGATACGAACCGGTGCCGAAGTTCACCTGGATTCCGTTTTCGAGAGTGATCCAGCTTCCCGGCTGGAGCGCGATGCCGCTTGCACCGGGCGCGCTTCCCGTCTGGTCCCAGCGGCGCACGCGGGCATTGTGCGCGATATCGACCGGAGCAACCGGCGTGGTGAGCGTAATCGAAGGGCCCGTCGGATCGACACTCTGGATCTGATACAGAAGCCCGGGCTGATTGGCCGTTTCGCCGAAGAGGTACGTGTCGTCGCTGATCTCAACCCACTGATTCGCCTGGAATCCCAGATTCGCATCCGGTCCCAGAGAATCCACCATGATCGTCGATCCCGACAGGCTTTGGATCGCGGCCACGATCGAGCCGTTCTCACGCGACCACTTAAACGTTGCTGTGGTCTCGCTACCGCTCTGGTGGATCTCCACGCGATACAACTGGTTTTCGAGTCCCTGATACCCGGCGGCGGGAATCGGCTGACACGAGCAGTCGCTGCCTGCCGCCGAAGTCATTGCGGCCATCGAGCCCGTGCTCAGAAGCGGACCTGTCTCCTCATACATCGCGGTGCAGCAGTCCACCGGAGCGACCGGCGCCGTCGCTCCTCCAGCTCCGGTCAGCACGCCGGTGCCGGCCAGGCCCGCGGCTCCCTTCGAGAGAACCGGATTGACCTCGGTGATCGTCCCTGTAAGCACCTTGCGCTGGGCCAGTGTGCTCGCCAGATTCTGCTTCGCCTCGAGCAAGCCGGTGACCGGGCGCAGTCCCACGAGTTTGGGCGGGCCCGGCACGGGTCGCGGCTTGCTTCCTGGCGGGAGCACCAGGCTCGCCACCACTCGCCACACCGTCTGCAGCCGTGCCGTGGTATCGGCCAGCCCCAGCGCCGGCTCGCGCAGCGCAGGATCGTCGAGCCGTGTGATCAGCCGCTGCCACACCTGCAACAACACCTGCACTGCGGCGCCGGTTCCTTCGCCCGGAAGTTCACCGATCAGCGTCGAGTCCGTCGGTGAAGGGTTCAACAGGTACGGCTGATTCTGGTAGGCCAGCGAGTCAACCATGTTTTCGCACAGCAAGCCTTCCACGTAGTAGCGGCCGGCACCAATTGCAATCTGGTTGCCCGCCACCGTGATCGCGAAGCCGGCATCGTTCACCGGCGCTCCAAATTCGCCGATTACGTCGACGGTCTCGGTTCTGCGCAGATAGCCGTCGATCTCACACTGCTCGTTCGCATCGGCGTCGAGCGAAACCCGCCCCTGCTGCTCCAGCACGGCCGTGTATTGTTTCGAAGGATTGAAGCGGATACGGCTGAAATCACCTTTCATGGGAGCACCTGACCATTTCTTTTCCTGATTGCTGGGCACTGCTGTTTGTCGTCGCGAATCTCACAGGAGGCTTCCTCCGATTCCCGGGAAGTACTGCGGATCCGCGCTCGCATCGTCGCAGCAGTCGCGCTGCGGGGTTGATCCGTAACCGAACAGAGGCCGCCGCTTTTCCAGCAGCGCGCGTGAAGGATGGAGAAAAATGCCGCTCTCCAGACACACCGGCAAATATTCCGGAGCCCGCACCTGGACGTTCCGCACCCCTTCCGTCTCCTGGATCTGGAGATAGACGCCGATCTGGGAACCGTTGTCCGCGCCGGTCCACACCGCCATCGGCACGTCGCCGCTGAGCAGCGCGTACTCCGGAGAGCCGTATCGCAGGGTGATGAATCTGGGAGCCAGCGCCGCCTCGCTGGCCTGATCCGGGGGCACGCATCGATACCTGCGCGGCGTGATGGAGTCGTAGGGAAGCGAGCAGAAGCGGACGCATCCGGACTGCCGGCGGCTGGCCCACACCGGGGCGGGCCACGGATCCCGTGCCGGCCGGCGTGCGCGGAAAATCGTATTCGATGCCAGGGTCAGGGTCCGGGTGTGGACCTTGCCGATCACCGTGCTGTCCTCGATATGCAAATCCGCGCCTGCCGACGCAAGATCCGTCGCGGCGTAGGCCACACAGCAAGGAGAAGTCGCATCGACAATGCTGGAGCAGATGCGCGTGCTTCCCGAGGCATCCGCAGCAATTGGCCCGGTGATCGCGCGGGTCAGCGTCAACGTTGCTTCCGCGGCCGTCACCACAATCGCCGCATCGCCCGGCGCCACGGGATCGCCGCAGATCGTCAGTCGAACTCCAGGGACGACCGTCACGTCCGCCAGTTGCACCGACGCTGTCTCGCCCTCGACCAGGAGCTGCCCCGCCAGCCAGAGCCCGCTGATCAGCAACTGGCCCGCAGGCGGCGTCGCGCCCACCGGTGAAGCCGCTCCCGCTGTGCCGGTGATCGTAAGATCGCCCGTCAGCGTTACTCGCGACTGATTCCACGCCACGGTCAGCACGCCGTCGGTAAAAATTGGCTGGCCGGCGGCGAGGGTTAAGTTGCTGGCCGCCGGCAGTGCGATCGCGCGCGGTCCGGTCAGGTCGATGCAGTACGATTCGAAGTCTGGCAGAACGATGATGCCCGTCGAAGCAGGCGCAGCGGCGACGAGCGCGTTCCACTGGTCCACCGCGGATTCCACATCGGGGGCGGCGCTCGTTCCCACGACCACGCAGAAGTCCGCGGCAGATGGTTGCACGCTTTCAAGCGAGGCCGACCGGTCGTACGGACCACCGCCGATTTCCGCTGGAAAACCGTACGCGAAATTCAAACGCAGATCGGCGGGAGCAGGAACGTCGGCGGCGAACTGAATCCGTCCCAGCTCCGGATCGATGGCGATGCACCCGGATGGCACGCTGCACCAGTTGCCGGCGCGATCCGCAAGATTCGCGCAGCGGATTTGCGAAACCGGAACCGCTGTGCCATCGGCAATCAGCAAAAAGCTCCCTGAAGCTCCGTAGAAATCCGGTGTGCCCTTTGCCAGACTTCGCGCAAATTCGAGGCGATCGATTGCCTGCGGAACATCGATGCGTTCCGTCAGCCGGCTGAACGAGGCACGCAGCGGCGGCTGCGAAAACAGTGGCATGTTCTGGCCCAGCGGGCTGAACAGATAGCGCCCGTCGCCCAACGCAAACGCGGGCGCATTGACCACGGGCAGGCTCCTCAGCCGCCACAGATGGATGGCAACATCGGGGAGGTTGTATTGCCCCGGACCATGCAGCGCGATATCGAGCGGCGCCGGATCGGGATCCACGGCGGGTCGCACACGCGGAGCAATTCTGCGCACGTCGATGGTGCGGCTCTCCGGATCGAAAGCTGTGCCCAGCCGGTCGAGCGCGCTCATGCGCCGCAAATCCACCGTGGCTGCATGACGCGGACGAACGTCGCGCATGCTTTCGGTGGTGATCAGCCGGCGGAACTGCTCACGCACGCAGGCGACGCGGCCGGAGACATCCGAACACACCTGTTCAAGCGCCAGCACGGTGCCTTTGCGGCGCCGGTATCCGATGGTGTTGGCGACTTCAGCGCGGCTGTCGGAGCTGGCACCGGTGACTTCATAGAGCGAGTTGTAACCGATCAGATCGCCGATGTAGGGGATGACCCACGGTGCGCAGGTCTCGATGAACTGATCGTCGTAAAGCTGGTCGATGTTGTCCTCGACCACAGCAAGCTGCTGCGCGAGGACGGCACAAAACGCCTGGAGGGGTCCGCCGGCATCGGCGTCGCGCGTGCGGTAAACCGCAGGCAGAAGTGCGTAGAGCTGGTCCGCGTTCAGGCTCATGACCAGACCCCCAGATTGTTTTGTGAGGCAGGATCGAGCAGCAGCATCTGCGCCCCGGCCGGTGGCTGCGGGCCGGAAGCGCAGAGCATCGCGGGGATCGTGGCCGCCGCCGGCTCACCGCTTTGCGTCAACGCCTGGAGCTGCACCGCGATCACTCCCGGCGTTTGCTGCACCACTTCGATAATCTCGCTGGCCGCCACGTTTTGCGCCAGCTGCCGGTTCTCAAAGGAGAATGCATCAGCGAGGCTCTGCCAAACGCTCGCCAGCACCTGTCCCGGATCGTAGTTGCTATCGACCCGCACCGCCGCGGTTATTTCAAACCGCAAAGGCTGCCATGGCGCGACCGTCAGAGGGATATAAGGATTGCCGTAACTCCGGATAGAGCGGATCAGATCGATCACGATGGGGTCGTTGTTGGTCAGGGTTGTGCCGTTTTCTCCGGCCACAGTAAGGAACACACCGCGGCGCGCTCCGAACCAGGTCCACGTTGCGAGTGCCCTGGCAATGCCGGCAAAGTTCAGCGCGTAGTTCTGGTAATCCTCGAGCGAAACAATGCGGCCAATGGTCAGGGTGGGCAGCGGGGCGCTGGCGCGCGCATCGTCGGCCGTGGCTGGATCGGCTGCGCCGGTTGCCGGACCTGGATTCGTCACGGACTTCATTCCCTGGAGCCGGTCGAGCGGCTGCGAAAGCTGGCCCGCGTTCACCATGCCCGCCGTGCCGATGCCTTTGCGGTAGACCGCGCGAATATTCGCCTGCCCGGTGGGCGTGAGCGCTCCCTGCGTGCCGTTGCCGAATTCGACCACGGTGCTTCCCTGCGGGCTTGCCTCGGTCACGAAGACGCGGTCGGCCGGACCGGCCGCCAGAAGATTCGATTCTTCGTGCCACTCGAGATTGTTGACCCACACCTGCAGCGTGGACTGCGTTCCGTTGCCGGAGGGCGCCGTCACGTAGGTCAACGGTCCCTGCTTCAGCGTGAATTGGAGCGCGCTGTTGGTGGCGTCTCCGCTGCCCAGAATCTCCTGGACCGTCTCGCCGTTGGTGGACTGGACCGCGTTAGCGTTGGCCGAAAACGTGGTGGAGTCGTAAATGCGCGTCAGCGGCGCGTCCAGGCTCAGCGTGGTCGTATCCCCCGAGATGCTGGTGCTGTTGACCATGCACGCTTCACTCAGCACGGGGTCGTTCTTGTCCGCAGGCAGCAGGATCACGTTGCCGGACGCCGCAATCAGGGCGCCCTCAATCCCTGCGAGGGTTGTCACGGTCCAGGAAGGCTCAAGAGCAACGGGATCCACCGGCGGAGGGAAGGCCTCCACTAAGAAGATCTGGTCGTCCGTCACCGGCAGCAGGCCCGAGGAGCCGGCGGGCACAAATAACGCATCCTCTCCGGACAAGACCTGCAGGCGAACCCGCTTTCCCTGGATCCCGAGGGGCTGCCCCGGAGTAATCTGTTGTCCGCCGACTACAGCGATGCTCGATCCTTCGACCGGCACCACCATGCCTGGCGCGAGATGAACGCTGTTGGGATCGGTCCAGTTCGTCAGCGGCAGTTCCGCGCCGGTCAGCAACTCGCTCTGGACCCAGGCGGTGGTGACGCGCGTCTCCCAGGTAAAGTCCTGGAGCACCTGATCCAGCGAGTAGCTCATATTTCCGGCCAGCACCTTCACGGTCGAGAGCCGAAGCTGCGTGGTTTTGGCGCTGACCGCATACAGGTTGGGGTTTGTCTCCGTCGCGCCGGCAATCTGGAAAAACGAGGTGTATTGCGGTCCCGTCAGAACCAGCCACTGCAACTGAGACGGCGCACCCGAGGGCGAGGTGCCCGCCGGCTGAAGCCCGCTGTACGCGGCATCCAAATTGATCACGCCGCCACCGGCGTAGGTGTAGTTCCAGTCCGTCGCGCCGGTTCGCGGAGTGCCGGGAATGCTGCCGCGCGTAGAATCCGGCAACAGCATGGGGTTCGGTGCCTGGGCGCCGAAGAGCGCGCCTTTCTTCCGGAATATGTAAATCACCGCGTCCGTCGTGGGGGAAGACAGATTCACCAGCGGCTGATTCCACCAGATCTGGGTATTGCCGGAGGTCGCATCCACGCTGACCTTCGCAACGTATCGAAAATCTCCGGGACCGCCGACCGCGGGAATCCCGCCCGGGGCGCTCAGAAATAAGAGGGCATCGCCCGGATTGATCTGGTTCGCGGTGCCCGCGATCCACGTATTCGTATCTGCTCCCTGCAACTGCCACGGAGATTCTGTCTGCGCCGGAATCTGATTGCAGGCAATCATTGCCGTCAGGTCCGACGAAGTTTCGAAAACCTGAGGCGTTTGACCCGGGCCTGGCACACTCTGCACGCGCGTGCCTGCGGGAATCACGACGGGATCGGGCGATCCAGGCGCGCTCGACAGCGTAAAGGCGAGAACTGCCGACGCCGAAACACCGGGTGACGGAACGTAACCCACCAGCCGCGCCAGTTCGAAAACCGAACGCTGATCGACGGCCGTGCGCAGGAACGCTTCGTTGGCATAGCGCTCCTGATAAAACGTGACGATGTCCAGGGCCACTGCCCACGCATCGAGCAGCGCGATCGAAAAATCCTGAGGACTGCGAGTCCGCAGTGCCGCCAGCGCTGGAAAAGCCGGATCCGACAACGCCGCCAGCAGGCTTGCATAGAACGTCGAGTACCGTCCGGCGCGGTACGCGACAGCCGACAGAGCCGGGCGATTCGTGATCAGCTCCGGCGTCTCCTGCGTGACACCCGCACAACACCCGCACAGCTGCTCGGACCGGGCTGCGCACTCTCCCGTCATTTGCCACCGTCCATGTGAAGAACAAAAGTCCCGTGGTCCAGATGATTCGGATCGTTATCGCAGCGCGCGATCTCCAGCCGACCCATGGTCAGATAGCCCTGCGCGATGCCGTCCGTCCACGGAGCGTCCATGCGGGTGAACACTACCGGCGTTACGGAAAGCACGCCCTCCACCTGCTGCGCACCGGCAATGAACGGGCTGAGAAAAATGGTTTCGCCGAAGGTGAAGTTGGCGGAGTTCAGCAGTCCGGTTTGCCCGCTGCACTGATCGCCGGCGATGAACAACTTCATCAGCGCGGTATAAACATCTCCCTGAAAGTGAGCCGGGTCCACGCAGATCTCGAGTTCAATCTCGAGGCCCACGGTCTTCGCTCCTTCAACCGCGAGGTCGGTGCCCATCATGCGCAGAAGATTCAGGCGGCTGGTGGTGTCTTTGACCAGTTGCGTCGTCAGCGTCGAAACCGGATCGATGGAGACGAAGGCGGTGTACCAGCTTCCCGTCCAGCGCAATGTTCCACGCGCTTCGCGAACCGCTGTCGACTGCGCGGCTGCATCGCCATAATCCTGCTCCGTGACGCAGCGCATCTGGGTTTGATAACTGAACGGCGCATATTGCACGATGTGCTGCATTGTTTCCGCATCTACTCCGCCAGCAGCAGCCAGAGGATTGCGCACCGCACTGATGCTGCCCGGTGCCGACACGAACGCCGGCGGTAAAACAATGTGGCCCAGCGAGTCCCGCCCGGTGTTGCCGCGCCTTCCATTGCCCACGCGATAGGTGGCTGCCAGCGAAAGCCCCGCGTCCGGAGCCTCGCCGTACTGGCCATCGCCAAAACGCAGAGAGGCGGTGCCGTCCCGTTCGACTTCCGCAACGAAGACCCGGTCGTTGTCGTTGCTCGACAGAAGATCCGGCAGCGGCGACCATGTGCCGCCATCGCTGCTCGTGAGCCGGACCTGAGGCACGGCCTGCGCAACTTCCGGATCGAGAAACGCGCTTGCCGATGCGAGCGCAGTCAACGCAGGGCTAAAGGTGAGCTGAGCCTGCGCCAGCTGTGGATGATAGCGCGGAATGGCCGGCTGCGCCGAAGAGGTGTCCAGGCAGTTGCATCCCGTGCCCGCCTGGGGCTGCGGCGGCGCCGCCGGAACCACCGGCAGTTCTTCGAGGTCGATCCACGTGCCCTGATCCGCCAGCACGATGTTGCCTCGTGCCACGCTCACTCCGTTCACCGGCGCCGACAAATGCCCGGCATCCGCTGTCGAGGACAGGCACAGCGGGAAGGAAAGCGCATCGTCCGCCGACCACGTGATGTGCGTGATCGCCTGACCGTTCAGCGGATCCACCAGAGGGCGTCCGAGCGAATCGGTGGTGCTGACGGTGGTGAGCAGCACCGCGCAGCGCTGCGCCGGATTCGCGTCGGCGGCGTTGCCGGTATCGGGTCCCAGCACTTCTTCAAAAAGCAGCACCTGGCCGGCCTGCAATGTCGACAGGTGGCACACCAGCGTGGCTTCCGTGGCGCCCGCCGGCAGACAGCAGTTGCCGTCGCCCCACGTGTAGAACTCCATGGAGTTCTGTTCCAGAAAAAGCGTAGCCGGCCGCATGGCTTCGAAAACCGGCTGAGCAGCGTTTGTCAAAAACAGCAGCTCGGGATCGCTCTGCCGGATCGCCACAGGAACGTCTGGCTGCGTGACATAGAACTGCGTGCCCGGGGGCACAGCGATTCCATCGGCGGTGGTCGTGAGTGCGACCCAAACCCGCGCGTTACAGCCTTCGCCGACGGTGTAGTTGACCAGACGCGCGTGGCGGCGCAGCGAGATGCGGCTCCGCGCCGTGCCGATATAGGCTTCCGTGCTCACCGAGTCCTGCTGATAGCTAAGGTGGTCGGCCGCGTAGGCCAGCACCTCTACCAGGGCCACGCCCAAATCGGCGGCATGCGTTTCAGTCCATGCCGGCATGAGCGCGGAGATGCGATCGAGCATCACCTGGCGAAATGCCGGGTAGTCTTTCGCCAGGTAACTGATGTCCGGCGGCGCAAGCACCGGCACGGGACAGCAGCTATCGTTCCGGCAATCCGCTGGCGTCGGGCATCCCGCCTTGAACGAGAAGCTCACAGTCGAGAGCTGCGGATCGAAGCCGTCGGGAGCATCCGTGGTTCCCGGCCGAGCCACCAGCGCAAATTGATAAACGGAAAAATCTCCGGTCGCGCTTAGATTCACGTTGAACGTCAGGGGATCTGTATCGTTCGCCGCGATAATCGAAGTCGCCGTCACCGGCGTTCCGCCGCTGATGGCAATGTTGTCCGGGGTCAGCGTCAGCCCGCGCGCATCTTTCAGCAGGGTCACGGCCAGTTGCCGGCCGCAGGGGCTGTCGCCCACCACCTCCAGGTAGTCGATGCCGTTCAGCCCTGCCTTCTGCAACACCAGGGCGCGCCGGTTCTTTTGTGCGCAGAAGTAGATCATGCCTGGGCTCCGCCGTAGACGAACTGTTGCGTTTGTTGCTGTTGCGCCTGGATGATGGTGTAGACCACGGTCACCTGCAGCGTGGAATCGTTCGCGCTCACGTTGACCGACTGCACGCGGATCAGATCCGAGAGCCACTGCTGGAGTCCCGCCTGGATTGCCTGTTGCTGTACGGCCGCGAGCACGTCGCTGTTCGGCTCAAACACCAGCTGCGCTGTTCCACTGCCAAACGTGGGCCGATTGACACGCTCGCCCGGCGACGTGAAAAGGATTTGTTCGATCATGTCGCGGATGTGCGTCGCCAGATCGGTCTGGGCGGTGTGTCCGGTCGCGTCGAAGCTATATGGCCACGCCAAATTCATAAGCGCCTCAGATTGCGGTCACGCGGGTTTGGGTCACCAGCGGCAGCAACGGAGTTCCCGATGGCACGGAGATCCCCTGGCCGCTCTGGATCAGCAGCGGCTGCCCGTTCGAAGTGACGCGCGTCGTGCCTGCCATCCATTGCCCGGTCACGCAGGGCGGCACGCTCGCGGGAATGCCCGGACACCCTGCCACGACCCATGGATCCGGGAGCAAACACGATGGGGTGCCGTCGAGCGTGACCGAGGGATTCGGCACCATCGCGGTTGCCTGTCCGCCGTGCACGCACATTACCGTTGCCTCCTGCGTCAGCAGAAATCCGGGCATGGTCAGATCACCTCCATGGCGCCATCGTTCACTGTGACCGCGGGCCCTGCCATCACCACCGTCGCTCCCTGCCCGTTGTCGAGGGTGATGCCGGCATCGGAGATGGAGATAAAGGCGCCACTGGCGGTCTTGAGCAGAATTCCTCCGGTGGGCCCAGGCACATCGCTCACCATCAGCATGTTCTGTTCGCTGGTTTGCACGACCACCTGCTGCACGCCGGGAGGCGCGGCCAGAGCCAGCGCGGGCAAATCGGCTGCGGTGCCCCAGTAGCAGCCCACCCATATGGGGTAGTCGATATTGCCCTGCTCAAATTCAATCCACACGCCGCTGCCTATGTCCGGAACCGTATAGAAGCCGCTCTGGATGCCGGCGAAGGGCAGGCAGGGCATGGCCCAGGTTGATGGCAGCACATTGCTCACATCAGGGACCTGCACCATCAGCCGCCCCAGCTGCAAGGGATCGATGTTGTCGAGAACCATGCCCCGGTATTTGCCGAAGTATTTACTCACTGCTGTCCTCCGCTTCGCATCGGTTTCCTCAGAACGGCAAAGTTGGAACCAGCGGTACATTCGAGATGAGCGCATTGCGTTTGAGCACGAAGCTCTGCTTGTATTCACCGGGCTTCAGTTTGTGCGTGGTGCTGTCGACGTAATGCATCCCGTCGAAGGCAGGACCTGCGCCGCGGACGCCGACCAGGCTGCGCGACCGGAGGATTTGTCCGTAGCGAAGAACATCGAGAGTACCGTCGCCGCTCACCACGTCGGCTGTTTCTACTGATTTCGCCATGCCCTGCATCAGCGCCTGCGCGGGCGTCAGCTTGGCCGCGTCGGTGAGCGGTTCAAATCGCTGCGGCTGCGGCACTACGAGGCCCAGCGGCGGGTTGAACGGCGTGACCGGAGGAATGACGATGGGGATGGTCGCGCCGCTGAATTGGTCCTGGATGTAGACCACCGGGCTCACTGAGTTCTGTGGCTGGTAGCGGAACTTCAGGCTTTCCACGTTAGTCCAGGAATCCATGTTGACGTTGAGCGAAGGCTGCGGAACTCCGATGCGCACCTGCGGTCCCCAGTACGCGACGCTTGTGCCCGGCGCGGGTCCGGGAGAAACATAGAAAACGTAGCCCGACTCTTTGGCCAGCTGCTGGATATACGCGAGGTCGGTTCCGGTTTGCGTTGGCGTCTGCTCTACCGGTACCGGAACGTCGGGCACTGGCACCGGCAGCACCAGCGGCACGACGCCGAAGGCCGCATATTTGCCGAGGATGGTGAGCACGCGCAGGTCGGGGCCCATCCCTGGAAAGGGGAATCCCGTGAAGTCAATCAGGTTCATGAACGACGAGAGGTCCTCGCCCGTGACCACCAACTGCGCTGAGCCGGTCATGGCATCCGGCACGAACTCGTGGTGCTGGATGATGCCGTCCATGATGACCTGGGGCAGGCCTCCGAAGGTGGCGAGCAGAATCACGCGCAGGATTGGGATGGAGGCGCCGCCGGAGAGCAGCAGCAGAGTCTGCAGAATGGAATCGTTCGCCAACGTGAACGTGAGCTGGAAGCCACTTCGTCCCGTGGCCGAT
>Ga0335072_10004354_pt1 | contig 21075 bp, 17 predicted proteins | sample Lox_Sample_21_FD_206725 | JGI IMG/M metagenome (GOLD analysis project Ga0335072, IMG submission 206725) | Soil microbial communities from Loxahatchee National Wildlife Refuge, Florida, United States - Lox_Sample_2.1 | ecosystem: Environmental > Terrestrial > Soil > Wetlands | place: USA...
CATCAGGTCCTTGGCTGTCAGCGCACCCTGATGATCGAGTAGCTGATCGTGCATCTCCCAGAACTTGCCCTGCTTAGCGGCGGCTTCGGAGGCCTCGGCCGCGAGCGGCGCGTAGGGGTGCACGTCGGTGAGCGGCAGATGCCGCCACACGTACCGGAGGTCGTCGCCGTAGTCAGCGAGCAGTTCACGCACGACGCGCTCCGCCTGACCGCAGAACGGACATTCGAAGTCCCCGTACTCCACAAGCGTGACCGGCGCATCGGCTGGTCCGCGCACGTGGTCCTTCTTGGCGGACACCGGGACGGCAAGGTCGGTAATGGTCTGCGCGGTACCCAGCAAAGCACGCACTCGCAGCCGCTTGGGAAGCAGCGCCGTGAGCCGGAAGATGACCCAGGTCAGAGCCGAGGAGGCAACTGCCGCCGACAGCACGCCGACTTTGGCCTCGGCCAGCGCGGTGCCGTGGAATGCGAGTGATGCGATCAGCAGCGACACGATGAAGCCGACTCCCGCGATCGTGCCGGCGCCGGTAACGGCGGCCCATCCGACCGGGGGCTGGACATGGCCGCGACTGATCTTAGTAATCAGCCACGCCGCGGCCACGGTGCCGACCGGCTTGCCGATGACGTAGCCGAGCAGGATTCCGAGCGTAACCGGGGACGCATAGGCATGCGCGAGGAACCTGCCGCTGAGCTGAATCCCGGCGTTCACCAGCGCGAACAGCGGAACGATCAGGTAGCTGGTCCACGGGTGGAAGAGCTGCTGCAACCGATCGTTGGGCGATATCGCCGTCCGCACGCTCTCCCGCGCCTGGCTGGCCAGCTCCGGCGTCGGCTGCTCCCTGAAGAGGCGGAAGGACTCCGACGCCTGCTCCAGGTCAGTACGGGCCGCGGGGTAAGCCAGGGCCAGCATGCCCATCACCAGACCGACGATCACGGGATCGACGCCGGAGGAGAAGAACGCAATCCAGGCTCCGACCCCAAGCGCTAGGTAGACGGCACCAACGCGAAGGCGGCGCGCCCGCGTGACAGCCACCGCTGCAAGGATGACCAGGCCCACGACGAGCGCCGTCACGTCGATATGCCCGCTATAGGCGACCGCGATGATGATGATGCCGGCCACGTCATCGACGATCGCGAATGTGAGCAAATAGGTGCGTACCCGGTCGGGCACCCCGGATCCGACCAGGGCCAGCATGCCCAGCGCGAACGCGGTGTCGGTGGACATCGCCGTGCCCCAGCCGTTCGCGGACGGCCGGCCGGCGTTGAACGCGAGGTAGATCCCGATAGGCACCACCATGCCGCCGAGGCCGACCACAAGCGGAAGGGCGAGCCGCCGCCGGTCGCGCAACTCGCCCATGTCGAACTCGCGGCGCGCTTCCAGGCCAGCGACCAGGAAAAAGAACGCCATCAGCCCGGAGTTCACCCACTGGTGCAGGCTGGCTACCAGGCCGGCCGAACCGACTTTGATCGACAGCTGCGTGGACCAGGTGGCCGCGTATCCAGCCGGGTCGATATTCGCCCAGGCCAGCGCCGCGAGTGTGGCGGCCAGCAGGACCGCTGCGCTCGCCGTCTCGGTGCGCAAGAACTGGCGGAGCGGAGTCTGCGGACTGCTGTCCCACGCAGTGCCGGTGCCGGCGGTTGCTCCCCGGGTGGCCGGCGCTTCGGGCGCTTCCCTGGCCTCCTCAGGATCTGGCACTACCGACGCCTTCCTGCCTGCGGGGGCACAGCAGGAGCATATCCGGCGCCAGGCCGGCGGCCGCTATCGCGGCCGCCGCCTATCGCATCATTAGCCGCCCAGTTCCGAGTAGATCTGCTCTGCCGTCGAGGGCCTTACGTCGGAGTCCAGCACGGCCGGCTTCTCGAAATTCTGTGAGTAGAAGTCGGCGGCCTGGACCGGGTCGCTGATCGCGTTGAGCTGGCTCACCAGCGACTGCCCGATCTCCGATGAGTTGTAGTACAACAGGTCCTCGAGCTGGGTCATCATGTCCGTTGCGGGGTTGCCCGTGATGATGTTCGGGTTGGGCGCTGCCGCGCTAATCGGCGTCCAGCCGATCAGGCCTCCGCCGCCAGAGCCGACGGACTCGGGGTTGCCCCCGGACTCACCGTCGATGCATCCGACAACGCCAGCGGCTCCTGCTTTCGAGTAGCCGTTCTCCACCAGGTACTGACCCACTGCCAGCTCATAGTTGCCGTCGGCGATGTCCTTCTTCACGTCGGCCTTCAGGCTCGCTGTGCTACTGGCTGACTTCGTCGGCGATGGCGACGCAGTGGGCGTCGACGGCGCAGTGGGCGTCGACGGCGCGGGGGCCTTCGGCGTGCTGCCGGATCGGCGAGTACGTGCCGCCTTCGCTGAATGCCGCGTCGCGGCCTTCTTAGCTGGCTTAGCGCTGTCGCTCGCGCTGCTTTTGGCGCTTGAGTCCTTCTTATCGCTCGTTGCGCTCTTGCCGCCCGCAGTGTGCACGCCTATCGGCTGCGCGGACCCCGCAGCCAGGACGCCCTTCGCATTCAGGGTCTGGCGATGATAGGTGGCCACCGTCTTCGCCACCGGATCTGCCTGCAACCCGGACTCCGTCTTATAGGCCACGAATGCGCCGGCCACCCCGGCGGCGACTGCGGCCGCCGTGATGATCTTGATGCTCTTGCGAATTCTCGCTGGGGCCCGGTGCCGCCCCGTCGCCCGGGCTGTGTTGTTGCCGTTCCACTGAGATGAGGAGTGAGAGTTCACTACTGCCTTACGCTGGTTCCTCGCCCAGTTACTCGGCAGGAGGGCAAGCTGCCTCGTTGGGCCTGACACTTCTGACCTGCGAAATCCTGGCAGCCAGAAGATCCAGTGTCCGGCGGAATCGTGCAAATGGCCCAGGCGGGCTATCAGGTCTATAAACCGGTCACAGAGCTCGAAAGCTCCTGCGGCTAAAGGGATCTCGGTGATCGGGCCGCCACGGACTGTGCTCTGATGGCTATATCGGAACCACCCGAAATGACTAGTCCATCAACACCCGGTCAGGAGATTTTCCCTACTATACTGATAGCTAATCTCTGATCAGGAGGTCTACCAGTGCGAGCTATGGCCGCAGCAGTGCCAGGGCTGTCGGCAGGCGGCCACGTCCAGCCGGATGCTCTCGCCGACGGCATCGCCAGGCTCCGGCGAGCGCTGCGCCGTGGCGCACGGGTCGCCGACCCGGAAAACCCGCTGGCCGTCGCCCAGCTGGAGTTGCTGTCCGCCCTAGTAGAGAACCCCGGCAGCCGGCCCGGACAGCTCGCCTTGCTTCTGCACATGCGCCCGAACACGGTGACCACGATCGTCAACGCTCTGGTGGCACACGGGATGGTAAGCCGGGTCGGGGCGGACAGCGACCGCCGGGCTATCGAGCTGACGGCGACCGAGGACGGCCGGACAGCGGTGCGCGCCTGGCAGGCGATCAACGCCGACCTCTTGCACCAGGCGCTGTCAACCCTGCCAGCCCAGCAGCGGCGAGCGCTGACGGCCGCGATACCCGCGCTCGATGCTCTTGCCAGGGCCGTTGACCGGCGTGCGGATGAGCCGGTGCAACCGCCGCAGTAGCGCAGCCGTATCCGTCCGTTTACTTGGCCGGTCGTCGGGTAGCGCGAAGCCTCACTGCAGCGTGCCCGGATAGGGTGGCTGACTGGAGCGGGTTCGCGACGGGAAGGATGCGGCGGATGCGGCGACGTTACCCAACGCCACCTTGGTCAGCCAGCACGGAACCTGCCAGCCCGGATTACCCGGCCAGCACCGATTACCCGGCCAGCACTGATTACCCGGCCAGCACTGATTACCCGGTGAGCACAGGGCTGGCCGGCGGCGACCCCGCAGCAGGCAACCCGGCAGCCGAAGATCCGCCCGAGCCGGAGGCGACGCACGCTGATCAGGTGCTTACCAACCGGATAGCCGCCGCTCTCGCGCACCGCAAGCCTGGCTGGATGTTGCCCCGGCAGAGCGTGCTCGCCCGGCGCTATCAGGTGACCACAGGTCAGGTCGCGGCTGCCATCGACGAACTCGCGGCGCGGCATCTCATCCGCGTGCTGCCCGATGGCAAGGCGATCCGGGTCAGCCCGGCTGAGTACATGTTTAACCTGGCCGGCCAGCACGGCCTGGTCGCTCGTGTCGAACCGCTGCACGGCCAGTTGAGCTGCAAGAGCCACTCCGTGGCGTGGCACCCGGTCCCTGCCGACATCTCCGCCGCGCTTGGCATCGAGACCGGCGAGCAAGCCTGCATCCTGCAGAAGCTCTGGACGGTTGACGACGAGCCGGCCGCGGCGACCACGAGCTACCTCGCCGGCCCGGCCGCCGAGCCATTCCTGACCGCACTGAGCGGAGCGGAAACGCACTCGCTCGACGCCATACTGCCCATGCCGCCAGCCCGCCCGCCAGTGCCCGGCGAACCGTCAGTGCCCGGCGATGTGCCGCAGTCTGGCGAGCGAGTGCTGGTGCCGCATGCGCTGCGTATCGAGATGCAGCAGCCGCCGGCGTGGGCAGCCAGGGTGCTGCGGCTGTCTGCCCGCGACTCAGCCATCGGCATCTCGGTCAGGTATTCCGAGTCGGCCGACGATGACGCGGCCGCTGTGACCGTGGCAGTACTGCGGCCCGACTACTTCCGCGTGATCATTGACTCGGTAGTCACCTCGCTGGCCGGGTCCACATCGCCGATCAGGGAAATCGTCACGACCCGCTGATCGCCCCGTGGATGGCCCATAGCCCCGCAGACAGCACAATCGGCCAGCACCGTATGGTGATCTGAGCCGGTCGCATCCGGTAGCGGCCGCTGTTCCCGCCGGAGACGACATTGACATCGACAGCCCGCGTGCTGGCCCAGTGGGCGCACGATCTCGAGCCGACAGCGGCAGACCTCGCGCTCGCCGACCGGTCTCTGCTGGACACGATCGCGGTCACGCTGGCGGCGCGCGACCACCCGGTCACGAAGATCGCAGCCAGTCTCAGCGAGGCGGGCCGCTGGGCGACCGCAGGCCACGTGCTCGACTTCGACGACCTGCACATGCCGTCGACCACTCACGTCAGCGCTGTCTGCGGGCCGGCTGCGCTGGCATCCGGCGGCGGCGCGCGGGCTTACCTCGCCGCCGCCGGGGTGATGGCGCGCCTGGGCACTGCGCTCGGCTGGCCGCATTACTCGGCCGGCTGGCACGCGACCTGCACGGCTGGCGCTCCGGCCGCCGCCGCTGGCGCAGCCGTGGCACTCGGCCTTGACGCCGGCCAGATCGCCACCGCGATCGCGCTCGCCGTGCCGGCCGCAGGCGGACTGCAGCGGGCCTTCGGCACCGACGCGAAGTCTCTCCAGGTCGGCTTCGCCGTGGAAGCCGGTCTGCGGGCCGCGACGCTGGCCGCAGACGGTGCGAGCGCGGACGACTGCGTGCTGGACGCCTGGCTGTCGGTGGTTGGGGCTCGGCATGCCGGAACCGGGCGGGCCGGAACTGGGCGCGCCAGCCTCGGCATACCCGGTCTTGATATAGACAGTCTTGACACCAGCGGGCCAGCCGTGCCAGACGGGCTTGCCGTCAAGATTTACCCGTGCTGTTACGCGCTGCAGCGCCCGATCAGCGCACTGGCCGAGCTCGCCGGAGCAGCCGGGATCGATCCGGCTGAGGTGCGCCGCATCGAGCTCCGCACACCGGAGGCAACAGTGGTGCCGCTCATCCATCACCGGCCCGACACCGGCCTGCAGGGAAAGTTCAGCCTTGAGTACGCGGCCGCCGCCGCGCTGCTCGACCGCTACCCGGGCTTCGCTAGCTTCACCGACGATGCCGTCCGCCGCGACGCGGCTCGCCGGCTGGCCGCCATGGTCGAGACCACGCTCGTGCCGGGCGGCGACTGGCTGCTTGACGGAGAGCTGGAAGTACGAATTCATACCGGGAACGACGGCGTGCACGACGCGGTACTCGCGTTCCCGCCCGGCAGCCCGGCTCGGCCGCCGACTGCCGAGCAACTGTCCGGCAAGCTGGCTGACTGCCTCGCCGGACTGGACACCGACTGGTCAGCCTGGACCTGGCAGAACGCTGCCGACGTACTCCGCCGGTTCGTCCCGTGACGCAGGTACCCGCCCCGAATCGGGACCCCCTGCCCCTCGACGGCATCGTGGTGGTCTCACTTGAACAGGCGGTGGCCGCACCGTTCGCCACCCGCCAGCTCGCCGATCTGGGCGCCCGGGTCATCAAGGTGGAGCGAGCGGGCGGCGGCGATTTCGCCCGCGACTACGACCGCACCGTGCTCGGCCAGTCGAGCTACTTCGTCTGGCTGAACCGCGGAAAGGAATCCGTCGAACTCGACGTGAAGAGCGAGCGCGGCCATGACGTCATGGCGGCCCTGCTGGCCAAGGCGGACGTGTTCGTGCAGAATCTCGCCCCTGGCGCCGCGGCCCGGCTCGGCTTCGCCGCTGACGAGCTGCGCGCCCGGTATCCGCGCCTGATCTGCTGCTCGGTTTCCGGCTACGGACCTGACGGACCGCATGCCCGGAAGAAGGCTTACGACCTGCTGGTGCAGTGCGAAGCCGGGCTGCTGTCAGTCACCGGCACCGCGGAGTCGCCCGCCAAGGCGGGGATCTCAGTAGCCGACATCGCTGCCGGGATGTACGCGTTCACCGGGGTGCTGACGGCGTTGTACGAACGCGAGCGAACCCGCGAAGGCTCAGCCGTCGAGGTCGCGATGCTGGACGCGCTCGGCGAATGGATGACGCAGCCTTACCTCTATAGCGTCTACGGCGGCGAACCGCCACGACGCGCCGGCGCCCGGCACGCGTCGATCTCGCCGTACGGCCCCTACGCCGCGGCTGACGGGCAAGTGTTCGTCGGCCTGCAGAACGAGCGGGAATGGGCGGTGCTCTGCCGCGAGATCCTTGCCAGGCCCGAGCTCATCAGCGATCCGCGATTCGCGACGAACACTGACCGGGTCGTCAATGACGACCAGCTCACCCTGATCATCGAGACGGCCCTGCGGCAGCTGACCGTCACGGCGGTCGAGCAGCGCCTGGACGCGGCGGGCATCGCGAACGCGCGGCTGCGGACACCTGCCGAGTTCGCCGCGCATCCGCAACTAGCGGCGCGGGACAGGTGGCGGCAGGTGGGCACTCCGGCCGGCCCGGTCCGCGCGCTGCTGCCGCCGGTGACCGTGTCCGGCCGCGAGGCCGTCATGGGCCACGTCCCGGCGCTCGGCGAGCACACCGAAGCGATACTGGCAGAACTGGGCTTCGACCCTAGGGGTTAGTACCGGTACCTGCTGGCCGGGTTCGGGGAACTCGTACCGCCCGCAGCGGACACCTTGACGGTCACCGTTCCCGACCCGCGTGGTGCGACGACGACGAGCTTTGTCGCCGAGTGCGACACGATCCGCGCGGTCCTGCTACCGAAGTGCACAGTCAGAGTGCCGACGAAGTTACTGCCGTGAATGGTGACCCTGGTGCCGCCCCGCGCCGAGCCGCTGCGCGGCGAGAGCGAAGTTATGTGGGCGGCGGCGGCGTACTGATACCTGTCATGCGTCGTTAGCTTGCTGACCTCCAGGCCGTCCTCGACTGCCACCTGGATGTTCACAGTGCCGGCACCTTCTCTAGGCACCTTGATCGTGCACTTAGTCGAACTGCTGCACGCGGCGGAGATGATCTTTTTCCCGACAGCCGCTTCATCGGCGCCCGCGATCGGCAGGAAGCCTTTGCCGGTAATCGTGACGGTGGTGCCGCCCTTGAGCGGTCCCGCACCAGGAGTGATCTTGGAGATGGACGCGGTGGTGTTCTTTGTGGCGTAAGCAGCGCACATTAGCGCGGTCAATCCCGGATACCAGGTGCTAGGGCCAGTCGCGCTGTACCCGCTGGCCACTGGCGTGCCGAGACCGCTGGCCATGTCGTAGCCTTTGGTCGCCGGGTAGAGGCCGCCGGTGTAACCATCCGGCGTGAAGTCGTTGTCACCCGAAGTCACGTCCGACAGCGCCTCGCCGCTGCCGTAGATGTAGCTCTCGGCGGCCGCAGCCACTGCGTACAGGCCGACCGCCTGAACTCCGGCAGCACCCGAGCCGTAGTCGCGGCAGAACGGGGAGGCGTCGGTCAGCGCCGCGACAGCGGCCCACAGCGGCGCGGCGGCGCTGGTGCCGCCAAACGCGGTCCACGAACCGTTGTAAAAGATCGTGTAGCCGGTCTCCGGATCGGCGTCGGCCGATACATCCGGGACCTGGCGAGCATATTCCGGCCCCGGCGAGCAGACGGTGGCCTGCTCCGAGTAGTTGCTGATCAGCCCCTGAATGGGGATCTGGTCCTGGTAGTCGGGCATGCACCACCCTGACGAGACGCCGCCGCCGCCCGCGCCGCTGCCGCCGTCCCAGACGGTCTCACCGTCCGGACCTATGGACGTGCCGCCAACGCCGACCACGTACGGCTGGCTGGCGGGATCGTTAACCGCGAGAATCGGGTTCGCGCTCCCGCAGGCGGTCGATCCGTCATCGCCGGCCGCCGCCAGCACTGTCTGTCCCTGCGTCGCCGCCTGCTCGAACAGGCTTTGCTCGGACTCTATGAACGACGCGTCCTCGTCATCTTCGCAGGCACCCCACGAAGTCGACACCACCTGGTCGGTGTCCGCGCTGATGATGGCGTTGTACAGGTCGAGGGTGTCGGCCTCGCCGCCGTTCGGCTCCTGGTACACGTCGATCGTGGCATCCGGCGCCAGGCCGGCCACGTCCTCGATGTCCAGGGCTGCCTCGCCGGATCCCGCTCCAGCGGCCGGGCCTCCGTCGACGGGGATGTAATTGACGGTCGTCGAGAGGCCGTAACAGCTCAGATAGGCAGTGACGTCGCTGGCCGAGTTGTCTTCGAACTCAGCGAGCGCCACGTGCACGCCCTGCCCGAGGTCACTCATGGCGTACAGCGGCGACATGCCGTAATAGCTGGCCAGCTGGTCGGCGGTGAGGCTGCCGTCGGTCTGCGCTGTGCTGGTCGCGGCGGTACATGGCTGCGGACCGGAAGCCGACGGAGCCAGCCGGAGCCGCTCCGCGGGCGTGATGCGCTGGTGAGGTGTCCCCAGCCTGGTGCGCAGGCTGGGCCGGACGGCCAGGCTCTGCGGCACATCGACGGTGTCGAGTCCGACAACCCCGGTGACATAAGGCGCTGCCGCGGCCGGGATGTGTGCCGCCGCCGAATTCGCGTAAGCCAGCCGCCCGCTCGCCATTCGGTACCGCGCGATCGTGGTGCCGAATGCGTGCTCGGCCGCCGCGGCAGACGCGCGCACCGGGATCTCCAGCCTGTTGCTGCTCAGCCGGCCGGGCACCAGCCCGGCCGAGCGCAGCGCGGCATCGACCTTGGCAACCTGCGCCGGAGTCGCCCCGAACTGAGCGCCGAACTGGCCCGGTCGCAGGTAGTGATGGAACAGCGGTGACTGGCGATCCGACAGCGCCGAGATGAACGAGGTCAGCGCCGCGGCGTTGCGCACCTTCAGGGTGACTATCAGGCGCATCGAGGTACCGGCGGACAGCTGTCCGAGATCTTTGGCCGACTTCGGGACTACCGGAACTGCCCGCATACGCTCGCGGACTGCCGTCGGCTTACCGCCAGCACTCTCCAGTGTGGCTTGCTGCCGGGCCGCGGGCGCCGGACTGGCCTGTTGCCCGATCGCAGGCGCCGCGACCGCCACTGCGGCCAGTCCAACGAGACCTGCGGCCAACGCGCTCACTGATCTGACCGATCCCACCGTGCATCTCCGCCTTCGTACCGATTGCTGATGCGCCCTAGCGGAGAAGTGCTCCGTTATAGGGAGCAGCCAATCGGCTATTAAATGCACATTGCTATGGATAAAGCACGTTAGGACGAAGTATTCAGCTAGCGTTCGCCGGGCAGACGCGCGGCCACCGGCTTACCTGACCTGAGTGGGTTCCGTCCGGTCCAGGCCGGCCAGGAGCGCGCGGATGACGGTCACTGCGCGGCCGCTGTCCGGGGCCCGGTTCGCGAAGACGTCTGCGTAGAGGAAGCCCGAACTAATACGCATGATGGCGTCAGCGAGCGCGCTGGTGTCCAGTTCGGCATCGAAGCGGCCCCGGCTGCGCTCCAGGTCGATGAGTCGCTCCAGGGCTGCGGTCAGGCCCGCCACGGTCACGCTGCGGCCGGTAAGTATGCGCAGAGCAGTGTCCGGGTCGGACTGAATGAAGGCCCGCAGCGGCTTGTCCGCCTCGATGCCGCGGAGCATGCCGCCCACGACGGCAGCGATGCGGTCCGCGCCAGACTTCCTGCCTGCGATCAGCAACTGGAGCGTTAGCACGCGCCTCGTGCGCCACCAGATGACCTGGTCGAGCAAGTCCTCGCGATTCCCGGCCCGCCGGTACAGCGTCGCGCGGCCAACCCCGAGACGCCTGGCCAGCGACTGCATGTCGAGCCTGCGGCCGGAGGTGTACGCATCGGCGGCGGCCGTGAACATCTGCGACGGAACCGCCGCCGGCGGCGCTGTGCCCCCCGGCAGGACTACGCGCACGTCCTCGCGCACATGCCTGTGCACCGCCAGTCCCGACATCGCCAGCCCTTACCTCGTCCCGCACGCACGCGGCCCTAGCTGGCCGCTCGTCCGCCGGTTGCTGCAGGAGCTGCGGGCGGCTGCGCGGCGTCCCGTTGCTTTGCCGCCTTCACCAGCAGAGCCAGTTCCGCGACCAGGTAGTCAGCCATCGCCTCGAGATCGGGCACCAGCTCCCGGCAGGACACCAGTCCGAAGTGCAGCCGCCCTAGGTATCCGACCAGGGTGATGTTCAGTCCCTGACCGTCGGTGATGACTGAGACTGGATAATGTGCCAGCAGCTTGGCGCCGCACAGGTAAACCGGGATGTTCGGGCCCGGCACATTCGAGATGCACAGGTTGAACGGCGGCAGCCGGTGCAGGAGTCCGGTCGCGAACACCACGCGTGCTGCCCGTGCGGTCAGGGCCGGCGGTGAGAAATCGCTGACTTGATCGACTAGGCCCTGCGGGATCGCCGCTTGCTGCGCCTTGGCGATCTTTGTCGCGGCGTGCACGACCGCGACTCGCTCGACCGGGTCGTCGACGTTGGTCGGCAGCGTCGCCAGCATTGCCGACACCTTGTTTCCCATGGCGGTCTTGCTCGCCGGGTCACGGACCGACACCGGGATCATCGCGATCAGCGGCAGGTCGGGAAGCGCGCCGTGGTCGGCCAGCCAGCGCCGCAGCGCGCCGGTGCACATGGCCATCACCACGTCGTTCACTGACACGCCGAACGCGGTCTTGACTGCCTTGACGCTGTCGAGGTCCACGCTGCGCAGCGCGATCCGCCGGTGCGGCGTGATGGGCCGGTTGAACGGCGTAGCCGGCGCTCTGCCGGGCATGGTCGGAATGACCTCGCCGTCACCCCGGTTCAGCCCGAGCAGCCCGCCGACCAGGTTGCCGAGGGTCGGAGCCAGCGTCGGCAGTACCCGCACCAGCTCGTTCGTGAAGCGGACCGTCTGCACGGGCTTCCAGGCCAGCCGGGCGGCGGCGAGCGCAGTGAGTGCGGCGTAGCCCGGCGGCCGGGCGGGCACGAACGGCTTCGGCGCGGGAAGCTCGCGGCCGTCCGGCGTGAGATCGAGCAGGATCGTCAGCAGTTCAGCGCCCGACGCGCCGTCGATCGCCGAGTGATGGATCTTCGTGTACACCGCGGCCCGCCGGCGGGCGAGGCCGGTGATCAGGTAGATCTCCCACAATGGCTTGCTGCGGTCCAGCGGCCGGGCATGCAGTCTGGCGACCTGCTCGGTGAGCTGAGCGTCCGAGCCCGGCCGCGGCAACGCTATCTCTCTGATGTGGTACTCGATGTCGAAGTCAGGGTCGTCGACCCAGTACGGCTGGTCTAAGCCGAGCGGCACGGTTAGCAGCTTGCGCCGCAGCACCGGGACCAACGGCAAGCGCGCGGCAAGCACGTCGGTCAGCCTGGCCAGAGTCAGCGGCGCGGGCGCGCCGGCCGGGTCGAGGATGCAGATGCCCCCGACGTGCCCGGTCGAGTTGGCGGTCTCCAGCGCGAGGAAGGCGGCATCCAGTCCGGTCAGTTGCTGCATGGCGGCCTACTCCTGATGTGCGTCACGGCCGGGATAAAGCGAGCGGAGCGCGCCCGGCGGCCGGAACTCGCGCCGCTCGCCGGCCGGCACCGCGAGCCGGTCCGCGATAAGCCAGAGTGTGGCCGGGTCAACGCCGAAGCCCAAGTGCGCACAGCGAACTTCTACATTGGTGTGAAGTTTGGTCTGCGGCTCGATGCACGCCTGCCAGGACACGATGCCGTCCCGCTTTGAGTAGACCGCTGTCGACGGTACGCCGATCGGCTGGCTGAGCTGCTCAAGGTCCGGTATGCGCTCGCTCGCGTGCATGCTCGCGCGGCGCCGGTAAGCCCGGTCGGCGTAGCTCTGCCGTATATCGGTCATCGCGAACGGACTCCCGAGCGTGATCACCTCGCGTACCTGCTCAGCGTGCTGGCGGGCCATTTCCCTGGCATAGATGCCGCCGAGGCTCCAGCCGACCAGCGAGACCGGCCCGCCGGTCTCGCTGACCAGCGCAGACAGCATGGCAGGCAACCCGTCCATTACCTGATCGGTGGGACCGTTGTTGCGCCCAAGTGTCCAGCCCCGGACCTGGTAGCCGAGCAGGCGCAGGAAACGGCGCATAACGGTAGTGCTGGCGTCAGAGGCGAGCAAGCCGGGTAGCACGAGCACTCCGTGACCGTCGCCGCGCGGCGCTACCGTAAGCCACGGTGCGGCTACCGTCAGCGTCGCAAGGTCAGCCAGACCCCTGGCAGGCTCGGTCAGCAACCACCCCAGTGCCGGGCTATGCACCGAACTCCGTTGGCCGGCTGCTTGCCGATTCATGACGTCACGCACTGGGTGCAGCATTGGTCGTTCCCGTCCGCAGGCGTCGTCCCTGACGGGCCCTGCAGCCCTAGGCAACCTGCTGATACATCTTTAGTATATGTCTCACTGACCGTGCCGGAAGGCCCGATTTTTCGGGGGCGCAATGAGCTTCAACCTCGCGACTATCCTTCGGGAAACGGCGGCCGCTACCCCCGATGCACTCGCCTACCGCGCCGCCGGCGCCACCGCGACCTACCGGGAACTCGACGAGCAGTCCGGCCGGTTCGCGGCCGGCCTTGCCCGCGCTGGCCTGACGCCCGGCCAGGTGGTCGCCATCCAGCTGCCGAACGTGCCGCAGTTCCTGACCACCTATTTCGGCGCGCTCAAAGCTGGACTGACTGTCCTGCCGATGAACCCGCTGCTTAAAGCACCAGAGATCGAGCATCAGCTCACGGACTCCGGCGCGAGCATCATGATCGGGCTGGCAGGGTTGCATGCCGAGGCGGCAAAGGCGTGCGAGCTCGCCGACCTGCCGCTGTACCTCGTCGGCGAGCCGCCATCTGACGTGGCCGCCCGCGAAGCGGGCGAGCTGATGGCTGCCGGGCCCCTTGCTGAGCCGGGCGGCGAGGTCTGGCCCGGCAACGCTGATGACACCGCCGTACTCATCTACACCAGTGGCACCACGGGCAAGCCGAAAGGCGCAGAGCTCACGCACTTCCTGCTGTACATGAACTGCACGGTCTCCGGCCAGCTTTTCGGCGCGCGGCCAGACGACGTCACGCTTGCGGTGCTGCCGTTCTTCCATGTGTTCGGGCTGTCTTCGGTGATTAATGTCAGCGTCCGATACGGCGGCTGCTTGTCGATCGTGCCGCGCTTCGAGCCCGGAGCGGTGATCGACGCGATCGAGTCGGACAAGTGCACGGTGATCGCGGGCGTGCCGACCATGCTGCACGCGCTCGCCCAGCTCGATGTCAGCGGCCGCGACCTGGCTGCGCTGCGCGTGACTGTTTCCGGCGGCGCGTCACTGCCCGAGAACGTCATGAAGACATTCGAAGCCAAGTACGGCATCGAGGTACTCGAGGGCTACGGCCTGTCCGAGACCGGCAGCACCACATCATTCAACCGGCCATCGGACCGGAAGCCATTGTCGGTCGGCAAGCCGATCTGGGGTGTGCAGATGCGCATCGGCGACGCCGACGACCAGCAGCTACCGCCAGGACCTGACCAGATCGGGGAGATCCTGATCCGCGGGCATAACGTCATGACGGGATACCGCAACCGGCCGGAGGCGACCGCCGCGGCACTGAAGGGCGGCTGGCTGCATACCGGCGACCTTGGCTACGTCGACTCAGACGGCTTCTACTTCATCGTCGACCGGACCAAGGACCTGGTCATCCGCGGCGGCTACAACGTCTACCCGCGCGAGATCGAAGAAGTCTTGTACGCCCACCCTGGCATCAGGGAGGCCGCGGTCATCGGCAAGCCCGACGAGCGGCTCGGCGAAGAGGTTGTCGCCGTCATTGTGCTTGCCGAGGGCGCCAGCCTCAGCGAGGCGGAGATCATCGCCTACTGCCGCGAGCGGCTCGCCGCTTACAAGTACCCCCGTGAGGTCAGGTTCATCGCGGAACTACCCAAAGGGCCGTCTGGCAAGATCCTCAAAACCGAACTCCGCGACGCTGCTCCCTGACTCTTGACCGGTCAGGCAAGCGACGAATAGAAGCTGGCGTCGCCCTTCCGCACGATGCTGGTGTCACCGCTGATGCCCACCGGTACCGGGCCGGCAATGGTGATGCGATGCATCAGCCGGGGCAGGTCGTCGTAGTCGGCGACCGCGTAGTGCTGAGTTGCCCGGTTATCCCAGATGGCAACGTCCCCGTCACGCCAGGACCAGCGCACGGTGTTCTCCAGCCTGGTCACGTGCCGCTGCAGCAGCTCGAACAGGTCTGCTGAATCGACCGAGCTCAGCCCGCTGAACGACTTGACGAAGTGGCCGAGCAACAGCGACGGCTCACCCGTCTCAGGGTGAACGCGCACCACCGGGTGCTCGGTCTCGAACTCCAGGTGCCTGAACTCCTCCCGGTACTGCTCCTCCTTGACGTCCACACCGCCGATCTGCGGGCGCTGCGCGGCATAGTCGTAGCGGTTGGAGTGCACCGCACGCAGTCCTGCGACCAGCGCCTGCAGTGCCGGGTGCAGCCGGCGGTAGGCCTCGACGGTGTTCGCCCAGACCGTGGTGCCGCCATAGGGCGGCAGCTTGATCGCGCGCAGCACGCTGATGGCGGGAACGCGGTCCACGAATGTCACGTCTGTGTGCCAGCTGTTGGCTTTGCCCTGCTCGGAGTCGATGGGCAAGATCGCCCTGCCGTCACCTCTGACAGTCGGATGCGGCTTGGTCACCTCGCCCAGCAGGCGGGCGAATGCGAGCTGGTCAGCGTCCGTGGCGTGGTCCTGATCACGCAGGAACACCACCCGGTGACGCAGCAGCGCCACGCGCAGTTCGGCCAGCGCGTCCGGCTGCACGTCGCCACCGATCCGGATGCCGCCGACGACTCCGCCGATCACTCCGCCGACCTGCGTTACCTCGATGCGCTGGAAGTCGTCGCCGCCTGCAGCGGATGGGTTGCCGGTGGAGTCTCGTAGCTGGCTGTCGAGTAGCTGGCTCATGCGCCCAACACCTTTCGTCGTCGGTCCGTGTCTCCACAATCTGCCCGCGGCGTGATATAAAAGTCAAGTATTCCGATTCACTTACTAGAGTTCTTTGGCAGCCCCGGGAAGAGGCCGGGCAGCCCCGGAATACAGCCGCGATCAGCTGGGTTGCCGCGGACAACCGGCAGCCGAGGAGCAGCAGGCAGGACGAGCAGATGACGGTTTCCGGAGCAGGGCGGCTGCACCTCGCAGCCGCGCTGGACGGTGCGGGCTGGCACCCTGCAGCCTGGCGTGAGCCCGGCGCCAGGCCGGCCGAGCTGCTCACCGCCAGGTACTGGGCAAATCTGGTCACCGAGGCCGAACGCGGCCTGCTCGACTTCGTCACCCTCGAGGACGCGCTGAGCCTGCAGTCAGACAGCCAGCACCAGCCCGACGCGCGCACCGACCGGGTCCGCGGCCGCCTCGACGCCGTCCTCGTCGCCGCCAGGGTTGCGCCGCTGACCAGCCACATCGGGCTGATTCCCACGGTGACGGTGACGCACACCGAGCCGTTCCACATCTCCACGGCGATCGCCACGCTGGACTGGGTGAGCTCGGGTCGCGCCGGGGTACGGGTGAAGGTGTCGGCCCGCCAGGACGAATTCGGGCACTTCGGCCGCCGCACGCTGCCCGACGGACCGCAGGCCGTCAGTGACCTGTTCGCCGAGGCGGTCGACTACGTGGAAGTCGTCAGGCGGCTGTGGGACAGCTGGGAAGACGACGCCGAGATCCGGGACGCCGCGACCGGCCGCTTCATCGATCGCGACAAGCTGCATTACATCGACTTCTCCGGTCGCTGGTTCTCGGTGAAAGGGCCATCGATCACGCCGCGGCCGCCGCAGGGTCAGCCCATCGTCAGTGCGCTCGCGCACCGCGACATCGCCTACCAGCTGCTGGCCAGCAGTGCCGACGTCGGGTTCATCACGCCGCGCGACGCCGCGAGCGCCGCCGCGGTCGTGGCCGAGCTGGCGAGTCTGCAGGCAGCCGCGGGCCGGGCCGGCGAGCCGGTCCAGCTGTTCGCCGATCTGCTGGTCTTCCTGGATGACAGCACCACCGCCGCCGCACAGCGCCGGTCCCGGCTCGATGATCTGGCCGGCGAGCCGTACCGCAGCGATGCCCAGACATTCACGGGAACGCCCGCCGAACTAGCCGATCTCATCCTGCAGTGGCAGTCCGCCGGGCTAACCGGATTCCGGTTGCGGCCGGCCGCGATCCCGCACGATCTCGCCCAGATCACCCGAGCGCTCGTACCTGAGCTGCAACGTCGCGGCGCGTTCCGGCTTGAATACTCGGCACCCGCCCAGCCCTCCCGCCCGCCCTCACTGAGACGCCTGCTCGGCCTGCCGCGCCCCGCCAACCGTTACGCGGAGGCACAGTGAAGGCAGGCACAGGCGTGAAGCAGGTACACCTCGCCGCGCATTTCCCCGGCGTGAACAACACCACCGTGTGGAGCGACCCGCGAGCCGGCAGCCATATCGAGTTCAGTTCGTTCGCGCACTTCGCCCGGACCGCCGAGCGGGCAAAGTTCGACTTCCTGTTCCTGGCCGAAGGGCTCCGGCTGCGCGAGCAGAACGACCAGATCTACGACCTCGATGTCGTCGGCCGGCCCGATACCTTCACGATCCTGGCCGCCCTCGCCGCGGTCACCGACCGCCTGGGGCTGGCCGGCACGATCAACTCCACGTTCAACGAGCCGTATGAAGTCGCACGCCAGTTCGCGACCCTCGATCACTTGTCGGCTGGCCGCGCCGCGTGGAACGTGGTCACTTCGTGGGACGCGTTTACCGGGGAGAACTTCCGCCGGGCCGGCTTCCTGCCGCAGGAAGCCCGGTACGAGCGCGCGCGGGCGTTCCTGGCAACCGTGCTCGAATTGCTCGATACCTGGCACGGCGACGAGGTCATCGCGGATCCCGCCGACGGCCGCTTCCTCTCTCGCGCCGGCGCGGGCACGTTCGCGCATACCGGCAACCACTTTGACATCGCCGGCCAGTTCGACGTGCCGCGCAGCCCGCAGGGCCGTCCGGTCATCTTCCAGGCCGGCGACTCTGACGAGGGCCGTGAGTTCGCGGCCGCCGCCGCTGATGCCATCTTCAGCCGGCATGCCACGCTCGAAGCAGGTCAGCGGTTCTACGCCGACGTCAAGGGACGGCTGGCCGCCTACGGCCGGTCGCCCGGCCAGCTCAAGATCCTGCCCGCGGCCACCTTCGTGCTCGCGCCAACTGACGAGCAGGCTCGCGAGCTCGCGCACGAAGTTCGCCTGCAACAGGTCAGCGGGGCGACTGCGACCGCGTTCCTGGAGCAGGTGTGGAACCGTGACCTGTCGGCCTACGACCCGGACGGCCCGTTGCCCGACATTGATCCGGAGCCGGGCGAGAACGTCACCGCACGCGGTCGCGCCAGCGTCAGGATGTACCGGGACCCGATCGCGACCGCGCGCGAGTGGCGCGACAGGGCGCAGGCCAAGGACCTGTCGATCCGCGAACTGATCATCGAGGTGACGGGCCGGCAGTCGTTCATCGGATCGCCGGCCACCGTGGCCGCCACCATCAACGACTTCGTGCAAGCTGACGCGAGCGACGGCTTCATCCTGGTGCCGCACATCACGCCCGGCGGCCTCGACGAGTTCGCCGACACGGTCGTGCCGTTGCTGCAGGAGCGCGGCGTGTACCGCACCGAGTACGACAGCACGACGCTGCGGGAGCACCTCGGGCTGGAGGTGAGGAGATGACGGCCAACAGGGCGGGCACCCCGCTGGCGGTCCTGGACCTCGTCCCGATCCCGTCCGGCTCGACGCCGGCCGACGCCCTCCGGAACAGCATCGACCTTGCTCAGCAAACGGAGCGCTTCGGGTATGCCCGGTACTGGTTCGCCGAGCATCACCTCAATCCTGGCGTGGCGGGCACCTCGCCTGCCGTCGTGCTCGCACTAACTGCCGCTGCGACATCGGTGATCCGGATTGGCTCCGGTGCGGTGCAGCTAGGGCATCGCACCGCGCTCTCCACGGTCGAGGAGTTCGGCCTGATCGACGCGCTCCACCCGGGACGGCTTGATCTCGGCCTCGGGCGGTCCGGTGGCAAACCGCCGGAGCAGTACCTGACCGCCGGACCGCCACCCGGCTCGAGCGCTACCCGCGTGGTAGCAGGCCGTGCGCCGGGCGGGCTGCTGATCCCGCCCAGGTACTCGCCCGAGGCGCTGTTGAAATCGCCGCGGTTCGCCCTGCAGCGCACGCTGCTTCAACTGCCGGACGCCCGGCCCCAGGACTACGGGGAGCAGGTGGACGACATACTCGCGCTGCTGCGCGGGAGCTACGCCTCGCCGGACGGTATCCGGGCCCGCGCGATTCCCGGCGAGGGCGCGGCCGTGCAGGTCTGGATCCTCGGCAGCAGCGGCGGCCAGAGCGCGGATGTAGCCGGCCGCAACGGCCTCAGGTTCGCCGCGAACTACCACGTCAGCCCCGCGACAGTGCTGGAAGCAGCGGACGGCTACCGGGCCGCGTTCCGGCCGTCTGGTGAGCTTGACCGGCCCTACCTGAGCGTGTCGGCCGACGTGGTGGTGGCGGAGACGCAGGCCGCCGCGCGCGAGCTGGCCACCGGATATGGCTTGTGGGTCCGCAGCATCCGGACCGGTGAGGGAGCCATCGAGTTTCCCACGCCGGACGAGGCCAGGTCGCACAGCTGGAGCGAGGAGGACCGGGCGCTCGTCGCGGACCGGGTCGATACGCAGTTTGTCGGGACGCCAGGGCAAGTCGCCGGTCAGCTCGAGCAGCTTCGTGACGCGACCGGCGCCGACGAGCTGATCGTCACCACGATCACTCACGATCACGCTGACCGGGTGCGTTCGTATGAGCTGCTGGCCCGGGAATGGAGCCGGCGCTGAGCCATCGCCAGCAAAGAAGACCGCCAGAGAGAAGATCGCCAGAGAGAAGGAGGCGGCTGTGAGCGTCGCAGTCGTGGTCGGCAACCCTAAGCCGCGGTCGCGCACCTATCAGGCCGCCCACATCGTGGCCGAGCGGCTGGCCGGACGGCCTGCCGACCTGAGCATCGACCTCACCGACCTTGGCCCAGCGCTGCTCGACTGGTCCGACCGGAGCGTTGCCGACCTGGTCGCCGAGGTTCAGGCCGCCCACCTGGTCGTGGTCGCCAGCCCCACCTACAAAGCCACCTACACCGGCCTGCTCAAGCTGTTCCTTGACCGCTTCGGGGCCGGCTCGATGACCGGCACGGCGGTGCCGGTCATGCTCGGCGGCCACTGGAAGCATGCCCTGGCCCCCGAGCTTCTGCTCAAGCCGGTGCTCGTCGAGATCGGCGCGACCTGCCCGACGACCGGACTGTTCCTGCTCGACTCAGAGTTTGAGGCGAGCGACACGCTCGACAGCTGGCTGGAACGGGCACGCCCGCAGGTCGCGGCTACCACGAAAGGGCTGGCATGACGATGGCTGGGCTCAGTCAGGCACAGCTAAGGCGCGTGTTCGCGGCGTTTCCCACCGGCGTCGCCGCAGTCGCTGCCGTGATCGACGACGAGCCTGCCGGGCTCGCGGCCAGTTCGTTCGTCTCCGTGTCGCTCGATCCGCCGCTGGTCTCCGTCTGCGTCGCGCACACCTCCACGACCTGGCCAGCGCTGCGAACCGCCGGGCGGCTCGGCATCAGTGTGCTCGGCGATCACCAGGAGCAGGCCAGCAGGCAGCTCAGCTCGCGCACGGCCGCGCGCTTCGCCGGACTCGACTGGCGCGCGACCGCGGACGGCGCGGTCCTGCTCAGCGAGGCCAGCGCGTGGTTTGACTGCTCGCTCGAGCAGGAGATACCGGCCGGCGATCACGACATCGTGCTACTGCGCGTGCACGATCTCGGGGCCTCGGAGGTCATGCCGCTGGTATTCCACGGCAGCAGCTACCGGCGGCTCACCAGCCGTTGCCGGCCGGGCGCGAGCCCGCTGAAACATTTCGGCGCTGCCGACCTTGCCAAAGCCTGAACGGCGATTTATCACCGTTACCAGGCAGGGTAACCGTAACGGCCGCCCGCCCTGCTCCGCGGCGATAGGAGCCCAGCATGGCTGGCGAACACGCTGCCAGGAGCGGTCAGCTAAACCGCGGCGCCATCGGCTTGCGCGAGGTCATGTTCCAGTCGATTACCTCGATGGCACCAGCCGGCGCGGTCGCGCTGTCCATCGCCGCAGGCGCTGGCTGATCTTCATGATCGTTGCCGCGCTGGTGATCGCCGCCCTGAACTACCGCGGTGTCAAGATTTTCCTGGCGACAATCCTGACCGGCATCATGATCGCTATCTACATGATCTTCAGCCTGTCTTACCTGCTGTTCTACGCGCGCAAGGCCCGCGGCGAGTTCAACTGGCTGCTGCACGCGATTATCCCGGTGCTCGGCATCGTGGCGTTCCTGCCCGCATGGTTCACCGCGATGGGCATCGGCGGGTCGGTGCTGAAGTTCGTTGCGCCACTGAGCTACCCGTCCAGCGAGACCGGGCTGGCGATCGGCAGCTGGTACCTGATCGGCATTGCCGTGCTGATCTACCTGTACGCTCGGCATCCGTCCCGGCTGCCCGAGATGAAGCGCGTCTTCGCCGACGAGC
>Ga0335072_10004355_pt1 | contig 21075 bp, 20 predicted proteins | sample Lox_Sample_21_FD_206725 | JGI IMG/M metagenome (GOLD analysis project Ga0335072, IMG submission 206725) | Soil microbial communities from Loxahatchee National Wildlife Refuge, Florida, United States - Lox_Sample_2.1 | ecosystem: Environmental > Terrestrial > Soil > Wetlands | place: USA...
GACCGCGTCCCCATCACCAGTCCTTCGAGCGGCGTCATGCCCATCGAAGTGTCCATCGATTTGCCGCCGCGCACCGCCGTGCAGGAACAGCCATTGCCCAGGTGCATGGTGATCACGTTGGTTTGATCGCGTTCCAGATTCTTCAGGCGGCGGTAGCGATACGCCACGTAGCGGTGCGACGTGCCATGGAATCCGTAACGGCGGATCTTGTGGCGGCGATACAGGTGATACGGCAACGCGTACAGATACGCGTGCTCGGGAATGGTGGTGTGGAAGGCGGTATCGAAGACCGCCACTTGCGGGGTCTCGCGCCCGATGAGATCGCGCACCGCCTTGATCCCGCGCAGGTTTACGGGATTGTGCAGGGGCGCCAAATCGATGCACTCCTCGATTCCCGCCAGCACCTTCTCGTCGATCAATACCGATTCCTGGAACACCTCGCCGCCGTGCACTACGCGGTGGCCCACCGCCTGGATGTCGGCCAGCGTCCGGATCTCGGCAATCCCCGACTGATCCGATACCAGCCAGCGGAGCAGGTAATCCAATCCTCCGGAAATATCTTTGATCGGGGCCGTGAGTTTCTGCCGGTGCCCGTTCCCGGTCTCTACCGTTACGATGGCCTCGCCACCGATCCGCTCCATCGCGCCGCGGCACAGCCGTTCGTCGGTATCCTGCCGAATTCGATCGGGGTCCGTCGCGATCACCTGAAACTTCAAGCTGGAGCTTCCAGCATTCAGTACTAAAACATTCATTTCCCTCTTATTCTCTCAAATCGCAGAAGAAAAGTGTCGCGTCTCACGGCGCCGCCTGGACGGAAACCGTCCGGAAACGGAGGGTCTTTTATTGCAGTGAAAGCACTTAGACGGAATTGCTGGACGGAAACCGTCCCGCGCCCCACGCCCCGCGACGCGTGCGCTGTGTTATAAGGGGCGTGAAATGGGATCTCGTTCGATGCGAATTCTTTTCGGCGCGATCGCCGGTTGCGGCCTCGCGCTGGCCCAGGGGATGGTGGATCTCTCCTCGCCGGATGGCAATATTCGGCTGACTTTTTCCGCGCCGGGCGGGCGCCTTCGCTACTCCGTCAACTACCGCGGCAAGCCGGTCCTCACGCCGTCCGCCATGGGGCTTGAAATTCAAGACCAGCCCGGATTGGGCTCCAACGTGACAATTGGATCGGCCCACACCGGAAAGATCGACGAGGCTTACTCGCTGCCCGCCGGCAAATCGAAAGAGGTGCGCAACCAGTGCAACACTGCCTCCTTCGAAGCGCGCGAAATGGCCGCCGCCGGCCGCCATTTCACCGTGGAAGCGCGCGTCTTCAACGATGGCGCCGCCTTCCGCTACGTGCTGCCGCAACAGGACGGCCTGGAGGAACTGCGCATCGCCAACGAATCGACGCAGTTCGTGCTGGCCAAAGACGCCACCACCTATCCGCTGATCCTGCGCAACTACCGCACCTCCTGGGAAGACAATTACCGCACCGTGCCGTTGAGCGGCATCCACCCCGAATCGCTCATCGCCCTGCCGCTGCTTACCGAATTGCCCGGCGTCGCCTTCCTCGCCATCACGGAAGCCGACATCGACAACTACTCGGGCATGTACCTCAAGCACGACGAGCGCAACGCCGCCGCTCTCGACGCGCGCCTCTCCCCGCATATCGACGACGCCGCGATCTCGGTCGTGACGAAGACGCCCGCTGCCACACCCTGGCGCGTGCTGATGATCGCCGATTCGCCCGCGCGGTTGATCGAATCGCAAATCGTGAATAATCTGAACCCGCCGCCGGCGTTCGCCGATCTGTCGTGGATCAAGCCCGGCAAGGCATCGTGGGATTGGTGGTCAGGCCCATACGACGAGAACGTGAATTTCAAGCCCGGCAAGAATTTCGAAACCGCCAAACACTACGTGGACTTCTCGGCACAGGCCGGATTTCAATATTTCATGCTCGATGCCGGATGGGCCATGCCGGTGCACGCCGGAGCCAACGATTCCGGCAGCGACATCACCAAACCCATCGACGCCATGAAACTGCCGGAACTCCTGGCGTATGCCAAATCGAAAAACGTGGGCGTGTGGTTGTGGGCGCACTGGAGCGATATCGACCGCCAGATGGACGAAGCCTTCCCGCTTTACGAAAAGTGGGGCGTCTCCGGCGTGAAGATCGATTTCATGGATCGCGACGATCAGTGGATGGTGGATTTCTATCATCGCGTGGCCCGCAATGCCGCCGCGCACCATCTGCTGGTGGATTTCCACGGCGCCTACAAGCCGGACGGGCTCAGCCGCACCTGGCCGAACGTGCTCACCCGCGAGGGCGTGATGGGTCTCGAGTACAACAAGTGGAGCGCGCGCGTCACGCCCGACCACAACGTGATGCTGGCCTTCACGCGCCTGCTCGCCGGTCCCATGGATTACACGCCCGGCGGTTTCCACAACGCCACCCCAGCCGAATTCGTGCCGCGCAACCAGCAGCCCATGGTGATGGGCACCCGCGCGCACCAAACCGCGCTCTTCGTGGTGTACGAAAGCCCCTTCGAGATGGTCTCCGACTACCCGGAGGCTTACCAGGGCACGAAAGAACTGGCGTTCCTTGGCAAAGTGCCATCCAGTTGGGACGAAACGCGCGTTGTGAACGCCAAGGTGGGCGACTATATCACCGTCGCGCGGCGCAGCGGCAAGGAGTGGTACGTCGGTTCGATCGCCGGATCGCACGCCGCCGAACTCGACATCCCCCTGGAATTCCTGCCGGCCGGCGATTTCGTGGCGGAGATTTATTCCGACGCCAAAGATGCCGGCGAAAATCCCACCCACACCGTGCTCGAAACCAAAAAAGTGAATCGCACCATGCGGCTGAAGGCGAACCTCGTCACCGGCGGCGGACAGGCGATTCGCATTCACCCGGCGCCGTAGCGGGGCAGCCCATCCTGGCCGCCGCCATTCAGGCGGCGGGCAGGCCGTTATCATGAATTCATGAAGCTGTTCGTCTCCCTCGCGCTTTCGGCCGCCGCGCTCCATTCCCAAACGTTTTCCGGAGGTCCGGCGATCGATCGCGTCATCGACGAAGCCATCCGCCAGAACCGGCTTCCCGGCGCCGTCGTGCTGATCGGGCACAACGGGCAGGTAGTTTATCGCAAGGCATACGGCGATCGCGCCGTGGTTCCCAGCTCCGAAGCCATGACGGTAGACACCATCTTCGATCTGGCGTCCCTCACCAAGGTGATCGCCACCACGCCGTCGCTGATGAAGCTCTTCGAGGAGGGCCGCTTCCGCCTCAACGACAAGATCACGGAATATATCCCGGAATTTCAGGGCGGCAAGAGCGACATCACCATCCGCAATCTCTTCACGCATTTTTCGGGATTGGCGCCCGATGTCCCCCTCGAGCCCGTATGGCACGGTAACGAGACCGGCCTTCACCTGGCTTACACCACCAGGCCCGACCGTCCGCCCGGCGTGCGGCACGTCTACAGCGATATCAATTTCATCCTGCTTGGCGAGCTGGTGCATCGCCTCAGCGGGCTGCCGCTCAACGAATACGCCCGGCAAAATATTTTCCTGCCGCTGGGAATGAAGGAGACGATGTTTCTGCCGCCGCCCGCGTGGATTCCGCGCATCGCGCCCACCCAACGGCCGGACAAGCACTCTCTTCCGCTTCGCGGAGTAGTGCATGACCCCACCTCCCGCTACATGGGCGGCGTCGCCGGCCACGCGGGACTTTTTTCCACGGCCGGCGATCTCGCCCGTTTCGCGCAGATGATGCTGAACGGCGGCGAACTCGATGGCGTCCGGCTCTTCAATCCGCTCACCGTCAAGAAATTCACCGAGCCGCAGACGCCGCCCGATCAGCCCATCTTGCGCGGCCTCGGCTGGGATATCGATTCGCCCTATTCAAGCAATCGCGGCGAGTTGTTTCCCATCGGCTCGTACGGCCATACCGGGTTCACGGGCACTTCCATCTGGATCGATCCTTCCACGCAGACCTATGTGATCCTGCTGGCCAACAGTGTCCATCCGGATTTGCGGCCGGCCATCACCTCCGTGCGCGCACGGATAGCCACCATTGCCGCGGCAGCGGTCGGCATCAAGGTGCAGGGCGTGACACTCACCGGCTATAACGAAACTCTGAGCGGCGCCGGCATCCGCCGCGAGGTGGAACGCGAAGGCGAAACCAAGACCGGGCTCGACGTTCTCGCGGAGCAGAACTTTCAACCGCTCGCCGGCAAACGCATCGGGCTGATCACCAACCACACGGGCATCGACCGCCAGGGACGCCGCAATGTCGACCTCATGAAGCAAGCCGGCGTCAACGTGGCGGCGCTTTTCTCGCCGGAGCATGGGTTTGCCGGCTCCGAAGACCGTTCCGGAATCGCCGATGCCGTCGATCCGGCCACCGGCATTAAAATTTTCAGCCTGTACGGCAGCACCAACCGTCCCACTCCCGAGATGCTCCGCGGCATCGACGCGCTGGTCTTCGACATCCAGGACGTGGGGGTTCACTTCTACACCTACGAAACCACCATGGCCTACGCCATGGAAGCGGCGGCCAAGGCCGGCATCCCCTATTACGTGCTCGACCGGCCGAACCCCATCACCGGCGTGCGCGTGGAGGGTCCGCTGCTCGACCACGGCAATGAATCGTTCGTGGGATACTTCGGCGGCCTTCCGGTGCGCCACGGCATGACCATGGGCGAACTCGCCAAATTGTTCAATGCGGAGCGCAGAATCGGCGCCAACCTGACCGTGATCCCTCTGGAAGACTGGCATCGCGGCGATTGGTTCGACGCCACCAACCTGCCCTGGGTGAATCCTTCGCCCAACATGCGCAGCCTCAATGCAGCCGTCCTGTACCCGGGGCTGGGAATGCTGGAGTACGCCAAAATCTCGGTCGGTCGCGGCACCGATTCGCCTTTCGAACTGATCGGAGCGGATTTCATCCACGGGCGAGATCTCGCGACATACCTCAACAAGCGCCAGATTCCCGGCATCCGCGTCTATCCCACGAGTTTTACCCCCACCGAATCGGTCTTCAAAGGCGTCGGCATCGAAGGTGTGCGTTTCGAAATCGTGGACCGCGAGATGGTGGATGCCACGCGTCTCGGGCTCGAAGTGGCCGGCGCCATCCAGAAGCTCTACCCGGGAAAGATCGATTGGGCGGTGGACAAGAAGCTCATCGGCAGCGACGCGGTGATCGGGCGGCTGGAAGCGGGCGACGATCCGCGTGCCATCCAGCAGGGCATGCAGGACGGCGTCGCGGCATTTCTCGAAACCCGGGCGAAGTACCTCATCTACCACTGATCGATGTAGACGGGGTTCGCCGGCGGCTTTCCCTCGCACCAATAGCCGTCGAAATTGCTAATGCCCGCAAGCTCGCGGAGCGCCTCTTCGTCGATCCACTGCCGTCCGGTCGAAGTACGCGGCTCCTGCGCGAAGATGGCCATGGACGCGTCGCAGAGAATCTCGGGAGTGCGCCATTGTGAGCGGTCGGCCATCTGCCAGTTGATGGATGCCTGCGTCTCGATGATGGTGCGCGGCCACAGAGTGTTTCCGGCGATGTTATCGGCGGCATGCTCGGCGGCGAGGCCGAGGGCAGCGTAAGCCATTCCCAGCTTGGAAATCGTGTAGGCTACTTTCCCCGCCGGCGAACACGCGGAGAGCAGCGGGCACATATTCAGCACATGCCCCCATCTCTGTTTGACCATCTGCGGCAGCGCGTAGTAGCTGGCGACATAGGCCGCGCGCACGTTTACGCCCATCACCAGGTCGAAGCGTTTGGGCGGAGTCTGTAGAATCGGGTTGACCCAGATGGCGCCGGCGTTGTTGACCAGAATGTCGAGCCGGCCGAACTCGGCGATGGCGCGCTCGATCACGTTGCGAACGGCGTCCTCGTCGCGAACGTCGGTGGGTATGGCCAGCGAGCGCCCGCCGGCTTTACGGATTTCAGCGGCGGTATCGTGGATGCTGCCCGGCAGCCGTTCGGTGGATTGCTCGCTCTTGGACGCCACCACCACGTCGGCGCCTTCTCGGGCCAGCCGGATGGCGAGTGCTTTGCCGATTCCCCGGCTGGCGCCGGTTACGACGGCGACCCGCCCGCGGAGGTTCGGGTGGAGCGCGGAAATCGATTCGGACATAGGTCCAGGGTAGCGCCCAGGTGGGGCGGCAGCCTTGCCCTGGGGCTTCCACCGGGGGCCGGCTTTTCACTTGAGCTTCTTCGCGAACAGCCAAGCCGGCAGTTCCGCCTCCGCATAGGCCCGGTCCCACGACTGATGCGGCACGTGGTCGTACTCCGTATATCGCACGTCGGCGTGGAGACCGCGGAGCAATTTCACCATCTCGCGGGATTCCGTCACGAAAACATTCCGGTCGGCATTGCCGTGGAAGACCCAGATCGGAATTCCGGCGACTTGCCGCGCGATCGCCGCGTACGGCGCTTCATCCTCGATCTTCTGGGGCGTCGGCCACCGAATGCCGCCGCAAATGACCACGATGGCGGCGAATCGATCCGGGTATTTCGCCGCCAGCGACCACGTCCCGTACCCGCCCATGGAAAATCCCGTGAGATACGTGCGCCGCGGATCGCCGTGGAACTCCCTGGCGGCCGCGTCGAGCGCCGCCAGAATCTGCGCCTCCATTTCCGGAGCGCGCCAATCCACTCCGGGCCGGCACTGCGGCATCACCACGATCGCCGGGAACCGCTCGGGATGCCGGCGCACGGCCAATCCCATCCCCACTTTCGCCTGCGCGATGCCGTCGTCGCCGCGTTCCTCGGACCCGTGCAGGAAAAGGATGACGGGCCACTCCCGCGCCGCGCTCCAATCGCCCGGAATCGAGACCACATATCGATAGGCAGTTCCCTTCACCGTGACCGTGCGGTCGAGGAACTGCGCTTCCGGCGCCGCCTGGGCCGCGAGAACCGCCATCAGAACCGCTCCAACGCGAAGCATCCTCACCGATCAATATATAATCGAAATACTCTCATGTCGATCCGTCCCGAAGATGCTCTGGAGTATCATTCTGCCTCGCCGCCGGGCAAAGTGTCCGTCGTTCCCACCAAGCCTTGCCGCACGCAGCGCGATCTGAGCCTGGCATATTCCCCCGGGGTGGCCGTGCCCTGCCTGGAAATCGAGCGCGATCCCACGCTCGCGTATGCCTATACCGCGAAAGCCAACCTGGTCGCCGTCATCAGCAATGGAACTGCCGTGCTGGGGCTGGGGAACATTGGGGCCCTGGCGGGCAAGCCGGTGATGGAAGGCAAGGGTGTGCTGTTCAAGCGCTTTGCCGACATCGACGTCTTCGATATCGAACTCAATACCGAAAATCCCGACGAAGTAATCCGCACCTGCCAGATTCTGGAGCCCACTTTCGGCGGCATCAATCTCGAAGACATCAAGGCGCCGGAGTGCTTCTACATCGAGGAAACGCTCAAGAAGACCATGAAAATCCCGGTCTTCCACGACGATCAGCACGGCACCGCGATCATCTCCGCGGCCGGCCTGCTGAACGCTCTGGAGATTGTCGGCAAAGACATCGGCGGCATCCAAGTGGTTTTCAATGGCGCCGGCGCCAGCGCCATTTCGTGCGCCGAGCACTACGTGCGGCTCGGCGTCCGCCGCGAAAACATCCTCATGTGCGACACCAAGGGCGTGCTCTATGCCGGCCGCACCGATGGCATGAACGAATATAAGGCCCGCTTCGCCGCCGACACCAAACGGCGCACGCTCGAAGAAGCCATGGACGGCGCGGACGTCTTTTTCGGCCTCTCGAAAGGCAATTCCGTCACTCCCGGGATGATTCTCAGGATGGCTCCCAACCCGATCATCTTCGCGATGGCCAATCCCGATCCCGAAATCGATTACGATCTGGCGCTGAAAACCCGGCCCGACGCCATCATGGCCACGGGACGTTCGGATTTTCCGAACATGGTCAACAACGTCCTGGGATTTCCCTTCATTTTTCGCGGCGCCCTGGACGTGCGCGCCACCACCATCAACGACGAGATGAAACTGGCTGCCACGCGAGCTCTCGCCGCGCTCGCCAAAGAGGATGTGCCCGATTCCGTGCTGCGCGCCTATGGGACCGACCGCATGGAATTCGGCCGCGAGTACATCATCCCCAAACCGTTCGATCCGCGCGTGCTCATCTGGGAGGCATCGGCGGTGGCGCAGGCGGCCATGGAGACCGGAGTGGCGCAAAAGCCGGTCGACCTCAAGCAATACCGCGAGGATCTCGAACGCCGCCTCGGGCAGGCCAACTACGTCATGCGCGGCATGATCCACAAGGCGAAAAAAGAGCCCAAGCGCGTCGTCTTCACCGAGGGCGAAGAGGGCAAGATCCTGCGCGCCTGCCAGATTCTGCTCGACGAATCGATCGCCATCCCCATCCTGCTGGGCAACGAAGAGAAAATCCGCTCCAGGGTTGACGAGTTGCACCTGCACCTGAACCACATCGAAATCGTGGAACCGGCGCAGTCCCCACGGCTGGCGGAATACGTCGAGGAGTTTTACAGCCTGCGCCAGCGCCGCGGCATCACGCGGCACGAAGCCGAGGAGGCGCTGCTCAACCACACCACTTTCGGCAGCATGATGGTGCGGATGGGAGATGCGGACGCGCTCATCGGCGGCTTGACCACGCATTATCCCGATACCATCCGTCCGGCGCTCCAGGTGATCGAAGTGCGGGCGGAGTTGGCGCGCGTTTCCGGCGTGTACGTGCTCATCACGCCCAAGGGCGATATTTATTTCCTCGCCGACGCCACCGTGAATATCGAGCCCTCCGCGGAGGACCTGGCCGAAATCGCGATCATGACCGCGGAAAAGGCGCGCCGGTTCAGCCAGGAGCCGCGCGTGGCCATGCTATCGTTCTCCAACTTCGGCAGCACCCGCCATCCGCTGGCCGACAAGGTGCGGCACGCGGTCGAACTGGTGCGCCAACGTGCGCCGGGTCTGATGATCGATGGCGAGATGCAGGCCGATACCGCCGTGGCGCCGCAGATTATCGAAGAGACCTACCCGTTCAGCACGCTCAAGGGCGGCGCCAACGTGCTCATCTTTCCCAATCTGGAAGCCGGCAACATCGCCTACAAACTGCTCCAGCGAATCGGCGGATGCGAACTGATCGGGCCGCTCCTCACCGGGTTGAGCAAGCCGGTTCATGTTTTGCAGCGCGGGTCGGAAGTGAACGATATCGTACACGTCGCGGCGGTCGCGGTAGTGGACGCGCAGGAAGTCGGAAAGCCGTACGCGACTCTGGGGTAAGGCTTACGGCTCCGTCCAGTTTTTGATGTGGTACATCCCGTTCATGAGGAAGAGCGTGCGGCCGAGCGACTGCATATCTTTCTTCTGCGTCTCGTTCAGCGCCGCGAACGTTTTGGCGAATGCCTGGATCTCCAGCTCGGATAACCGCGCATCCAGGTCGCTGCTGCTCTTGGCCAGCTGTTTCAACTCGTCCTCGCCCTTGTTGGAGGCAATGGCCTCGCCTACAACGATGCGGCTCTTGCTCATCTGATCGCGAATGGGGGCCGCTTCCTTGGCGCCGTCCTCGAGGATGGTACGCACGGTTTTTTCCTGCTCCCGATCCAGATTGAGGACTCTCACGATCGTGTCGAAGCGGTTGTATGAGCGAGGCCGGCTGGCCGTTGGATCCAGTTCGCCCCCGCCGCGGCTCCGGCCGCCGCCGTAACTGCCTTGCGCCATCGCCATCCCGGCGCACAACAGACCCGCCGCTAAAATCTTTTTCAGCATGTTATCGCCCCTGTCCCCCACGGCCTCTGCCTGGTTGGAGGAAGATGCCGGCCATCAGCTCGAATGCTTCCGGAACCCGTGACATCTGGTTGGGCTTCAAAAGCGCCACGATTTTCTGGAATGCCTTCACCTCCACGCCCGTCATTTGAAATTCGGCGTCGGCGAGGGCCTGGTTCAGCGGTGCAAGATCGGCCCCGCTTTTGCCGTTGATCAACGCGTTGGCCAAGTCCTGACGGCACTTCAGAACCTGCTGCACGATGGAGCCCGCGCCTTGCTGCGTCTCGTCCAGAATGGAATTGAACTCCGATTTCTGGCTGCCATTCAGCTTGAGGCGATCCGCCACCTGCTCGGCCTTGGATTCTTTCGGTGCCGCACGCGCCGCGCCAATATTGGCCCCGCCGACGCTGTCGTCACCGCCTCCGCTGCGACTGCCGCGGCCTTGCGCCGCCACTAGACCTGCCATTGCAAAACCCACCAACAAGACTCTCGCGAACATCGCGTCTCCTCTTTCTATTTGCGACTATTAAATCACGATTTCGCACCGGCAGACGAGTGCTGGTACGCTGTTCACCATGGCGCAGACGAACCGGCTTTTTTGCGGCGACAACCTGGAGGTGCTGCGCCGGCACATTCCCGCCGGGTCCGTCGACCTCTGCTACATCGATCCGCCGTTCCATTCCCGCCGGAACTACTCCTCGCGCGAGCAGGCGCAGGGTTTCACGGATATCTGGACATGGGATGCCGCGGCGCAAACCGGGTTCGACACGCTTTGTGCCGGACCGTCGCGGCTGGGACGATTGCTGGCGGGGCTGGAACCGGTCATCGGGCGCGACAGCCTGCTGGCGTACCTGGTCAGCGTGGCGCTGCGCATCGCCGGGATCCATCGCGTGCTTCGGCCCACCGCCAGCCTCTTTCTGCATTGCGACCCCACCGCCAGCCATTATCTGAAACTGGTGCTCGACGCCGTTTTCGATGCCGGCGGCGGGTTCCGCAACGAGATCGTGTGGTGCTACAGCCATGGCGGGCGCAGCCGGAAATGGTTCGGCCGCAAACACGACACGATTTTCTTCTACGCCAAATCGGACCGGCATTATTTCGATGCCCGCGCCGTCCGCTCCGAGATGCGCAGCGGCAAGCACAGCTTCGGCGGGCGGCTGCTCACCGGCGAGGACGGCCGCAAGTACCGTCTGGTATACGGCACGCGCAATTCCCACGGGGTGGCGCGTTATTACAAATACTACCTGGACGAAGGCAAGCTGCCGGAAGACTGGTGGGCCGACATCAATTCCCTGCAAGCTTCCGCCGCCGAGCGCACGGGATATCCCACGCAGAAACCGCAAGCCCTGCTCGACCGCATCCTGGCGGTTTGTTCCCGGCCGGGGGATACCGTTCTCGACGCTTATTGCGGATCGGGAACGACGCTGATGGCGGCGGAACGCGCCGGCCGCCGGTGGATCGGAATCGATTCCGCGCCGGAAGCCATCGCGGTCACTCTCGGGCGGCTGAAGGCCGCGTTCGGCGATGAAGTGGCCGGGCGAATCGAAACTATCGGCCTTGGGGGGACGCTTCTGCCCAATGCCATAGCGTTGCCCTCGTAGGGGATTTGGAAATTGTGGTGCGGCCCTCAGGTCCGCAGCCGACCCCGGTCTGCCAGCGAAAAGCGGGACGAGGGCTTCCGCGCATGCCCGCCGGCCCGTCCACGCACGTCACAAAACCCATTCCACCGGTGTTGTTATAGTGTAAAAAGGACAAAATCGATGGATGCTCGAAAAGCGCTCGGAGCGGTCGTAATTGGTGCGGCGGCCTTAATCGCCGGGTCCACGGCGAACGTGGACAACAACACTTTCGGCAATCCCAAAGCCCCCATACTGATCGAAGTTTTCAGCGATTTTCAGTGCCCCGGTTGCAAATATTTTCACGATAACGACTTTCCGCGCATCATGTCGGACTTCGTGGTCCCCGGCAAGGCCTACGTGATCTATCGTTATTTCCCGCTGCAAATGCATCCCTACGGCCGGGCTTGCGCGGAGTGGGCCTGCGCGGCGGCGCACGTGGGCCGGTATCAGCGGGTCGCGGATGCCCTGTTCAGCGCTCAGCAAGCCATTGAGGTTACGGGAAATGTGGAGGCGGTGGCCAACAGCGTGCTCACTCCCACCGAACAAAAGACGGTGAAGTCGCTCATCAAATCGCCCCAAGTAGAAGGCGAAATCGATGGCGACCTCGCGGAGGGCAAATCCATTCCCGTCGAGTCCACGCCAACCTTATGGGTAACGGCGCACGGACGGAGCGAGGTGGTAAAAGGCCCGGTCAATTACGATCTCTTCAAGCAGTACCTCGATGCCCTGCTCAAATAAGGAAGAATAGAATAAGCATATGAAACTTTACGCGGCTTTGTTGGTGGCCTTGCTGCCGTTGGCGGCGGCAATGACACAAATCGACAAGGAGAGAGCTACCGGCAACCCCTCGGCTCCGGTGAAACTGGAAGTCTATAGCGACTTCACATGCCCGCACTGCAAGCATTTCCACGAAGAGGAACTGCCCCAGTTGATGCGGGATTACGTAGTGCCGGGCAAGATGTATATCATCGACCGCGCGTTTGTGCTGCCGCACCAATATTCACGCGAAGCCTTCGCCTACGCCGTTGCCGCCGCGCGCATCGGTAAATATCATGCCGTGGCCGATGCGCTTTACGCGCAGCAGGCCAATTGGTTTGCCAACGGGAACCTGTGGGGCGCGGTCGCATCCGCCCTGCCCTCGGCCGCCGAACAGAAGAAAGTCCAGGAGCTTTCCAGAGACCCGGGAGTGATCGCCGAATTCGAAACCGAGTCGCGAGCCGGCGCCAATCAGGGGATCAACGAGACGCCCACGCTGGTCATCACCGTGGGCTCGAAAACCTATCCGCTGCCGCCGGCTCCGGACTACCGGCTGCTAAAATCGATGATCGATGGAATCCTCCCGAAGTAAGGCGCTGTACTGGACGGCGCTGGCGCTGCGCGTAATTGTCGGCGGCGTCTTCGCCTACGCGGGCTACCTGAAGCTCCGCGAGCCATGGGCGTTGTTCGCCATGGGCATCGATTCCTACCACATCCTGCCGTACAACATGGTGGTGTTCGCCGCCCATACGCTGCCCGCCGCCGAAGTGGCATTGGGGCTGTGGCTGATGGTGGGATTCTGGCCGCGAATTCCGGCGTCGGTCATTTCGCTGCTGCTGATGGTGTTCTTCACCGCCATGGTACACGCCAAAATGGCCGGCCAGAAGATCGATTGCGGTTGCTTCGGAACCGGCGATCCCATCTCCAAGTGGACGCTGCTGCGCGACGGCTCGCTGCTGGCGGCGTCCCTGTTCGCCACCTGGGTTGCCTTCCGCCGCCTGCCGAAGAAAGCCTGATGTCCGACCGGGAAGTTCGCCAGCGCGAGCTCGCGTATCACGAAAAGCTCTATTCGGGATTCGCCCAGCGGCATTTCGCGCGTCCCGCCGTGCGCCTGCTGCGCTGCCACATGGTGGCGCGGATTCTGCACCTCACGGGCATCGGCAAGCAATCGCGCGTGCTGAGCCTCGGCTGCGGCATCGGCGATACCGAACTGCTGCTCGCCCCCTATGTCGGAGAAGTGGTGGGAGTCGACCTGTCGCCGTCCGCCATCCGCCAGGCTCGCGCCGACGCGGAGCGCCTTTCGATCTCCAACGCCCGCTTCGAAGAAGGCAGCCATGCCGATGGCGAGTTCGACGCCGTCATGGCGATCTTCTTCCTGCACCACTTATCGGACAGCGATCTGGCGGAATTGCCGCGGCAGGTGCGAAAAAGGCTGGCTCGCGGCGGTACGTTCTATTCGCTCGATCCCAGCCGGCACCGGCTCTCGGGAGCGCTTGGGAGGGTTTTCGTGCCCTGGATGATGAAGCGGTACCAGAGTCCCGACGAGCGCGAACTCGAACCGGAGGCGACCTGCCGCGTGTTTCGCGCGGCAGGATTCGAGGCGCGCGCCGAGATGTACGATTTCGGCTCGACGCCTCTGGCCGGCCTCTTGCCAGGATGGGGTTGGGGTTACGGCTTCGCCCGCGAATTCGACGACTGGCTGCTCGGGTTCAACGCGTTCCGCAAGCGCGGAAGCAATTTCGAAATCGTCGCGAGCCAGGGTCCTGACTCCTGACTCCTGCTTTCCCTACACCGCCGCCAATTCTTTGAACGTCCGTCCCTGCGATGCCGCCACGCCGGCGTGCGTCACATACCCGTTATAAGTGTTTACGCCCTTTTTTAACGATGCGTGCCGTTCGCAGGCCCCTTCGAGCCCGTGGTTCGCCAGTTCGAGCAGGTACGGGAACGTGGCATTGGTCAGCGCGAAGGTCGAAGTATGCGGCACCGCGGCCGGCATGTTCGACACGCAATAGTGCAGCACGCCATCCACGAGATAGACCGGTTCGGTATGGGTGGTGGCGTGCGAAGTTTCAAAACAGCCGCCCTGATCGATGGCCACATCCACCATCACCGCGCCGCGCTTCATGGTGGCGATCATTTCGCGCTTCACCAGCCGGGGAGCCGAGGCGCCGGGAATCAGCACCGCCCCCACCACCAGGTCGGCGGTTTTCAGATTCTCGCTGATGGTCCACACATTGGAAGCCAGCGTGACCACTTCACCGTTGAAGATATCGTCCAGTTGCCGCAGGCGATTCAAATTGCGGTCGATGATGGTCACGTGCGCGCCCATGCCCACGGCAATTTTCGCGGCGTTGGTGCCAACAATTCCGCCGCCCAGAATCACCACGTTGGCCGGCGCCACACCCGGTACTCCGCCAATCAGGATACCGCGTCCGCCGTTCGGCTTCTCCAGGTACTGTGCGCCCACCTGCACGGACATTCGTCCGGCGACCTCGCTCATGGGCGTGAGCAGCGGCAGCGTCCCGTCGCTTTCGAGAATGGTCTCGTACGCCACGCCGTTCACTTTCGACGAGATGAGCTTGTCGGTAAGCTCCGGCAGCGGCGCCAGGTGCAGGTACGTGAACAGGGTAAGTCCCGGCCGGAAATAGCCGTACTCGGCCGGCTGCGGCTCTTTCACTTTCACCACCAGGCCGGCACGCTCCCAGACGTCCGCGGCCGATTCCAGAATCGCCGCGCCGGACTGCATGTACTCGCGATCGGTGATGGAACTGCCTTCGCCCGCGTGTGTCTCCACCAGGACCTCGTGGCCCGCTTCGCGCAGCGCGATGACGCCGCTCGGCACCAGCCCGACCCGTGTCTCGTGATCTTTGATTTCCTTCGGAACGCCGATAATCATGAGGACTTTGCTCCAGGAATCACTTTAACACCACGCACCAGTGGTTGCACTACTTCGAATCGAGCTTCGAGATCTGTCTTACGAACTCCGAGTACGGCTGCGAACCAACAATCAGCTGGCCATCCACGCCCTCCGGCGTGCTCTTACCGAGCACGAACGTAGGCGTCGCCTCGGCCCCGATTTTCATGGCCTCCAACACGTCGCTCTGCACGGCTTGTTTATATTTCTGCGATTCCACGCAGGTGCGGAAAACCTTCGGATCCATTTTCAGGGTGCCCGCCTCGGTTACCAGATTCTCCAGGTCGAGTTTGTCGGGGTTGGAGCCCATCAGCTCGCGCATGGCCCAGAATTGTCCCTGGTCGGCCGCGCAACGTCCCGCTTCCGCCGCGCGGATAGCGTTGGGGTGGATCTGGTCGAGCGGCAGATCGCGGCTGTAAAAGCGCACCTTCCCGGTATCGATGTAATTCTTTTTCAGCTCGTGAAACACGTTGACGTGAAACTGCCGGCAGTATGGGCACTGATAATCGGTGAACTCCACCAGCGTCAAAGGCGCGGTCTTCGAACCCAGCATCTGAAATCCGCTCAGGTCGAGCTTGGCCCGCTCGGGACCCGCCGGTCCATTTTTCTCCGCCAGCGCCTGTAGCGTGGCCTGCTGCTGTTGCAGCAATTGGCGGATATCGTGCAGCTCGTCGAGAATCTGCTGCGCCTGCTCGCTGGTGATTCCGGTGTCTTTCTTTTTCTTGGACGGCTTGGCATCCTGCGCGCCCAACGGCAGCAGCAAAACCAACGGCAAGGCCGCGGACAAGGCGTATCGCAAAATTCGTTTCATGGCTTCTAGCTCTTCTCCAGTATCAGCATGTACTGGACGTTCTTGATATGTTCTTTCTCCATGATCAGGTGGAAATGGTTGGCTTCCACTTCCTTGATCAGGTCCGGCATGTCGAGCCGTATGTGCGTCATCGCGCGGCCTCCCGGCATGGCAGACGGGCGCTTGTAATACTCCACAATCACCAGTTTGCCATCGGGCTTGAGCGCCTGCCGCAGGCCGGCCAGCATCTTCTCGGGATAGTTGAAATGGTGGTAGGCATCGAGCACCAGTTCCATGTCCACTTGCCCTTCGGGCAGATTGGGACTCGTCTCCGTACCTTTCACAAACGTGACATTGGCGAGCTTGTGCTCCTGGACGTTCTTTTTCGCATCGGCCAGGAAGTTGTCGAAGATATCCTCCGCCAGCACATGGCCGGAGGGCCCGACGCGCTCGCTCAGGTACGGCAGCATAAACCCCGGACCGGTGCCGACATCCGCCACCGTCATCCCCGGCTGCAATCCCATCGATTCCACCAACTCGCGCGGTTTTTCGGTTCCTTCGCGTGTGGGCGCGATCAGACTTTTGGCGACATTCTCGCGGCCTGCCTCGGTCTGGTATGTGGTGTTCGCCTGCTGCGCCACCTGCGCGCTGACGGCGCCGGCCAGAGCCAATAAAACTATCGTTCTTCTCATAGAGCGGTCTCCATAGGCAGCACCAGCGGCGCTTCCTTCAAAAAATCCAGCCGCGACATGTCTTCCACGGCCTCGCGAACGGCCTGCTCGGTGGTCTCCTCGGTGGTGATCACGAACGGCAAATCCTCTTTGGCGTCCCAGGATTCCTGCACCACCGATTCCAGCCCGATATTCTTGCTCGCCAGAATGCCGGCGAGCGCCGCGATGATGCCGCGCCGGTCCGCCACGCGGAAGCGCAAATAATAGGCCTTGCGCTGCAAGGTGACCGAGACCGGCTTGTTCTCGCCCAGCCGTTCATGCGCGAAGGGCGAGACGCGCTCCGGGCTGCCGCTGCGAATTTCGCGCGCCACGCGCATCAGATCGCTCACCACCGCGACGCCGGTGGGAAGCGCTCCCGCGCCCCATCCGTAATAGAACGTGTCCTCACCGTACATGCCCTTTACCCACACGGCATTGTACGCACCCTGCACGCCGGCCAGAATCGTGGAGAGCGGAATCAGCGCCGGGCGGACCGAGAGGATCAGCCCCTCGGGAGTTTTGCGCGCCCCGCAGATCAGGCGGATGGTGTGTTTTAACTGCAAAGCGTAGCGGAAGTCCACTTCGCTGATCCGGCGGATGCCTTCCACGAAAATGTCCGACGGCGTGATCTTTTCGCCGAACGCCAGCGCCGCCAGCAGCACCAGCTTGGAGCGCGCGTCGTAGCCATCGACATCGGCGCTCGGATCGGCCTCTGCGTATCCCAGCCGCTGCGCCTCTTCGAGCACCGCGGCGAGGGGCACATTGCGCTTCTCCATCTCGGTGAGGATGTAGTTGCAGGTGCCGTTCAGAATGCCATAGAAAGCCTGCACGCGATCGCCGGAAATTCCTTCGCGCAATACGGCGTGAATCGGGATACCGCCGCAGACGCTCGCCTCCATGGCGAGATTGATGCCGGCGCGAATGGCGCGGTCCCAAATCTCCGGCCCGCACGCCGCCATCAATTCCTTATTGGCGGTGACCACAGACTTGCGATGCTCGATGGCCGCCTCACAGATTTCCGCCGCCACGGTGGTGCCGCCCACCAGTTCGGCGACGATCTGCACCCCGGGGTGCGTGACCACTTCCCGCCAATCGGTGGTGCGAAATACCGGCCCCAGCGCGTCCGGCAACTTTTTCGCATGAGCGGTCCGCGAGCACACGGCGGCCACTTTCAGCCGGAATCCCAGCTTGAGCGCAATCTGCTCGGCATTGTCCGCGAGGATGGTCAACGTTCCCGACCCGACATTGCCGAGGCCGATAATGCCGAGTCCGACTTCGTCCATCTAGACAGCATAACAAGACTTGTTTTCTGGGCACGGCAGCCAATCCTGGCATAACACCCGCCCCAAAGGCCTCCGCATGCCACAATGTGGATGGATGCCTGACTTCGATGTAGTGGGCGTGGGGCTGAATGCCACCGACACCCTCCTGATCGTGCCGCGATTTCCGCCTTACGCCGGGAAAGCCCCGTTCGAACAGGAGATCGTCAGCCCTGGCGGCCAGGTGGCCAGCGCCATGGTGGCCTGCGCGCGCCTGGGGCTGCGAGCCAAATATATCGGCACCATCGGCGACGACGAGCGCGGCGACATCCAGTGGGCCAGCCTGCAATCCACCGGCGTCAATCTCGATCACGTCCAGCGCCGGAAAGCCTGCCCCAACCAATCGGCGTATATCATTGTCGACCGCTCGAGCGGCGAGCGTACGGTCTTCTGGAGCCGGCCCGAATGCCTGCAACTCACACCGGCCGAGATTACCCCCGAGCAAATCACCTGCGCCCGCCTGCTGCACATCGATGGGCACGACACCGCCGCCATCGCGCGTGCCGCGGGAATCGCCCACCAGCACGGCATTCCCGTCACCGTCGATGTGGACACCATCTACCACGGGTTCGACCGCGTGCTGCCGTTCGTCGATTACCTGGTGGCGAGCTCGGAATTTCCCAGCGCGTGGACCGGCCGCAGCGATCCCCTGCGCGCGCTCGAAACGCTCCAGGAGGAGTATGGGATGAAGGTCGCCGCCATGACTCTGGGCGCGCATGGTGCTTTGGCGCGCACCGGCGGCAGGTACTTCTATTCGCCGGGATTCGTAGTGGACTGTGTCGATACCACCGGCGCCGGCGACGTCTTCCACGGGGCGTTCTGCTATGCTGTTTTGCAGAAGATGCCGATACTCGAAGCGCTCGAGTTTTCCAACGCCATGGCCGCCCTGAACTGCACCGCATTGGGCGCGCGGAGCGGTATTCGCGGCATCGACGAAATCCGTTCGCTCATGGCGCGCGCGGAACGGCGCTCGCAGGCCGAGTTGGCCGAGCGCGCCGCGGCTTCCTGCGCCAAGTAAATGTTTCCCATCAAGGTTTCACAGCCGAGCTACTCCCGGCCGATCGTCACCGTGCTGCTGATCGCCGTGAACATCATGGTCTTCCTGCACGAAGCCTGGCTCGACCCGTATGCCTTCAATCATTTCACGAGGGAATATAGCCTGCGGCCGGCATATTTCCACCCGGAGAACCTCCTCACCCACATGTTTCTGCACGCGAGCTGGATTCATGTGTTGGGCAACATGCTGTTCCTCTGGGTGTTCGGCGACAACGTGGAGGATATTCTCGGGCACGTCAAATACCTCGTGTTTTACCTGTTGTGCGGCGTCACCGCGGGGCTGGCGCAAGTGGCCATCGATCCCTATTCCCGCGTTCCGATGGTGGGCGCGAGCGGCGCCATCGCCGGCGTGATGGGCGCCTACCTGGTGAAGTTCCCGCGCTCGGAAGTGAAGCTGTTCGCCTGGTTCATCCTCATCTTCACCTTCGATGTGCCTGCGTGGATCATGCTGATCTACTGGTTCGGCATGCAACTTCTGGGGGGCTACGGCAGCCTGGGCGAGACGTCGCAAGGGGGCACGGCGTTCTTCGCGCACATCGGCGGATTCGTCATGGGAATTGTTCTTATATTTATGATGGGCACGCGCCAGCGCTATTGGCGCCGCGAGGACCTGTCCTGGTGAAGCCGCTCGTCACCCTTTATACTCGCGCCGGCTGCTGCCTCTGCGACGAAGCCAAACGCGTGCTCGCCGATGCCCGCCGCCGCGCCGATTTCGACTACCAGGAGTTCGACATCGATGGCGATCCGGAACTGCGCTCCCGCTACAATGACGAAGTGCCGGTAATCGCCATCAACCAGGTGAAAGCCTTCAAATACAAAGTGACTCGCGACGAATTCCTCAAGAAGCTGGCGGCGCGCGCATGAGCCTCGACGTTCTGGCTATCGCCGCCCACCCCGACGACGTGGAGCAGACCTGCGGCGGCACCCTCATCCGCATGGCGGAAGCCGGCTACCGCACCGGTGTGCTCGATTTAACCGCGGGCGATATGGGGACGCGCGGCTCGCCGGAAATCCGCGTGGCGGAAAGCGAGATCGCGGCGAAGCATATGCTGCTCGCATGGCGCGGCAATCTGCATTTCCCGGATGCGCGCCTGGAGAACACGCTCACCGCGCGTCTCACCCTCGCCGTGAAGATCCGCGAACTGCGTCCGCGCGTGGTCATCCTGCCCTACTGGCAGGCGCGCCATCCGGACCATTACCGCTGCGGCGAAATGGGCTTCGAGGCGTGCTTCCTGGCGGGATTGAAGAAGATCGACGAATACAGCGAGCCCCATCGCCCGCAGAAAATCCTCTACGCCAGCCTGTATGCCGACGTGAAGCCCTCATTCATCGTCGATATCAGCGCGCAATTCGAACGGCGCATGACGGCGCTGTTGAGCTACGTCTCGCAATATGGGGCAGTGGACGAGGGCGAGATGCTGTTCCCCGACGAAGCCGAGATCCGCGAGCGATTGGGGGCCATTGCGCGATTTTATGGCAATCAGATCGGCGTGAAATACGGGGAACCCTACGTGGTGAAAGAGGCGATCCGCATCGACGATATCGTGGCGATGCCGGTGCGGTCGATCTAAAAGCGCATTTCACGCAGCCCGAGCGCGATCGCCCGGCGCGGTGCCACGCAGGTTTCCTGCAAAGCCAGGGCGCCAGGAGGCATGGCAACGTCTCGCCTTACTCCGCTACGTTTAGCGAATTCCGCGGACAGCCTTAGTCTTACCCTTGCTTGCTCTGTGGCTCTGCGGGAAACCTATCTCTTTAAATGCAGCAGTTCCCCATTGGCGTGCGCGACGATCGCCTCGCTGGTCATTCCCAGGAAAAGCCCGTGCTCCATCACCCCCACCATGGAATCCAGGCGCTCCTGGAGCCAACGGGCGGATTCCAGCGCCTGAAACCGGCAATCCAGGATGATATGGCCGCCGTCGGTGATGAAGGGTTTCCCGTCCGGGGTCGTCCGCTCGGCGCACTGCGCTCCCAGAGCGCCGATCCGCCGCGCCGTCGATTGCCAGCCGAAAGGCGCCACTTCCACCGGAATGGGACGAGAGTTTTCCCCGATGCGGTCCACCAGTTTGTCGTCGCCGGCCACAATCACCAGCCGCTTGCTGACGGTGGCCACCAGTTTTTCGCGAAGTAAAGCGCCTCCGAGGCCTTTCACCAGGTTGAGCGACCCGCGCTCGATCTCG
>Ga0335072_10004356_pt1 | contig 21074 bp, 19 predicted proteins | sample Lox_Sample_21_FD_206725 | JGI IMG/M metagenome (GOLD analysis project Ga0335072, IMG submission 206725) | Soil microbial communities from Loxahatchee National Wildlife Refuge, Florida, United States - Lox_Sample_2.1 | ecosystem: Environmental > Terrestrial > Soil > Wetlands | place: USA...
TGCCGCCGCGAAGAACTAAGGCGATCGCTGAGAGCTTCGACTTCGTATAGATACTCGCGCAGGATGAGACCGCGAGCGGTGGCTAGTGCATCGCCAATACATTCTGGTTTGACTAGCGGATTTCCATCGCGATCGCCGCCGATCCATGAACCGAAGTGGACGACATTTGGCAGAGCCGACGGGTCGAGTTCAATGCCGTAGACTTCCCGGAAAGATTCGGCGATCTCAGAGTAAATTCTCGGAAGAGCATCAAGCAGCGAGAGCCGGAAGTAGCGCAGACCCATGCGAATTTCATCGCTGACCGTCGGTTTGGCCAGACGCACCTCATCGCTCTGCCAAAGCGAAGCGACCTCGGCCCGGATTTTCAATTCCGCGTCTTCCGCCTCTTCGGCTGCAAGCGGAAGGCGATCGAGCTTTTCCAGTTGCTCGGCGATGCGGCGCCGCTTCACCAGAACCGTTTGCCGAGCGACTTCGGTAGGATGGGCGGTGAAGACCGGAGTGATCGAAATTGCGCTGAGCGCAGCCAGTGCCGCGTCAGCCGAGATGCCAGCTTCTTTCATGCGCGCGAGCGTTCCGCGAAACGAACCGGGCAGAGGACGATGATCGCGATCGAGTTTTCCGGCGCGTCGACGCCGCTTGCGATGGTTGGTCTCAGCCAGATTGGTCAGCTCGAAATAAATGGCGAATGCTTTCGTGACCTGATAGGCGCGGGTCAGATCCATGCCGGAGATCATTTGCTGGGCCTTCAGCATCAGTTCACGATCGGAACTCTCGTCCGCCGTGTGGCGCGTGGTTTCCCGATGTTCGATCATCAACCGGCGCAACTGCTCAACGGATTCGAATAATTCCTGCCCCGCCTGCTCGGCTAACACATTGCCAAGCACTGCCCCGAGCGAGCGAACGTCGCGCCGCAGAGGATTGTCTTTCGCCGGTTCGTCGGAACCCGCCGTCAGTTCGGATAGGCGTGCCGCCTGATCATCGGGGTTCCAGAGCGGTTTTTGCGAGCGAGCCATTTCGATTGTTGAGAGTAAATCAGAATAACTGACAGCGCGGATATGTGACGAAAAATGGATTTCAGGCGGGCGTGTCAGTCTAGGCCGGAAGTCGTCTTTTGCATCTTCGCGGCATTTTCACGGACTTTCCGGTCGAAAAGCTGATCCTCGCGAAGATCGCGAAGTTTTCGCAAAGGCGACAAAGGAAATCTGGCGCGAATCGGGCAGTATCCGCGAGTTGGAAGCAGGGAGCCAGTCGCCTGCCGGGATATCTGGGACGATACCGCTACTTCGGAGCTTCGAAGCGATAACCGATGCCGCGCAGGGTTTTCAGATAGCGGGGATGGCGCGGGTCAAGTTCGATTTTCTCGCGCAAGCGCCGGATATAGACATCAATCGAGCGCGGCGTCACGAACGGGGTTTCTTTCCAGACGGCATCGAGAAGTTGATCGCGGGTCAAAACTCGCCCGCGGTGCGAGGCCAGATATTCCAGCAGGCGGAACTCTCGAGTTGTGGTCGTTACCTGAGTTCCGGCGACGTGAACGGTCATGGAAGAGACATCGATTTCCAAGTCGCCGAATCGCAGGACTTCCGCAGGCGACGGACCCTGTCCGACGGCACGCAACACATTCCGAACGCGTGCCACCAATTCACGCGGGCTGAAAGGCTTGGTGATGTAGTCATCGCCGCCGAGTTCCAGACCTTTCACCCGATCGGCTTCCGCAGTCTTGGCGGTAAGAAAAATGATAGGAATGGCGGACAAAGACGACGTCTGGCGGATTTGCCGGCAGAGCTCGAAACCGTCGCTGCCCGGCAGCATGATATCGAGCAAAATGACCGCAGGCTGATCCCGAACGGCCTCGCGCAATACTGAAGCGCCGCTCAGAAAACTGTGAACTTCGAATCCAGCGGCCTTTAAGTTGTGCGCGATCAGACGGGCAATGTCAGCATCATCTTCCACGACGAAGATCCGCGGACGAGGGAGAGCTACCTGGGATGCGCTACCCGCTTGGTCGGGGGATTCAGCCGGAAATTCCATCGTCGCTTCAAAGTCCCCCGCGAGCCACACCGTGGGACGAAATGACTGCTACAGGCAAAATGTAGGGGCAAGATGTTGCGCGAATGTTTCGGGCCTGTTAACGGACGGTGAATTCTCTGAGGTCAGTCGGCTTTTTTCTTGGTGGCGTGGCGCAGGCTGCGCCCCTCGATCAGCCCATAGAGTTCTTCGGCGAGATTGGTGGCGTGATCACCGGCGCGCTCGAGCGCCTGGGCCATCAACAGCACCTCAAATTCTGACGGGCCTTCGGGGACACTCTGCGCCAGGTGTTTTTGGAACAAGGCGTGGCAAATACGATCGATGTCTTTGTCCATTTGCAAAACTTTGCGGGCGGAGTCGAGGTTGAGTGTCGAAAACCCCGTATGGATCAGGTCAAGCATTTCCCGCAGAATAGCCGACATTTCCACCAACTGCCGAATATCGGAGGGAGGAATTCTCTCCGTCCTACTCTGCACGCGCATGGCGACGCTCATGACGAGGTCGCCGATCCGCTCAAGATCGGTGGTGCATTTCAAATTTGAGAGCAACTGCCGCGCGCGACTCTCATTCACGCGCGTGATCGCAACGGGCAGGCGTTCGTCGATCTGGCGCTCGATAATGTCGAGTTCCTTCTCGCAGTCTTTGATCGCGAGAAACGCCATGCGCGAAGAATTCGTGAGAAGATCGCGCACGTTGAAGGCGGCATCGCGCGCGATCAGGAAACCTTTCATCGCAAGCCGGCTCAAGTCCTCGAGTTCATCGGAGGCTACATTGAACGGCTTAATTTTCGCCGCGGGAGCGCTTTTCGCATGCGGTGGGTGCGGCGAGCGTTCTGAGGCTGAGCGACGGGGCATGGAACGGGAGAATTTCGATTATGGCAACGCAGTCGGCGGCGGTGCAAGCCTGCGAGCCAAGCTCCTGAATATATTCTGCAATTGTGAAAGGATGTTTACAATTGCAGAAAGAAAAACCTGGCGAATCACATTGAGATATCTCACGAAGTGAGGTGCTGGCAGTGAACGCAACGGATTATCTGCGGCAGTTCGCCTACGATGCATGGGCCAATCAGGAGGTTCTAAGGGCGATCCAGTCTTCAGGACCTGACGAGCGCTCACTCGCGCTCTTGGCGCATATTCTCTCGGCTGAGCGTTTGTGGCTGGAACGCTTGCAGCAGGTTCCGCAGAGTTCTCCCGTATGGCCGAATTCGACGCTGGATCATTGCAGCGCGCAGGTCGAAGATATGGGCCGGCGCTGGCGCGAATACCTCGGTCAGCTTTCGCAATCCGATGTCACCCGGACCATCGCTTACAAAAACAGCAAAGGCGAGCTGTGGACGAGCGTGGTCGGCGACGTTTTGACTCACGTCATTCTGCATTCCGCGTATCATCGAGGCCAGATCGCCAGCCACATGCGGGCGAGCGGAAAGGTCCCGGCTCACACGGATTTCATTCACGCCGTGCGGCAGGGATTTGTGAACTAGCGCGCCGGAAGGAAGCAATATGCAAGGCGCAAAACTCTATATTTTCACTGCACTGCAACTCATCGCTGTGATTCTTTTTGTCTGGGTGCTCGCCAGACTAAGAACTCCGTGGAATGCGCAGCGCTATGCCGGAACCGTGCTCGTGATTCTGGGAATTACGTTCATTTTGATTGCCCGGTATCAGCTGGGTAAATCGTTTTCGATCACTCCCCAGGCCCACAAACTGGTGACGACGGGAATTTATTCCAAAATTCGCAATCCGATCTACGTCTTTGGAACCGTGCTTTTCGCTGGGTTGATCTTGATCCTGCAGAGGCCCTTGCTCTGGGTTTTGCTGGGCGTTGTGATCGTGGCGCAAATGCTTCGCGCACGAAAAGAAGCCGCTGTACTCGAATCTGCCTTCGGCGATGCCTATCGCGAATATCGCCGCAAGACGTGGTTCTAAGTTTCACCCAGACACTGAGACACAGAGCCGAACGGGAAATACCACTGACGCGGCCACTTTGTGAGCTAAGAGTTCCCTCCGTGTCTCTGCGTGGAAAAATACGGGCGACTCCGACTGTGACGCTTTGCCGTCCCGACCGGTGAAGACGTAAGATTCTTTGGAAATGAGAAAATTTGCTGCCTCCCTTTTTCTGCCTGTTCTGTGCGCGGTCGTCTGTTCCGCTTCCGGGGATCTGCAATCGAAAATTCCTCCCATCCCCGCCGCCGTCACCGACAATGCCGTGGTCACGCTGCGCAACGGTCTTGACGTTTACTCGATCATGGGCATTGGACCGAAGAGAACGTGGGATGACGTGACCAGCAAGGTCTGGATTCTGCATATCCCATCGGGCAAGTGGATGGCCGGCCGCCCCGTTCCCGGAGTGGCTGGCCGCTTGGGTGCGTCGGCGGCGAGCGCCAAAGACAAGATCTATCTTTTTGGCGGATTCACCATCGACGGCCAGGGAAACCAATTCACCGTTCCCGACGTGAACATGTTTTTCCCGAAAGATCAGCGCTGGTATCGCGGCGCTGATATGCCCATCGGTGTCGACGACTCGGTGATCGGCCTGAATCACGACCGCTTCGTATACCTCATCGGCGGGCGCTCAAAGGACGGGCCCATCAATAATGTGCAGGTGTACGATTCCCAAACCAACAAATGGAAAGAGGCAACGCCGTTTCCTGGAACTCCCGTCTATGGGCACGCCGGCGGCTTGGCAGAGGATACGATCGTCGTCATCGATGGTGCCAAGAAAAACACCGGTGGTAGCGATCCGGCTTACGTGCCCTCCGATGAGTGCTGGATGGGCAAGATCGATAAGAAAGATCCCTACACGATCACCTGGAGCAAGCTTCCGCCGCATCCCGGACCGGCGCGGTTCGGCATCGTCGCGGGCGCGCGCGAAAAGGACCGCAGGATTCTGTTTTCCGGCGGCTCGCCGACAATCCACAACTACCGGGGACTCGATGCGGCCGGGAAGCCGGTCGAATTCACTCCCGTGACGTTTGCTTACAATGTGCGCACAAACCAGTGGGAAATGCTGAACGACGAAACCAAAGACGCCCACAGCGACAGCCGCGGCATCGTCTCGACGCCGATCGGGCCGCTGGTTGTGGGCGGATTGGGCCGGGACAACAGCGTGAGCTCGCGAGTGCTCATCGTACCGAAATACTGACGTTGATGCTTTTGCGAATGGGCTGGAAGAATTGCGCCTGCAAAACCTCAGTTCCTTGCTAGCCTCGGGGGCGCTCGGACACACAATTCAGATTTTTCCGCTTATTGACGGATCCGGGGATAAGCCTTCAAGCGCCCGGCTCCCGCCGTCTGGGGTAACGGCTTGTGGGGTTCTGTGGGTGGAGCCGGGCGATCCTATGACTAGAAGGCCTAGTTCAATTGTGCTTATTTAAGTCCCTGAGACCTGTGATTTCTGTGACGCACGTCACAGTTGCGCGTGATTGCGATCAACACTAAATCGAGATCGCTCCGGCCGGATGGCCCCGGTTTTTGATCCCGCCGGCACGACGTGGGCCGAGAATTAGGGATACGTCCGCACTTGGCACAAGGAATACAAAAAGGCGGAGCGCCTCCGCTCCGCCAGTTTGCCCAGCGATCTGAATTACGCAGCCTGTCTCACTTTCTTCATGCGTTCTTCCATTTCCTTAGGCGAGACGTCTTCCACGTGCGTGGCCACGCACCAGATGTGACCGAATGGATCCTGCAGGAATCCATTGCGGTCTCCATAAAACTGGTTCTCGATCGGCTTCAGGACCTTGCCTCCTTCCGCCTTGGCACGCTCCACCACTTGGTCAACATCGGGGAGATAGACATATAAGCTCACCGGGGTGGCTCCAAGAGTGGTTGCACTGGTGTGCCCTTGGCCCATGGTCGGATTCTCATCTGCCAACATGAGGCGGGAATCACCAATTTTCAGCTCGGCGTGTCCTACTTTGCCATCCGGGCCATTCATGCGAACCAGTTCGGTCGCGCCGAACACTTTCTTGTAATAGTCGATCGCGTGGGCTGCGCCTTTGATGATCAGGTATGGGGTAACGGTGTGATAGTCCTTGGGAATGTACGAGACTTTGCTCATGATTCTTCTCCTAGAATGTTGGCTAAATGGTTGGTTGTTTGCGGCGCCAAGCAGAGCGGAGACGTACCGGCAAGCTTTTCTTTATGAGAACACAATTGCTATCCACGTTCAATAGTCGAGGGCTGACGGATCGATGCCGCGACCCGGAAGGCGATCGATAGCCGCACACCTTTGGGTGTGATTGGGATCACGGCATGGCCTTTGTAGCAATCCCTAGACTGGTTTTGGAGCGAGCCGGAAGCGCTCACTTCCCCTGGAGACCGATTCATCATGGCTTATGTAATTACCGATACTTGCATCAAAGACTCCCTTTGCGTTGAGGTTTGCCCCACCGACTGTATCCATCCCAAACAGGACGAACCGGATTTCGATGCGGCCGCGCAGATATACGTGGATCCCGAAGGTTGCATCGATTGCGGCGCTTGCGTGCCCGTCTGCACTTCCGATTCGATCCACGCGCCGGACGATTTGCCCGAGGACAAGAAAGAGTTCGTCGAGAAGAACGCGGCATTCTTCAAGAAATAATTGGTCGTCGAGAGAGCCGAGGCCGCACGTCTCCGCTCCACAATGCCGGGCGTAAGAGAGGCCAACCAGCCCTCCGCCCGGCGTTCGTGTTTCCTTCTCCGTGCGGCCCAGCCTTGACTCCCGATTTACAATGCTCTCGCTGTAGCGGAAGCGGCTGAATCCTTCCCAGCAGGCCGCTCGATTGGGGAAGCAATGGTCAGACGTCTGACCAGGCTTGCCAGCATCTTGGGGTTGTTCCTTCTGGCATACGGAATCGTCTGGCTGGCGATCTGGAACCCGGGAGCTCAGTCCGATCTGGACTCGCTGCCATTGGAACTCGGTTCACCATCCCAAGCCAGGCTAATGATCGTTGGAGGCGTGCTTCTATTGCTAGCCGCCAGCATCACTCGGCTGATGGTCAAGGTGGCTTCGAGAAAAGGCTCAGTCAGAGTTCCGAAGCCCTAGCCGGGTCAATCCCTCGCTTCGCGTTGACTTTTCGCCACAACGCCTTCTATCGTTCGCGGAATGAATATCGTCAAAGCCACGCGCCAGTTTGAAGACTGGCTGGGGCAACGCACCACCATCGTCAAAAAAGATCTCCTTCTGAAACACCGCAATATGAAGGCCGCGGAGTTTCCCTTTTTTCGCGCCACTTATTACCGATGGGCGCAACTCTGGCCGAAAATCTGTCCAGAACTCGCGAAGGGTCCACATGTACTCGCTGTGGGAGACCTCCACGTGGAGAACTTTGGAACCTGGCGCGACATCGAAGGACGCCTCATCTGGGGCGTCAACGATTTCGACGAAGCGCATCCCATTGCGTATTCGAACGATCTGGTGCGGCTAGCCGCCAGCGCACAGTTAGCCTGCGAAGCTGGACATCTTCAGCTCAAAGGCAAAGACATTGGCGGCGCGATTCTTGACGGCTATCGCAATGCCTTGCGGGAGGAGGGCCAGCCCTTTGTCCTGGGCGAGCGCCACGATTGGCTGCGTCAAGTCGCGGAGAGCGAACTGCGCGATCCCGTGCATTTCTGGGCAAAAATGGATTCGTTCCAGAAAGTGAAGCAGTCGGCGCCCGTGAGCGCGATCGACGCGATCGAACATCTGATGCCCGCGCCCAATTTGAAATATACGCTTCTGCATCGTGTCGCCGGGCTGGGATCGCTGGGGCACGAACGCTACGTTGCTGTGGCTGACTGGCATGGTGGGCGCATCGCGCGCGAAGCCAAAGCGCTGGTTTCGTCGGCTTCTTATTGGGCCGACGGCAATGAAGGCGTACCGGAAGTTCTGTATCAAACCATTGTGAATCGGGCGGTTCGCTGTCCCGATCCCTTTGTCCAGCTTCGCGGCCACTGGATCGTGCGCCGCTTGAGTCCGCATTGCTCGCGCATCGAGATCGCGGACATCAAGACCGAAGGCCAGGAGCTCAAACTGCTGGCGGTGATGGGATGGGAAACGGCGAATATTCATCTGGGGACGAAGAATGCGCGGAAAGCGATCCTGCGTGATTTGGAACGGAAAAAAGCCAAGTGGCTGCTTGAGGCCACCGAAGGAATGCTGCGAGCGGTGAACGAAGACTGGAAGACGTGGAAGAAAGATGGCTACCAATAAGAATCGGGCCGCATGGAACAGCGCTGGTTGGTTTTAGGCTATGTCGCTGCGCATCGCCGAGGAGCTCACATGGACCGTGCCTGCAGGGCGCCGTAACGGAACCAGCGCCACGCCGCGGTCGTGATCATAGACCAGGCTGTAGCGTGCGGCACACTCGTCGCACAGCCAAAAATGTTCAACCTGCCTCTGCTTTTGCCGCGCGCGAACGAACGGCGGTCCGGAGGATTCTCCCGGCTTGGCGACGCGGTCCGTTTCCACCAGAAACAGTTTACCCTCCCGCAGCCGGAGGAAAGGTTTTGAGCATTGCACATTTGCACATCGACTGAGCATATCTCACCACTTGCGCGCGCCAAAATGAAAGGCGGGGAAAGCGTAATGGCATGCATGTCGCTTGCCAGATCTGGAGTGGAGGCGTTCTGGTGCGCGATTCATCCCAGAACAGTAATTCTCTCGCGATTGCTTCGCAGATTGATGACGGCTAATCGGCGGCAGGTGCCGATTGGCCATCTCCGATTGCCGCAATCCATCGACGCCGCTTAAGATTCAATACTCAAGCGCAGGCAATGATTCTGTCCAGCAACTTATTTCGATTTTGCTGATGCGGAAAACGGATCGAATTTTGAAGTAGGAGAAAATTATCGGGCTAAATCTCGCATGAGGTTGCGAGTTTTTCCGTAGCATTTTGCAACACAAAGACGCGAACGTGCGCGGGTTCACATTACCGGATCACCAGCATGAGATTTCAGTCAGAAAGGGAATCAGTCCAGTTGCGCGACGGTTGCAGTTTGATTCGAGCAGCCTCTGTACCCGGACTGCGAGTGCTCGCGTGGCGTGGGAATCAGCTCTATGCCGCGCGCGGATACGAATTGCTGGTTGGGCGGATCGAGAATCCGTCATTCCTGAAATGGGATCCCATTGCGGAATTTCGTCCCGAATTGAAACGGCGTCTCACGGTCTCAAACCGCATCGCGGCTCGCCTGTTGCGCGATGGATTCCACGCTCTAGCCGTGCTTCCGACAGGAGGTCTGGTCGCTGCCGTGGCGCGAGCGATCATCACGCTGAGGCCGGGCGAGCGCGAATTTTCCGTGACGCATCGCATCGCGCGCGGCACGCGCCCCCTGCACATCACAGTGGCGCCGAATGGCATGATTTTCTGGGGCGAATATTTCGACAACGCAGCTCGCGACGAGGTGCACATATACGGTTCGCTCGACGGAGAGAAATGGAATGTGACCTATACGTTTCCGAAAGGGGAGATCCGCCACGTTCACAACATCGTGTATGACGGCTGGGACGACTGCTTATGGATTCTCACGGGCGATTACGGCGATGAGTGCCGGATTCTTCGCGCCGACTGCAATTTCAGCCAGGTCGAGACGGTGATGCAGGGCAATCAACAGGCGCGCGCGGTGGCGCTGGTTCCAATGCAGGACGGGCTCTATTTTGCCTCGGACACGCCGCTCGAGACGAATTTCATTTACCGTCTGGATCGCGGCGGAAATCTTTCACGTCTGGCGAAAATCAGCGGCTCCTCGATTTACGGCTGCCACGTCGGCGAGCACGTTTTCTTTTCGACCATGATCGAGCCGAGCAAAGCAAACCCTGATCGGCACGTGCGGATTTACGGTGGTCAGACAGGATCCGAGCTATGGGGGCCGCTGCTTGCATGGGAGAAAGACTCCTGGCCGATGGGACTGTTTCAATACGGCAATGCCTTTCTGCCTGACGGGAACAATACGACAGAGTATCTTGCGCTTACGACGGTTGCGGTCAAATCGGAGGATCAAGTCACATCGATTTACCGGGTCGGGGTGTAAGACCGTACTATTGACTTCTTTCTCTGGAAAGCTGACTTGCCCAGTCTGGCCTACTACCGCCGTATCTTCAGCGCCTATCTGGGCGCCGGGAACAGCCATCTAACGTTCTGGCATGAGACCCCGGCGGAAAATCCGAGAGCCACTCCGAATGAACTTGGCGAATACTACATGCTGTTCGCCGAGAAGGCGGACTATCCGGGGCCGTACGACACGGCTGGAGTTCCGCAGCTCGATTATCATGGCAAAATTGGACGGCAATACAATCCCATTGCCATCGCGCAATACGGTCTGGGCAATTACAACTTATTCCGGCAGAGGGGCGCGGCCGAGAGGCGCGGGGAATTTTTTTTGGCTGCGGACTGGCTGGTTTCCCATCTGCAGCCGAATGCGCACGGCCTTTCGGTCTGGAATCATCACTTCGATTGGGAGTATCGCGACACGCTGAAGGCGCCGTGGTATTCAGGACTGGCGCAAGGGCAGGGAATCTCGGTGCTGGTGCGCGCGTATAAGGAATCTGGAGAGTCGAAGTATCTGGATGCGGCGCAGCGTGCGCTCGCCAGTTTTTTCAAGCCGACTTCATCCGGAGGCATTGCCTTCACCGATGACCGCGGCGACCTCTGGTTCGAGGAGTACATCGTGTCGCCGCCAACGCATATTCTGAACGGCTTCTTGTGGGCGGCGTGGGGCGTGCACGATTTTTTTCTCGCGACGAAAGATCAGGCTGCACAAGATCTTTTCTCGCGCGCCGTTCAGACCCTGCTTCATAATCTCGACCGCTACGATCTGGGATTCTGGTCGCTCTACGAACAATCGGGTACGCGCCTGCCGATGGTGGCCAGCCCGTTTTACCATCGTCTGCACATCGTGCAGCTGCGAGTCATGCATCGTCTGACCGGAGAAGCTAAGTTTGCCCGCGTCGCCGACCGTTGGGAGGGATACACGCGGAGCCGCGCTAAACGTGCACGTGCGCTCTGCTACAAGAGCGCGTTCAAGCTCTGCTACTACTAAGGCTGCTTCGGGCAAGTTTTGCGCAGTCGCCACCTTAGACGAAGTGAGCTTCCGAGCCCTGAACAGGACGCGGCCAGCAGTCCCGATCTCTTCTCGACGTTGTGCAGTTTCAGATTTCGCAAAACAATATAGAACGACACAGAAGTCGGGCATTCGGACCGCTATTAAGAAATCAAGCCGCCGGTCACTTCTAAGCATAGGCACGCGAAAGTTGCGTTTATAAGCCGATCGCGTTCATCTGCAGTTTTTGATATCCCTTTTCCCGCGCCCACAAGTCCAGGGGCAAGGCGGCCAGTTCATCCACGACAGGAACGGCGAGTCCGGTCTTGGTCAGGTCCACACTTTTGAGATACATGTGGCAGGTTTCACAGATGTCGACCCGAACGTGGGGGATCTCCGGAGCCGAATAGAACGCCATCTGGGGTTCTCTCTGTTCGCCACACGCCGGGCAGTAAATTCGGCGAAACGTCCACTCATGCGCGCAGAGCATGCAGATGAGGGACTTCTTCGCTCCATCGCCCTCTGGGCGCAACACACCGACAATCGGATTGCTCCCGCACACGGGACATCTTCTGGGACTTTCGTCGGAGAGCACCCGGCGCCGCGTGGCCAAATATTCGGCCAAAGGCTGAAGGAAAAGCCATGCCAGGCCTCGCTCAGCCACGGCAATATCTTTCGTTTCCTCGCTGTCGCGAATGGCTGCGGCTGAGGGCCATATTTTTTCGAGCAGAGCCGATGATGACGAGGAGTTCCGGCGCAAGATTTCATCTGCGGCTTGTCCCAGCGCAGATGGAGCGATTGCTCGCACGTTCCTAAGAAACTCAGAAAAACTGGGCTGCAGCGCGGAGGAAGTCAGCTCGCCCCAAATGGAATCGCTCATGGAGATGAACTGAGCCGGTGATCGCTCAATGTCCGAATAGATCTTCTGCTGAAGCAGCGCAGCTTGAGCATAGAATCGTAGGGCTTCGGCGGCGAATGGGTAAACGGAAGTCAGTTCGGTTGCCCGGCGAATGCGGGTATCCCAGGCGCTTTTCATTTCGCCGGAGAGGACTCCGGTCCGGCAGGCTTGCCAGCGGGACCTGCATCCCGCAGTACTTGTTGAAACCAGCTGTGGTGATGGTGGTCGGCCCATGCCTGGGAAACATCGCCGCGAATAACCGAGCCAAACGCGCCGCGCTCCATGGCAGTCCCCATGTAGACGTGAATGATAAACAGCGCGATTGTGAACAGCGCGGCGACGGGATGGAGAAATACCGAGATCAATCGCAAAATGCGCAGGTTCCAGGGAATGTATTGCGGAAACCAAAGAATCAGACCCGTAAGAAGCAGCACGATTCCGCTCCAGAAAAATCCCCAGAACAAGAACTTCTGACCGGGATTGAAACGGTCGGCCGGCGGCATCTTGTCATCTTCATTGCGAATGTAATACCGGATCGCGGCCCACCATTTCTTGTCGGCGGGCGTCTCCCTCATCTGCTTTGCCCACATGCCGTACATCAACAGCACTGCGATGGTGAACACCACGCCAAACCAGGGATGCAGTTCCCGGGCCACGGTGCCGCCGCCCAGAATGATCGCCAACCAGAACAGCCAGGGGCTCCAAAACGCCAAACCGCTCAGCAGCGCGTAAATGTAAGAAGCCGCCGCCGTCCAGTGAATCAGCCGCTCATGGAACGAGTAGCGCAGCACGCGGCCGTTGGCGAGTAGGTATTTGTTTCGCATTCTCTTACGCACCTCGAATGCTGTTGCTCAGCGATGACCTGACGAACCCCTGCCGACGCGAAAGGTACGGAAGAAACCAGCGCCCTACAGATTTCGCGTTCCTTCGTGTCCTGGGCGGTTCGTTGAATTTACGACACCCTGTTTTTCGTCTTCCTTAACGATCTTGGGACCGAACTTCAGGTAGTGAACGAATACGCCAACGGCTCCGAAAACTATGCCCAGGTTGCCAATCCACTTGAGTGGAGACTTCCACAAGCGAACGAAGAGCGGCACGTGTGGATCCTTGGGCAACCCGCCGTAAGCTTCGGGATTGGTGGCATCGTGCAGAACATAGATCACGTGCGTGCCGCCCACGCCGGATGGGTCGTAAACTCCCGCCTTGCGATATCCGGAATTTTCCCGAAGCTGCTGCGCCCGCGATTCCGCGAGCACCGTCATTTCCGCCTTCGTGCCGAAGTGCAGGCATCCCGTGGGACAACTCTTGATGCAAGCCGGCTCCAGACCGACGGAAACACGATCGTTGCAGAGCGTGCACTTGAATACTTTTCGCGCTTTAGGACTGAACTTCGGAATGTTAAACGGACATCCCGTCATGCAGTACCCGCAACCGATGCAATTCGCTTCCTGAAAATCGACAATCCCGTTGGCATATTGCACGATGGCCGCATCCGCGGGACAAGCCGCCAGACAACCAGGATCGGCGCAGTGCATGCACTGATCCTTGCGCATCAGCAGCATCAGGTTGCCGTTTTCGTCTTCGTGCTCGTTGAACTTGATCAGGTTCCAGTAATTCCAGGCCGTTTCCGGCATGGTCTGGTAGGTGTTGTCGAAACTGGTCTGCGTGAACGTGTATCCATTCCACTCCAGGCAGGCCACCTCGCAAGCTTTGCAGCCAATGCAGGTGGAGGTGTCCACCAATTTGCAGACTGTGAATTCGCGGTCGAGTCCGGCGCCGGGTACGCTCCCCGCGTGTCCGGAGATTCCGACGATTTCAGTGGCTGCCTGGCTCATTCCGCGCTCCTATACCTTTTCGACCTTCACCAGAAAACCCTTGCTTTCCGGGGTATGCGCATTCGGATCCGTCACCGTCGGCGTTAGCAGGTTTGCCGGCGTACGCGCGTCTCTTCCTTCATCTTCAACAATGCCGCGGAAGCCTTGATGGATCGGCAATCCGATCTGATACACCTTCTTGCCGTCAATCGTCATCGGTTTGAGCCGCCGGGTTACGAAGGCCTTCGCGATGTAGGTTCCCCGTGCGCTGATCACTTTGATCTTGTCCGTTCCCTGAATGCCTTTCTCCTGCGCCAATTCCACCGGGATCTCCACGAATGGCTCCGGGACGAGCTGCACATTCATGGGATTATTTTTCGTCCAGTAGTGGTAGTGCTCGGTCAGCCGATACGTCGTGCAGACGATGCTGTATTCCTCGGGCGCGCCGAACTTGTCGTAGGGTGTCTTGAATTTTTTCACTAAAGGATTGGTCGATTGCGCGGGGTGGAACGGATTCTTGATCGGACTTTCTACGGGCTCGTAGTGCTCCGGGAATGGTCCGTCGGCGAGAACTCCGATGGGCGCGAATAAGCGCCCGACGCCTTCCGGATTCATGATGAACGGTCCCATGTGATCTTTGGGATGGGAATCGGGCTTGAAATCCGGCACGTCATTGCCAGACCATGTCTGCGCCGCTTCGTTCCACCAGACCTGCTTTCGCTCGGGGTCCCAGGGTTTTCCATTGGGATCGCAGGAAGCGCGATTGTACAGAACGCGCCGATTTGCCGGCCACGACCACGCCCAGTTCTGATAAATGCCCAGGCCGGACGGATCATCGGTGCCGCGCCGCTGAATTTGCGGACCAGCCTCGGTCCACATGCCGGAATAGATCCAGTTACCGCACATCGTGGTGCCGTCGTCTTTCAACCACGCAAATCCCGGCAACTGTTGTCCCGCCTTGATCACCTGGCCAGTTTTTTCATCTTTCAGTTCGGCTAGCGCTTTGCCATTCAGGTCCATCGCTACCTGTGACAGAGCCGGGTGCTCGGCGTCGGCATAGTTCCAGGTCAGATTCAAAATGGGGTCGGGGAATTTTCCGCCTTCTTTTTTGTAGAGATCGCGGACCCGGAGAAAAATCTGCGCCACAATGTCCTGATCGAGCCGCGCTTCGCCGGGAGGCGGGACGGCTGCATACTTCCAGGTCACCCAACGGGCCGAATTGGTCATGCTGCCGTCTTTTTCGGCAAAGCCGGCGCAGGGCAGACGGTATACCGTTGTGTTGATCGTTTTCTGTTCTTCTGCGGTGATGCCGGGGGCGCGCCAGAATTCGCTCGTCTCGTCGGGATAGATTTCGCCCACGACCAGCCAATCGGCTTTCTTCAGCGCATTGATGTTCTTGTTCGTATCCGGTCCGATCATCACGCCGTTCATGCCGAACGCCATCATGCCCTTGACCTTGCCGTTGTACATGTCGTCCCAGATGTGGGTCCACGAATAGTCGCGATCAACTTTGGGCAAGTAATCGAAAGCAAATTGGTTTTCTTTGGTGGCTGAAGGTCCATACAGCGATTTCAGGAACGAAACCATGAACTTGGGCGTGTTTGACCAATAATTCATCGATGCCCACGGGTTTGGCTTCGATGCGCTCGGGGTAGTCCGCTTCAGAAATGCCGCGAGATCGGTATCGGCGGGAATCGGAGCTTTCAGGTAACCCGGCAGGCTGTCGTAGAGCCCAGCCATATCAGTTGCGCCTTGAATATTCGAGTGTCCGCGCAGTGCATTCACGCCGCCGCCGGCGCGTCCGACATTTCCGAGCAACAGTTGCAGCATGGCGGCCGTGCGGATAATTTGCGTGCCGAAGGTGTGCTGCGTCCATCCGACGGCGTAAATAATCGTGGCGACTTTCTTCATGTCGCCGTCTTTACGCACGGAGGTGAAGAGATCAGCGGCCTTGAGATACTGCTCTTTGGGAATGCCTGTGATTCGCTCCACCGTTTCCGGCGTGTAACGCGAATACTGGCGCTGCAGCAGTTGAAAGACGCAGCGTGGATGCTGCAGACTCAAGTCGTAGGCGACGTTGGGGGGAAGCATCGGCGGTGTCTGACTTCCCGCTGCAGATGGATGTCCGCCCGAGGCAGCCGCGTCGCTCTTGCCGCTGAGATCGCCGCCTTCCTGATAATTCCACGTTGACTTGTCGTACGACCCGGAAGCCGCGTCAAATCCGGAGTACAAGCCATCTTCCGGCAGCTTGAAACCGTCTTTCACGATGAATGCCGCATTCGTATAGTGGACCAAGTATTCTTTTGCGATGCGATTGTTCTCGATGGCGTAGCGAATCACGCCGCCCAGGAAGGCAATATCGGTTCCGGCGCGGATTTGCAGGAAAAGATCAGCGGTCGAGGATGTGCGCGTGAATCGCGGATCAACCGAAATCAGCTTGGCATTGCGGTTCCGCTTCGCCTCGATGGCCCACTTGAAACCGCAAGGATGGTTCTCGGCGGGATTGCCGCCCATGATCAACATCATGTCGGTGTTCTTGATGTCGATCCAGCCATTGGTCATCGCCCCGCGTCCGAATGTTGGCCCCAAACTGGAGACCGTGGGGCCGTGTCAAACACGGGCTTGGTTTTCGATATAGACCAAGCCCATGCTCCTCATGGTTTTGACGACCAGATAATTGAATTCATTCGTGTCGGTGCAGCCGCCGATGAAGGAAATGCCCTCGCAGCGGTTGACAGTGTGGCCATTCGCGTCTTTGTCTACAAATGTCGCGTCACGGGTTTTCTTGGTCCAGCGGGCAATTTCATTGAGCGCATCATCCCACGAAATGTCTTCCCAATCCGTCGCTCCGGGGCGGCGAACCTGCGGCTTCACCAGGCGGCGAGGATTCAGCATGTCCTGTTCGAGCGACGCTCCCTTCGGACACAATGTACCGCGATTGGTCGGATGATCCGGGTCGCCCTCAACGTGCACGACTTGTGACGTGACATTCTTGGCCCCATCGCCAATGGTGTAGATCAGCACGCCGCATCCAACGGCGCAGTAGGGACAGGTCGAGCGTGTCTCTTTCGCTCGCGCGATCTTGAGCTCTTTGAGTTGTGCGTAGGCTGGCTGAAGGTCAAATCCGAAGACCGTAGCGGCAGCACCGCCAACGGTTGCGATCTTGAAAAAGTCTCGACGGGTGGTATCCACTGAACCCTCCTGGCATTTGAGGGACGGCCCTTACCGCGAAATCGATTCTGAACCGGTAGCTGCTGAGCCCGAGACGCGAATAACGTGGCACGTATTTTGACACAAGCCGCTTACCTGCAACAAATGAATTTCTCGTGACAGCCGCCATTGCTTCTTGCTGAACATAGTGACCCGCTCCCCCGAACAGAACCGGCTTGTCCCTGTTCCTCCATTCGATATACGCTCTGATACTCATGCGCGACTCGAGGAACTCCTCGCGTTCGCGGCGTATGAACAAACCGACCGCCAATTCCGAAGCCGCACGTTTTCAGAGCGGTGCCTCGAAGTATGCCGCCTATCTCGATACGCCGGAAGGAAGGCTGCGCCTCGATCTCGGTTTCGCGAACCTGCAGGAGTGCCTTCCGCAGGCCATAGGGAGATCGCGTGCTCTAGACCTGGGCTGCGGTACCGGCGGGCTCGGAGTTCGTTTGGCGCGACTTGGCTTTCACGTGACCTTGCTGGATGTGTCGCCGTCAATGCTGGATTTCGCAGAGCGGGCGGCGCGAGAAGCGGGAGTTGCGGAAGGCATTGTGCTCAGACAAGGCGATGCCTCTCAATTAGCAACTTTATTAGACACGGACACGTTCGATGTAATTCTTTGCCACAACGTCCTGGAATTTGTGGATGATCCAGAGGCCGTATTGCGCGCTGCGGCTTCTGGTTTACGAGACTCGTCGAGCATCGTTTCAGTGTTAGTGCGGAATCAGCCGGGAGAGGTCCTCAAAGCTGCGATAATCAACGGAGACTTGTCCGCGGCCAAGCGAAGCCTCACCGCCGAATGGGGGGACGAATCGCTGTATGGAGGCAGGGTGCGCCTATTCACGGGCAAGAGTCTGCAAGCCATGCTGATGGCCGCGTCGCTCGATGTAATCAACGAGAGTGGGGTGCGGGTCATAGCGGATTTTTTGCCGCCAAAAATTTGCCGGGAGGAAGAGTACGGGCAGATTTTTGAGCTGGAACGCAAGCTCGGCGCGCGACCAGAATTCGCTCGCGTTGCCCGTTACGTTCAGTGCCTGGCACGTCCCCAGGTCGTCAAGGACGCAGCATGAATCATGTCATCGCCCAGTCACCGTTGGTCGAATCTCGAGCGCGTGCACCGGATTCTATCTCACTCGGGCTCGGCCTGACGAACGAGTGCAATCTCACTTGCGCGTTCTGCTATCGCGATCCGACTCGTGCCGATCGTCTTTCCCTCGACCAGGTGAAAGCGGTCATGGAATGCCTGCCCGTGCGTTCGGTGAATCTGGGCACGGGCGAGAATGGCATGCATCCTGATTTCAAAGCGATCCTGGCCTACCTGCGAACCAAAGCCGTGAAGCTCACGATTACCTCCAACGGTCACAGTGTTGCAGTTCTGGAAGATGATGAATTGCGAGCCTTCCACGACATCGAGTTCTCTCTTGACTATCCGACCGAAGCCGAGCAGGATGCGCAGCGTGGGTCGGGCAATTGGGCGCTGATTCACCAAGAGGCAGAACGATGCCGGAATCTGAGTATTCCGGTGACGATCATCGCGGTCATGATGAAATCGAATTACCGGCGGCTTGCGCAGGTCGCGCAAGTAGCAAAACAGTTTGACGCGCCTTTGCGAGTGAACGTGTACCAGTCGGTACGATCGGATGTTTACGCGCTCAGTTACGAAGAATACTGGGAGGGATTCCGGCGACTCTTCGCCGAGACAGACGTGATCGCCATTGGCGAGCCCTTGGTTCGGGCCATGGCAGGGCTGCCCCCGCTTCGCACGGGATGTGGCGTGAGCACTATTCGTGTCACGCCCAGAGCCACAACCCAACCTTGCGTGTACTGGCCAGGTTTGGGCGGGCCATTTTCGGATTTGATTTCCGAAGGCATGAATATTCTCGACTCAAAACCCTTCGAGCAGGCGAGAAGCCTGCCGCAAGCCTGCAGTGAGTGCGAGTTCCGTGAATCGTGCCACGGAGGATGTGCGGGACGGCGGCGCCTGCAGGGTGCACTGCTCGAGCCTGACTTTTATTGCCCCATCGTTCGGGGAGAGCGTCCACAGCTCGAAGTTCACATGGCCGCCAATCGTGATCTACCCAAGCTGAGCAGTTCCTGCACGACTGTTGTCATTGCCAGGTAGTCAGCACTTCGGAGCGGACTTGACTGCTGTCGAATTCGCCACCAATTCTTTGCTCGCCAATCTGGCCGGAGCAAAGAAGAGCCGGAACACCTGTCCGAAAATGATTTCCTCGGCCAGTACAGCGATAACCAGCGAGAAGACCATGCCTCCGATAATCGCGAGAAAGGTGATCGCCAATTGCATAACATCCTCCTGAAATGGAATCTCGAAAGTTTGGAATCGAGGTTTCGTAGATCAAGAGGCAAAGCGCGGACCAACTTGTGTGCACAGAAAAGAAAGGCCTTACTCGCAACCGGAAACGATAGTGTGTGGGTGGGCGTCCACGCTGTCTTAACCGGGTGACAGTTGCGCTCGTCGAGATCGTAAGGTTGCCCGCCGGCAATCGCGTCCGAGCCACACTAACGTAACTTCATGCCGAGGGGCGCATGAAAGGCGACTGATTTCGAACCGTCCGCCGTGGACCATTCGCTAAGCTGCTGGCGGACTGATATTTGCCCTGCTTGCTCTCACTGCAAACTTAGTCGTGCAATCCAAAAGTTACCTGCGCTACTGACCCTAAGTTACTGGTGAAGTAATCCGCTTGCATTGACAATTTATGTCAACGCGAATGAGCTGCTTTCCTCTCCCAATGGACGGGCAGCCGCACGCGCCATGCCTGCGTGAGTCTCGGGCGTCTTACCCACGTGGATAGGAGATAGACGTATGTCTCAACGGCTGGGAGATCTTCTGGTTAAAGAGAAGATCATTACCCCGCAGCAGTTGGAACAAGCGAATAAGGTTCAGAAAGAGCAGAGCTGCCGCCTGGGCTCGGCGCTGGTGAAGCTCGGCTTCCTCACCGATGAGGATGTCACGAACTTCCTCTCGCGCCAGTATGGTGTGCCTGCGATCAATCTTTCCTACTTCGAAATTGATCCCGCAGTGGTCAAGCTGATTCCGTACGAGACGGCGAAGCGCTATCAGATTCTGCCGCTCAGCCGCGTGGGCGCGTCGCTGACGATCGCGATGGTCGATCCGACCAACGTGTTCGCGATGGACGATATCAAGTTCATGACCGGCTTCAATATTGAACCGGTCGTGGCTTCAGAAAGCTCGATTCTGGCCGGCATTGAAAAAGCTTACGGCAGTTCGAAAGAAGAAGACCTTGAAGCCGTGATGCAGTCGATGTCGGAGTTGAGCGAAGAAGACGTCGAGCTGCAGTCAGAAGCGCAGGAGATGGAGCTGGCGGATCTGGAGAAAGCCGCCGACGAAGCTCCCGTGGTAAAGCTGGTCAACATTGTGCTCGCCGATGCCGTCAAGCGCGGCGCCAGCGACATCCACATTGAGCCCTATGAAAAAGAATTCCGCGTCCGCTTCCGCATTGACGGTGTGTTGCAGTCGATCATGTCACCGCCCATGAAGTTGAAAGATGCGATCACTTCGCGTCTGAAGATCATGTCAAAGCTCGACATCAGCGAAAAGCGCCTGCCGCAAGACGGCCGCATCATGCTGAAGATGAATATCGGCGGGCGCAAGAAGCAACTCGATTTCCGTGTCAGCACGCTGCCCACACTCTGGGGCGAAAAGATCGTGCTCCGGTTGCTCGACAAAGAAAATCTTCGCCTGGATATGACCAAGCTCGGCTTCGAGCCCGAGTCGCTGGTGAAATTCGAGAAAGCCATTCTCAAACCTTACGGCATGGTGCTGGTCACCGGGCCGACCGGATCGGGCAAGACCAACACGCTCTATTCCTCGATTTCGCGATTGAATCAGCCGGACACGAACATCATGACGGCCGAAGATCCCGTCGAGTTTCAGTTGCAGGGTGTCAACCAGGTGCAGATGAAGGAACAGATCGGTTTGAACTTCGCGGCTGCCCTGCGTTCGTTTCTGCGGCAAGACCCGAACATCATTCTGGTCGGCGAGATTCGAGACTTCGAAACCGCAGAAATCGCCATCAAAGCCGCGCTCACCGGACACCTGGTGCTTTCTACGCTACACACCAACGGCGCGCCCGAGACCATCACCCG